>JAANMX010002053.1_pt1 | contig 21109 bp, 14 predicted proteins | sample 7279681 | NCBI WGS metagenome assembly JAANMX01 (sample SAMN14094542, study PRJNA606508) | bioreactor metagenome | isolation source: A lab-scale SPAN reactor treating ammonium-rich wastewater day 351 | place: Ireland: Galway | collected 2018-01-01
CTCTTTGTTTTCCTGCATTTACCGGATTTTACTGTGTCCGGTTTCCCTCAACAGTCTTCGTCGCGGCGGCCATTGCCGCTATTAACTTAGACTAAATTTCATGGGAATGACTGTGTAGTACACCAAAAAATATTCGAAAACCAGAAAAATCATCAGGCGCTTTACTTTTGTGGAAAAAAATGTTCCGTTTGCCTGCGTGTTTATTAGCGTTATAATGTTTCCGATTTTTTGAATTTATTTTTTAAAGTTGTTCACCTTCATAATTTAATGCGTATACCCCATATTTTTTAAAAGGAATTAACACCGTGCAGCCCTTTGTAGATGATATTATGAAAATACTTATGGTCGATGATTCGGAAACGGACTTTATCCTGACGCGGGCGAGCCTCGAGACAGGGCGGGATTTCCGTCACCGGCTGGACTGGGCGGGCACGTTCGAGGACGGGCTGGGCGCGATGAAGCGCAACGAACATGACATCTATATCGTCGATTACAAGCTGGATCAGGGCAAGCTGGGACTTGATATTGTTCGGGAAATCCGCCTGATGGGGATTACAACGCCCGTTATTCTGCTGACCGGTCTGGATATGCGCAAGATTTCAAAGGAAGATTGCGACAAGTTGAATATCTCGCGCTGCCTGTCCAAGCACGATAACGACCCGACTCTCCTGATCAGCATTATCGTTGATACGGTTCTACATTACCGCAGCGAACGCGGCTAAGGCTTCCTGCCGTCATACAATCGTATTTATCCTCAGCTTTCCGACCATTTTAGAACGGGGTATTTCGCGGCCTGGACCTCGTCGAGCCTGCGGCGCGGCGATGAGAGCGGGAATTGATGGAATTGTTCTGTTTTGCCCGCGCGTACGTCTGCGGCGAAATCTTTCATTACACTTATAAAACGGTCGATCGCGTCCTTGCTTTCGGTTTCGGTGGGTTCGATGAGCATGGTGCCGGGGATGACCAACGGGAAGTAGACGGTCATCGGATGATAACCGCGTTCGATCAGCCCCTTCGCGATGTCGGTTGTGGTTACGCCCGCCTCCTTTTGTTTTTTGTCGGTGAGGAGACATTCGTGCATGCACGGCCCTTCGTAGGGGACGTGATAGTCCTCCTTGAGGCTGGCCAGAATGTAGTTGGCGTTCAGGACGGCATCCTCTGCGACCTGCTTCAAGCCATCGGCGCCATGCGAGAGCATGTAGGTCAGGGCGCGGACATGCATGCCGAACTGGCCTTGGAACGCCTTAAGGCGGCCCAGAGTCTCGGGCCGGTCTTCTCCGGTTTCAAGCCTGTAGATTTCGCCGTCCTTGATTACGGTCGGCACGGGCATGGCCTTGGCGAGTTTTTCGGAACAGCAGATCGGGCCGGAGCCGGGGCCGCCGCCGCCGTGGGGCGTGGAGAAGGTCTTGTGCAGGTTGATGTGCATCACGTCCACGCCGAAATCGCCGGGGCGGATTTTGCCGACCAGCGCATTGAAGTTCGCCCCGTCGCAGTAGAAATAGCCGCCTGCCTTATGGAGAAGGTCGGCCATCTCTAGAATATCGGTTTCAAACAGGCCGCAGGTGTTGGGGTTCGTCACCATCATTCCGGCGATGTCCGCGCCCTCGGGGTCGGTTTCGAAGAGCGCCTTTTTGAAGGCCTCGACGGTGAGGCGGCCCGTTTCACGCGTGGAGATGTTGCGGACCTGAAAACCGCACATGACGGCGGTGGCCGGGTTGGTGCCGTGGGCGGAGTCGGGGGTCAGCACGATTTTGCGGCGGCTCTGGCCGCTCAGCTCATGGGCGCGGCGGATGGTCATCATGCCCGCAAGCTCGCCGTGCGCTCCGGCGGAAGGAGTCAGGCAGACGCCGGGAAGGCCGGTGAGTTCGGCCAGCCAGTTTTGCAATTCGTACTGGAGTTTCAGGGCGCCCTGCACGGTGTCTTCGGGCTGCATCGGGTGGATGTGCGCAAAGCCCTTGAGGCGCGCCATCTTTTCGTTCAGGCGCGGGTTGTGTTTCATGGTGCAGGAGCCGAGCGGGAAGAAGCCATGATCGATGGAATAATTCCAAGTGCTCATGCGCACAAAATGCCTTAAAACCTGCGGTTCGCTGATCTGCGGCAGGCCGACCTTGTCGCGGGCGGGTGCGCCCGTGCGGAGCTTGATGCCTTCTGGTTCGGGCAGGTCCACGCCGGGGCTATCGCTAAATTCCTTTTCCCAAAGGAGGTTTTCTTCATAATTCAATGCACGATCCCCTGAGAACGCGGCCAAGGCGGCCTTCTCGCGCTCGTGGGTAACGATGCTGCTAATTTTGGCTTCTGCTGCACTCATTTTTTATTCACTCCAGCCCCGGTTAGAATTTTTGATTAACGTGATTGCATTCGAATTTCTGAGCGCTTTCTTCTATGCCGCGCTTGCTTCGCTCGATGATTTGAAGGCTTCCCGAGAGACGATCCAAATCGACCGTCGTCATGCCGCGCGCGTGCGTCCATTCGGCCAGGATCAGGTATTCGGTGAAATTCTTGATCTTGTCGTTGGCTATGACTTCGCCTTCCAGCGTGAAGAGTCTTGCGGAGTCATCAATCATGATACCGATTTTTGTGCCGCGATCGGATGTCTCGCATTTGAGGTATTTGCGGGGAATGTTCGAATTCATAACAAACATGCCGAAACCGACCAAAGCCCCGCCGAACAGGATACCCGTCAGAAAAGTTATAAAACTCATGTACGAGTTCATAGAATTTTCCCCAGTTCGCGGGCGAAGGATTCGATGTCCTCCGGCGCGGTCATTTCAGTGGCCGCGACCAGAAGGCGGTTGCCCTCCAGCGGCAGCCCGGAGACCACGCCGCGCTTGCCCAGTTCCTTCGCGGCCTTTTCTGCGTCGATCGGCAGAGTTACGACAAATTCGTTGAAGAAGGACGCATTCTCGATCTTCACGCCCTTTACGGCGGCCAGCGCGTCGGCCAACCGGCATGCCGCTTCGTGGTTCAGGTGCGCGAGGCGTTTGAAGCCGTCTTCGCCCAGAAGCGCGAGGTGAACCGTGAAGGCCAGGGCGCAGAGGCCCTGATTGGTGCAGATGTTGGAAGTCGCCTTGTCGCGGCGGATATGCTGTTCGCGGGTGGAGAGCGTCAGAACATAGCCGCGACGGCCGTCGGCGTCCTTGGTCATACCGCAGAGACGGCCGGGCATCTGGCGCAGATACGCCTCCTTACAGGCGAAGAAGCCGAGATGAGGACCGCCATAGCTCATGGGCAAGCCCAGAGATTGCGCCTCTCCGCAGACAATATCGGCCTGTGCGGGCGCGGGCAGAAGCCCGAGGGAGACGATTTCAGTGACCAGCACAACCAGAAGCGCACCAGTCTCGTCGCATTTTTTGCGCCAGGCTTCATATTTGTGAGGTGTTCCGAAGAAGTCAGGCGACTGGATAATGACGCAGGCTGTTTCAGAGTCGGGCTCCGCGTCCACGAGTTCAGACCCTTCGAAGTTCCCGAGATAGGCGCCGAGCACTTCGCGGTAATGCGGGTGGAGGGGCGCTCCAACCGCAACCTTGCTGCGCTTGGTGACGCGCATGGCCATCAGCGCGGCTTCGGCCAGAGCGGTGGAGCCGCAATACATGGAGGCGTTGGCGATATCCTGCCCGGTCAGGCGAGCGATCATAGTCTGATATTCGAAGATGACCTGGAGCGTGCCCTGCGCGATTTCAGGCTGGTAGGGCGTGTAGGCGGTCAGGAATTCCGAGCGCTGGATGATGTAATCCACGCTGGCCGGGATATGGTGGTAATAGGTTCCGGCGCCGAGGAAGAACGGCCCGTCCGGCGCGGCGCGGTTTTCATTGGCGTGGGCGGACATGATCCGCTCGACCTCCAGTTCGCCCTTGTGCGCGGGGAGTTTTGCCGTGCCCTTGATAAAGGCCTGTTTGGGCACGTCTTTATACAGGGCATCGACGTCTTTTACGCCGATGGTGCGCAGCATTTCGGCCCGCGCGTTCTTGGTCAGCGGAAGGTAACGCATCAATCCAGCCCTTTCAGGTATTCGTTGTAGGCGGCTTCGTCCATCAGTTCGTTCAGCGCGGAGGCGTCTGCGACCTTGACTTTGACGATCCAGCCGTTGTCGTTGACGGGGCTTTTGATCAGTTCGAGATCGCCGGCCATGGCCTTGTTGACCTCGACGACTTCGCCCGCGACGGGGGTGTAAACTTCGGCGGCGGCCTTGACGGATTCGATAACTGCGACATCGCCGCCTTTAGCGACTTTCTTGCCGATATCGGGAAGATCGAGAAAAACCAGATCGCCCAGAGCGTCCTGTGCGTGGGGGGTGATCCCGATCCAGACCGTATCGCCCTTCACGAGGACGCATTCGTGATCCTTTGTGTATTTCAGTGCACTCATTTTCCTGCCGCCTTTCCTAAAAATCGTTCGTTTGTCGTGTTCAATTTTCGGCTTATGCCGCGTTTTTTTTCTTCATGGATTTCGTGCGCGGCTTAACGAAGGGCATTGCCGCCACTTCGGCGGCCAACCGCCGCCCGCGTACGTCCAGAAAGATTTTTTCGCCGGGTTTTGTGTAGCCGGGGTCAATATAGCCCTGCCCGATCGAAGCCTTGAGCGTGGGCGAAGGCCCGCCGCTGGTCAGGGTTCCGATCTTTTTGCCGTCAGCGTCGAAGATGTCTGTTCCTTCACGCGCCACTCCGGGGTCGATCAGTTTGATTCCCACGCGTTTGCGGGCGAGCCCCTTTTCGCGCTCCTTAAGAGTACGGGCCGCGCCGATGAAGTCGGTATTATTCTTATCCATAACCCAGCCGAGATCAGCCTCCAGCGGCGAGGTGTCGCCGTCTATGTCGTGCCCGTAAAGGCAGTAGCCCATTTCGAGGCGCAGCGAATCGCGGGCGGCGAGGCCGATGGGCTTGACATCCGGATGGGCCGACAGCGCATCCCATATCTTGCGGGCGGCGGTGTCCTTCACGCTGATCTCGAAGCCGTCTTCGCCCGTATAACCGAGTCGTGAGATATGAACGGTTTCGCCCAGTATTTTAACATCGGCCATAATAAACATGTAGGGCAAATCGGAAAGGTTCACGCCGAAGAGTTTGGTCATGACCGATTCGGCCTTCGGGCCTTGCACGGCGATGAGGCTACGGTCTTCAAGGTAGTTCAGCTTGATCCCGGCGGGCATGTGCGCCTTGATCCAGGCGATGTCCTTTTCCTTACAGCCCGCATTGATGACGATGAAGAATCGTTCCTCTTCGAGACGGGTGATGATGAGGTCGTCAACGATCCCGCCCTCCTCGTTCGTCAGGACGGTGTATTGCGCGCGGCCCATGGGCTTGTTGCGGAAGCCGGAGGGGGTAATTTTTTCAAGAAATTCAGCGACACCGGGGCCTTCCATCATGACCTGCCCCATGTGGGAGACATCGAAGATGCCCGCCGATTCTCGGACCCATTCATGTTCCTTGAGCACGCCCGGCGCGTAGTAAAGGGGCATATCGTATCCGGCGAACGGACCCGTTTTTGACCCCATCGCGACATGCGCCGCATGCAGGGCCGTCTTGCGCGTTTGTGTTTCCGCCACCGTATGACACTCCAATCCTGTAATGAACAGACTCTACGCATAGCAAAAGATTGCCCTGACTTTAAGACAAAAAACGATTCCGGGGCAGGAATTTACGCGGTTTGTTTTCGCGGGGCTTCGGCTCAGGGTTCGCGCAGCGCGTTTTGCTGCAGGCGCAGCAGCGGCTTGAAGATGGCGCGGAGGACCGAAATCTTACCCGAAAGGATGTTGGCCTCCACGCTCATGCCGGGATAAATCGGCTCGAACCCTTTAACGGATTCCGGGTCGAGCGTGATTTTGACGCGGTAGAAGACCGCCCCGGTATCGTCGCGCAAACTGTCTGCGCTGATTTCCGTGATGCTGCCCTTGAGGGTGCCGTAAACAGCCGAATCGTAGGCGGTGATCTTGACGCTCGCGGGAAGGCCGTTCCAGACAAGGCCGCGATCTTTCGTCTGCATCCGCGCCTCGACGATCAGATTATCCTCAAGGGGGATGATCTCGGCGAGAATCGCCCCGGGTGCGACCACGCCGCCGACAGTGTTAACATGGATTTTGTTGACCAGCCCGGTTACGGGGGCATAGAGGTCGGCGCGTTGGACCTGATCAATGTCGGCCTTGAGTTTTTCCTGCAGCTTCTGACGGTCGAGTTCAACCTTGCCGAGTTCGTCGAGAATTTCGGTTGTCAGACGTTCGTTGAGTTCGGCGGTTTGGTTGCGGATTTCTTCAAGCTCAGCCTTTGTAATGGGGATGAGTTTTTCGATGCTGCCGATGCGGGTGTTGAAATCGCTGACGCGGCTTTTGGCCTCCAGATAACGGCTCTCGGACACCGCGCCGGAGCGTTTGAGCTTTTCGTTGATGTTGAGCTGGTCCTGCGCGATCGTGCGCTCGGCGCGGAGGTTTTCAAGCTGGCCGCCCAATTCCTCCAGCTTCAGGGTTTTTTGATTCTCGCGCTCCTTGTAGACGCCGAGCTTTTCCTCGAAGGCCTGTGTGCGGGATTCGAAGAGGCGCTCCTCGTTTCTGGCGATTTCCTCCAGCGCTCCGGCGCGGTCCTCGGGGTTCAGCGCAAACTCCTTCTGGCCGGAGCGTTCGGCCTCCAGACGCCGGGCGCGGATATCAAGGGCCTGCAGAGCGATGCGGCCCCCCTCCAGTTCGGAGGATGCGCCCTGATTGCGGATCTGGAACAGGGGGTCGCCCTTTTGTACGCGCTGGCCTTCGCTGACGAGGATTTTATCGACGATGCCGCCCTCCAGATGCTGAACGAGCTTGGCCGCGCCGGAAGGGACGATGCGGCCCGACGCGCGGACTTGCTGGTCGATCTCGGAGAGGCCCGACCAAAGCAGGAAGGTCAGGATCAGAAGAATCACCGCGTAGAGAAGCGGGCGGTAATTCCAGTCCTGCGCATCGTAGCCGTCGAGTTTGAATTCGCTCATGGGCGTTCTCCGAACTGGCCGGGCTGGGCGCCGAGGCGGCGCAGGATCTCATCGCGCGGGCCGTCGGCGGTCACGCGGCCCTTGGTCAGAAGCACAAGACGATCGACCAGCGGCAGAAGGGTTGTGCGGTGGGTGACCATGATGAAGGTCTTGTCGCGCAGATAGGTTTTGAGATTCTGGTGGATCGCCTGTTCGAGCATGCTGTCCATGCCCGTCGTCGGCTCATCGAAAATCAGGATCGCGGGGTTGCGGATCATGGCGCGGGCGAGCGCGATGGCCTGTTGCTGGCCGCCGGAGAGGCGCGAGCCGCCTTCCCCGATTTCGGTGTCGTAGCCCTGCCCGGTCTGATGGATATACATGCTGAGGCCCGCCAGTTCGGCGGCGCGGGTCAGGTCGTCTTCGGAGATGTCGTGCGCGCCAAGCAGGATATTGTCGCGGATCGTGCCGGAGAAGAAGAAGGATTTCTGAGGCACGAAGCCGATGGAACGGCGCAGTTCGGCGGGCAGGATGGTGTCGTGCGCGAAGCCGTCATAAAGGATCGAGCCCGTGCGCGGGGCCATGATGCCGCAGATCAGGTGGGCGAGAGTCGATTTGCCCGCGCCGGTTTGGCCGATCAGGCCGATTTTTTCGCCCGCGCGGATGTTCAGGTTCACGCCCTGCAATGCCGGGAGGCTCTGGCCCTTATATTGGTAGGCGACGTTCTGGATTTCGATCCGACCGGAAAACGGCCCCTTCGCGCCAAGGCCCGTGGCCAAAGCGGATTCAGACGGGACGGCAAAAATGCCGTCGATCGTGCGGAGAACGTCGCGGGATTGATTGAGGCGCGAGACGACCGAGGCCACGCCCGTCACGGGAGCCAGCGCACGGCCCGCGAGGATCGTGACAGCGATCAGCCCGCCAATCGAAAGATCGCCGGACTGGATCGCGTAGACGCCGAAGAAAACGACCAGAACGTTTACAAGCGTGATCACCAGAGACGAAAGGTTGCCCGCCGCGTTCAGAACGGACTGATTACGGTGGGCGCTGGCGGCGGAACGCTCGCACGCCTCGGTCCAGCGGGAGAGTCTTGCGCCCGAGGCGCCGAACATGCGGATCGCCTGAACCCCGCCCAGCATTTCGACGAGCACGGCGGATTTGGATTGCGTGGTGGCGAAGAGGTCGCGGGTGCGGCGGGCCAGCATCGCCTGCACGGCGGCTTGCAGGCCCAGAATGGCCACAATCCCCAGGATCGGCACGAAGGCGACGGAAGGGGCGATGAGATAGATGACGGCGATGAACAGAAGGGTGAAGGGCAAATCCACGAAGGCAGGCACGAGGCGGGTGGAGTAGAAATCCCGCAGCCCCTGAAGCTCCTTGAAGATATTGGCCTTTTCCCCGACTGACATGGTTATGACGTCGGGGGGAAGGTCGATGAGGCGGGCCATCAGTTCGCGGTCGAAGCGCACCGAGAGACGCGCCGCGATTTTCTCAAGGATATGGGCGCGGATGCTGCGGAAAACGAGATCGAAGACGAAGGCCAGCATGACGCCAATCGTGAGGACGTGCAGCGTATCGAGCGCGAAGTTGGGCACCACGCGATCGTAGACGTTCATTGTGAAGATCGGGAGGGCGATCACGAACAGGTTGATGAACAGGGAGCAGACGAGAATTTCGGCATAACCGGGCCAGTAGGCGCGGATGGGTTGCCAGAACCAGTCGATCTTGCCCTGCTTCCACATATGGGCGGTGGATTCATCCTCGCGTCCGGCGGCGGAGAGAATGACGGCATGGCCCATGTAGCTGTTGCGCAGTTGCTCCAGATCGGCGGGGGAGGTTTCATCGCCCGGGGTGTAAATTTTGCCTTGAGCGCCCTCGGGGACGTAGACGACGGATTTTTTTCCCTGAAGCAGGAGGATGGCCGGCGTGGCCAGTTCGGCGATCATCGCGAAGGGGATTTTCTTGATAGCGGCGTTCATGCCGAGCTTTTCGGCCATTTCCTGCAAACCTGCTGGCTCCAGCGCTTGGGCGGAATTGTCCATGCTTTGGCGCACCGAGCGGAGATCGGGGGTCAGCCCCTGCAAGGAGAGGAGGTAGCGCAGGCAGTCCTGCAGCGTATCGGGCTCATGCATGTCTTTTTCCGCGAATGTCACCACGGGTGCGCGGGCAGGCTTTGCGGGTTTGTTTATTTTCTGAGCCATAGAGCGATAAGAGCGGCGAGACCCGCCGCAGAAAAGTCGTATTGATCAACATTTCGAGGGTATCAGAAAAGACTTACGCTCACAACACGGGGGCGTTGGTCGGGTTTTGTAAGTGTGGGTTAAACTGCGGTCACTTGGACACGCGTGCCGTCACCCCAGCTAAACTGGCCGCCGCCATCGTTCGTGGCGCCCGCGATATAAAGGTCGAAGGTGCTGCCGACCGTCAGGTTCAGGGTTCCGCCCACACCGACCAGCGCCTGCACGTCAGCCTGCGACAGGTCGAAATCGTCGGCGTCGTCGCTCAGGGTATAATCCGCGCCGTCATAGTCTCCGTCCACCGTTGCGCCGCTGAGATCGAGTTCTTCAATGCTGCTGAAGATGCCCGCAATCGTGTTGCCGCTGATGCCGTTATCGGTGAGGTTATTTCCGGTGAAGCTGTCGGAGATGCTTACGCGGTCGTTGCCGCCGCCGCCGTTCACGGTTCCCAGAAGGCCGATGGCATCGGTGTTGAAGTTGAAAATGTCCGCGCCGGTGCCGCCGATGAGGCTTTCAAAGCTGGTTACGCTGTCAGTCGTCACGGCCGCGCCGTTGGTCTTGTTGATCGTTCCTGTGATCGTCGCGCCGAAGCCGTTCAGGCTGGCGGTTATGCCCTGAGTCGTGAACCCGTAATTCAGGGTATCCGTCCCTGTTCCGCCGAAGAAGGTGTAGTTGTTGTGGGCGCTGGTGATTGTATCGTTGAAGTTACTGCCTGTGATCGCCTCAATCCCGGTCAGGGTGTCCGCTCCGCCGTCTCCGTCGTTGCTCACGGTGCCCGCCGTCATGGAGGCTGTGATGCCGGATGCGGCACTGGAATAATCGGCCGTATCGAAGCCCGTGCCGCCGTCCAGCGCATCGTTTCCGGCGCCGCCGATGAGCGTATCGTCGCCCGCGCCGCCGAACAGGAAGTCGTTGCCGCTGCGCCCGTTCAGCAGGTCGTTTCCGTTATTGCCTGTGAGCCTGTTTGCGTTCGCATCGCCACGCAGAGTGTCGTTGCCGCTGCCGCCCGTCACGTTTTCGATATTGGTGAGGCTGTCGTTTCCTATACTTGCGCCCGTTGCGTTTACGCCCACGGTCGCCAGATCAACCGTAACAGACGTTGCGGACGCGCTATAGTTTGCCGTATCTCCGCCGGTTGCCGCGCCTACGGCGTTGTTTGTTCCGCCGTCTATGGTGTCGTCGCCTGTGCCGCCCACGATGCTGTCATCACCGCTGCCGCCGTTGATGATATCGTTGCCCGCGCCGCCGTCGATCGTGTCGTTATCGGCGCCGCCGTCGATGGTGTCGGCTCCGTTACCGCCGTTCAGCGTGTCGGCCCCGGCGTCGCCGTTGATCGTGTCATCGCCGTCGCCGCCATTGATCGTGTTCGCGCCCGTTGTTCCGGTGATGATATCGTTGAAGTTCGAGCCGGTCACGTTTTCGACGCTGGTGACGGTTTCGGTCGATCCGAAGCCGTCGTCGATGATCTGGTTCGCGCCCAGCGTCAGATTGACGTTGATCGCGCCCGTCGCAGTGCTGAAGTTATAAGTGTCCGTACCCGCGCCGCCGTTGAAGGAATCGATGCCCGCGCTGGCGAAGAAGGTGTCTGCGCCCGTTCCTCCGGTCACGAGGCCGTCTGCGCCTGCGGAACCGGTAATGGTGTTCGTACCGTTGCCGAGTTGATAACGCTCGAAGTTGGAGAAGGTGTTGGTGTAGATGCCGAACGTCGCGGTGGAGGTTGCGAGGTTGAGGGTCGTGTTCGTGCTGCCCGTAAAGGCCAGCAGATCGCCCAGCGTTTCGCCGCCCGATCCGCCGTTCAGCGTGTGGTTGCCGTTGCCGCCGTAGATCGTGTCGTCCCCGGCGTTTCCGTTAATAATGTTGTTGTTCGTGCCCGTCGTCATGGCGAAAATAGTATCCGTGCCCGCAGAGCCTTCGACATTTTCCACGCCGATCAGTGTGGCGAGTGCGTTCGGCGAGAAGAAGGCGCCGGAGCTTTGGACCGTCAGGCCCGCAACCAGAAGGGTGAGCGTATCGGTTGCCGCCGTGCTGCCGTTTATCGTTTGAATACCCGTGAAGCTATCGGTTCCGCCCGCGCTTTTGACCACGGTGTTCGCAGCTCCGTCCCAGCGTACGTCGATGTTTCCGGAGGACAGTTCGGCATAAGAGAGGGTGTTGGACCCGGCATTTCCGGTGTAGGTGTCGTTGCCCAGCGAGCCGAAGAAGTTATCCGTGCCGCTGCCGCCGGTCATCACGTTGTTGCCGGCGGTTCCGCGCATTGTGTTGGTGCCGCTACCGCCTATGATGTTTTCGATATTGCTTACGGTATCGGTCGTGCCGAAACCATCGGCTGAAACCACGCCTGTGGCCAGATTCACGTTCACCGCTCCGGCCGCTGCGGCGTAACTCACCGTGTCGCCGACGGCCGTGTTGTTTCCGCCGTCGAGGACGTCCACGCCCGCACCGCCGATCAGGATATCGTCGCCGTCGCCGCCGTAGATTGTATCGGCGTCCGCGCCGCCGTCGAGCGTGTCATCGCCATCGCCGCCGTAAATGGTATCGTTGCCAGCGCCGCCGTTTATTGTGTCGTTGCCTTCACGGCCTTCGAGGACGTTGGCTGCCGTGCTGCCGGTTATGGTGTCAGCGAAGGTGGTCCCTATAATATTTTCTACGTTCGCTATGGTTTCAGTATTTCCGAAACCGTCATTGACGACCTGATTGCTGCCGAGCGCCATGTTGACGTTTATGCCCGCTGTCGCGGCATAAAAATTGTAGGTATCCGTTCCGGCGCCGCCGTCGAACCCGTCCGCACCGTTGCTGACGTAGAAGGTGTCGTCGCCATTTTCGCCGTAGACCGTTCCGTCCGCGCCCGCAGAGCCCGTGATCGTATCGTTGCCAGAACCGAGGTAGTAGGTCTCGAACCCGGTGAAGGTGTTCGTGTACCCGCCGAATATCGCCGTTCCCGCGCCAAGGTCGAACGTAATCGCCGTTGCGATCGAGAAGCGCAGCGTGTCCGTCCCCGTCCCGCCGTCGAGCGTATGGTTACCATCGCCGCCATAGACCGTATCGTTGCCGCCGTTGGCGTTGATGATGTTGTTATTGGTTCCGGTGGTCATCGTGTAGATCGTGTCTGCGCCCGTCGAGCCCTCGACGTTCTCTACGCCGATCAGGGTCGCCAGCGCATCGGGCGAGAAATACGCGCCCGAGCTTTGCACGGTGAGGCCCGCAACCAGAAGCGTCAGGGTGTCCGTCCCCAGAACGCTGCCGTTGATAATCTGAACCCCCGTAAAGGTGTCGGTCCCGCCCGCGCTCTTGACAATCGTGTTCGCCGTGCCGTTCCAGCGGACATCAACGTTGCCGCCCCCAAGCTCAGAATAATCCAGCGTGTTCGTGCCGCCATTGCCAACGTAAGTGTCGTCGCCCAGAGAACCATAAAAATTGTCCGTCGAGGCGCCGCCCGTCATCACGTTATTGTCCGCGTTGCCACGGATCGTGTTCGTCCCGCTCCCGCCCCGCACGTTTTCAATGTTAATAACCGTATCCGTGCTGCCCGTCCCATCCGCAGACACAACACCCGTCGCCAGATTCACGTTCACAACGCCAGACTCCGCGCTGTAATCCACCGTGTCGCCAACAGCCGTATTCGTACCGCCGTCAATCACATCCACGCCCGCGCCGCCGCTGATCGTGTCGTCTCCCGCATCGCCGTTCAGCGTATCATCATCCGCACCGCCGCTAATCGTATCATCACCGCTGCCGCCATTAATCGTATCGTTGCCGGCCATGCCCAGCAGGATATTGGCCGAATTATCGCCCGTAATCGTATCGCCGTCAGCCGTTCCCGTCAGGTTCTCGATATTGCGCAACCGATCCTGCTCGGCTATGCCGCCAAAGGTCAGGACCGCATAACCGTCAACGTCCAGCGTTCCGAGATCCACCGTCAGGCCGCCAGTTCCGGCGCGGGCGGCATATGTAATGGTGTCGGTCCCGCCGCCGCCGTCGATATCGTTATTCAGCGTATTGCCGATGAGCGTGTCATTCCGGCTGGTCGCTATAAGATTTTCGAATGAATCGCCCAGAGTGTCTACATCGCCAGCGCCCGCGTTGACACTGCCTGCGGACAGGTCGATCGTGATGCCGGCTCCGGCCCCTGTTATGTAGGCGTAGCTGAGTGTATCGACGTCATTTCCGCCGGTCAGGGTATCGTTGCCCAAGCCGCCCATGATGAGGTCGTCACCATCACCGCCCGTTAAAATGTTTCCTGCAGCGTCATTGTCGCCAATTATGGTGTCATTGCCCGCACCGCCTGTAATATTTTCGATATTCCTGATCTTATCGACCTCTCCGGCTATGCCGATATTGACATCGAAATAGCCGCTGCCGTCCGCCACAGCGCCGCCCGCCCCGAGATCAACCGAAATGTCCTCCGTCCTTACGGCGTAGGTTACGGTATCGCCCGAAGTTTCGCCGCTTTCGCCGCCGTCGATCAGGTCGTCATCACCACCGTCTCCGCTGTCCGGGGAGATGATGTCGTCGCCGCCGTTGGTTTCGATAATGTCGATCCCCATACCGCCGTAAATCGTATCATTCCCGTTTCCGGTGAGGATGCGGTTATCATTCGGGCGGCTCTCCAGATACCAGTTATAGGTTCCGGCTTCGCTTGCGTAGTCGTCGGTAAACTTGGCCGTCTGTGTGATGCTTCGGGTCTGGATCGGGCTTTCCGGTACCGGCGAAGCGCTCAGGAAGTCAAATTCGGCGGTGGATTCGATTACAATTTCGAAGGTGTCCCCAACGAACGCGCCCTGATTGTAAACGAGCGCGATGTTAATATCGCCGCGGCCGTCCGTCTGGATATCCGTCAGAGACAAGGTGAAGGTTCCTGTCGCGGGGTTGAAGGTTGCCGGGATCTCGTTAAACCCCGCGCCGTCCGAGAGAACGCTGTATACGGAAAAATCCGATGGCGTCACGGTTCCGACGATATTCCGGATGGTGATGTTGATCTGCGTCACGGCGAAATCATCTGGAAGGACAGGCGAAACCTGTATAATCCGCGCGGCGTTGAGTGCGTCAAAGAACACGGGATTGTCGCCATAAATCGTCAGGCCAGAATGGTCGCCGGAATAGTCGATCCGTTCCTGCGCGAAGTATTGCGGGTTTGCGCTGGGGTCGAAGGCGGAGAGCTCCGATCCGCCGCCGCCATAGGCGTCTACGCCTGCGCCCGGCTCAACCATAGAAAGCTGGAGCATACGTGTGTCGAAGTCAAACCGCGTGCGGACGGCATCATCGAAAAGCTCCTCGCCGGGCGGATTTTGCTGTGCGGCGCTTTTGTCGAGGGAGGCCTTAAGGGGGAGCAGAAGGGGCAAACCGAACCCTTCCTTGTTAATTTTTGAGTTGAGCTGCAGCAGTGAGTCTATCTCCTCTAGATCCTTCTGCGCCTTTTCGGGGTCGCTGAAATCTCGCTGGGGCGGCTGAATCTGCGCTGCCTGGAAGCTTACAAAAGCCAAATCCTCATTGAGGAGATATTCTTCGTCTTTTTTCTCTTCGCTGGGCAGGCCGTTATCGGAATCTATGTCGAGGCTGGTGAAGCTGACGTAATCTTCGGTACTGATGTTATGGACGCGGCCGACCTTGCTTAAAAGTTCGCGCGGGCTCAGGGCCTCTCCGCCGGCCATCATGCCAGGCGCGTCTTCCTCAGAAAACAGGATCAGGCCAAGGCCGGGGAAAATCAGACGAGCCCCGGTCACCCCGTCAGTGATGACAATATCCGGCCCCAGAATATCGACAAACGCTTTTTCAAGGACCAAGCCCTTGAAATCAATCGTATCACCCGGGCGGACATGGAGGGTTTTCTGCTCCTTGGGCCCCGGTAGCGTTGCGTCGACCATATTTGCCATAATATAAAGCCCTAAAGCCTTGAGAATATTCCTGCTTACGATTCTAGGCACAGAAGTTAAATTTTGTCTTAATTTTTAGCGATTTAGACCCCCTTCCTGCCGCAGAAATCTGGGGAAAACCCCGCGAGAGGCTTTGTTTTTACACCTGCGGCTGTCTATTCTGGAATGGAGGGAAATTCTCCCTTCGCATTTTATTGGTCAAACACTTCCTTTCGTTTTTCTCTTCGCGCGGTTTTCCGAAATTTACAGAAATGAAAATATTCCTATGACGTCCGATGATTCCCTGACGCTTTCGCACAAGATCAATGTTCGATTCCATGAGCTGTTCACCCCGACCATGGTTATGTGCGTAGTCGGTTTTTTCGTCTTGGGTTACTTGTTGCGCGAACGCCTGATGATCGGTTTTTTAACGGCGCCCGAACTGAACAGCACCATTTTTCTTGTGATTTTTTCCGCAATTTACATCGCGTTTGCCAATAACTACCAGCTTTACAAAACATTACGCTTTCTCAAATTCGTCGAAAAGATCGAGGATGAAGGGGATGCGCGCAGCGAAGACTTGAAGGTTCTGGGGCGCAAGCTGGTCACCGACGGGGCGATGCTGAATATTCAGAATATGGTCTCGGCCCTCGAAAACCTCTCGGTCTATGGGCATCTGAACTTTACTGACAATGATGCGCGCCTCATCAAATCCAAGTTCGGAGGGCGGATGCGGCATGATCGTAACGTCGTAAGCTATCTTTCGGGGATTCTGGTCATGCTGGGCCTGATCGGAACGTTCTGGGGCCTTCTGGGGGCGATTGACGATGTTGGAAAGGCCATGGGCTCCGTCTCAGACTCGCTTAAGGCTGACAGCGGAGCGGGCGGTGCCGATCTCGGCTCGTTCATCGGCAGCATCAGCGCGCCTCTTCAGGGTATGGGGATCGCTTTCAGTTCCTCTCTCTTCGGTTTGTCCGGATCGCTTTTCCTGGGATTTCTTAACTTTTTCGCGGGTCATGCGCAGAACAATTTTGTCGAGGAAGTCAGCCGCTGGATCGATATCCGCATCCCCAAGCTCAACCCGGCGCTTCAAGAGAAGACAAAAGGTCAGAAAGTTCCGAAATCTGACGATCTGAAGGCCTGGCTTGCCGGGTTTGTTTATCTTTCGAGCAAAACGAACCAGAAAATGGGCCAGATCATGCTGGCGCTTTCGAAATCTACGGAGGCGATGCTCAAGAGCGCCTATCAGACGGAAAAAATCTACGACTATCAAAAGGATATTTTCATGTCGATGGAGCGGATGAGCACGCGCATGGGCGTGGTCAAGGACTCGCTGCAATACATGACCAAAAGCGTCGAGCCGACCATGCGCATCAATGCCAGCATTCGGGATACGCTTGTAGAAATCAACACGCATCTGACAACAGCGCGGTCCTCGGATAATGACATCGCTCTTCAGCAGATCGACCGGTTGAGCAAACTGACCAACCAGATGCAGGAGGTCAATTCGACTTTCCAGGTTTTAAGCCAGGTGCAATCAAGCCTTGTCGTCGAAATTGAGAAGCTGCGCGAGAGAAGCCAGAAAGAAGATAATGTGTCGGAGTTTTCGAATCTGGTCTGGCAGCTCAATTCCATCCTTGAAGAAATCCGTCAAAGCAACGTGTCGGCCTATATGGGTCTTTTCGAGGATCAGGGGCCGCACGGCAAAGGACAATCTAACGGGCCGGGGGCTGGCGATGTTCCCGCTGAGTAGGAGGTTATGTCATGCCTGGTGATCGCCGCGACGATGACGCCGGTGCCATAGCATGGCCGGGGTTCGTTGATATTCTGTCGTCCGTCATGATTATGTTTTTGTTTTTCATGCTGATCACCTCGATCGTCATGTACGGACTGAACATCCAGTTCCGCGAGGAAATGAAAAAGCAGAACGAACAGAAGTTGTCTGAGCTGGTTTCCGAGGAACTCCGCGAAAAGCTTAAAGAGCTGTTGTCAGGCGACGAAACTGTTGAAGAACTTCTCAAAAAACTTGAAGACCAGATGCAGATGGATAACGTGGCGCAGGTCAAAGAAAAGCTTCAGCAAGAAAATGATGTTCTGGCCAATGAGGTCGCGGAATTGCAGAAGGTCGTCGAGCAGGTCCAGAAGGATGTTTCTGAGGGAACGGAGCAGGCAACCAAAGTCGGCGAGGATAACAGCCTGCTGATTATTTTCAGTAATAATGACGTGTCGCTGTCCGGGCAAACCACAAAGGTGATCGATTCTTATATCGAGGCCATCAGCGAGAAGCTTAAGGGCAAAAAATTCAACGTGCGGATCCTGACCAGCGACAACCCGAACGCAGCCAGTATCTCATTGTCGCGGGAGATCAGCCTGGCGCGTTCGCTTAATGTACGCAACGTTCTTTTAAAGCAAAGTGTTGATTCCTCGGCGATCGAGGTGAATTACAGCAAGCCCAAGAGTATCGATGAGACTTATAACTGGCTCAAAGTTATGGTGGAGGTCGATGATTCCTGAGTCCGCCATAGACTTTAAAAAGCGCAAAGGCGTGCCGTTCAGGCGGATCGCTCTCCTGGCGTTCGCCGGAGGGCTCTCGCTTTTTTTGACTGCCGGAGCGGGTTTTGCGGTCGACTCGACTAAGGACGAGACGCCTGCAGGCCATATGGATTTGTCTTTACAGAGCGTGATGCTGTTCGCTTTGAACAACAACCCTGAAATCAAGATTGCCAAGGAGCAAGAGACACAGGCCGGCTACGCCACACAGGAAGCGCTTTCGATTCTTTATCCGCAGCTTGAGGTGACCGTCAAGGCGGGCGAAGAGTATAACGCCCCTGCCAACTTCGTTGATCCTGATGCGATCGTCGGCAAGAGCAACACCAACCCCTCCGCCGAGGTCATCCTGTCCGCCAATCAGCTGATCTATGACGGCTCAACCAGCCGCGAGGAAGTCAGGCGGCGGGAGACGCTGGAGCAATCTACCCAGCTTCAGACCAATCTGGTGCGTGAGCGCATCATGATCACGACCATCGAGTCTTACATGCAGGTTTACAGGCTCCAGAACACGCTCGCGGAATATGATGCGTTTCTCGAGCGTCTGGAGGCCATCATCCATAAAATCAAGCTGATGGTCGATGCGGGCGCGGAAAGCAAGGCGAAACTCAAATACGCTAATTCCCGGCTGGCGTTCGCCCAAGCGGATTATAACAACACGCGCGCCTCGCTCACCGACGCTCTTACCGACCTCGAGTTTCTGACCGGGAAGCTTCCGGCGTTCAAGGCCGCCGCACCGGAGGTGGTTGATCTCGTGCAAATCCAGCTGGGTGCGTATAAAGATCTGGCTGAAAAGAACAATACGAACTTCCTTATTAACGCCTCAGACCGCAAGGCTTTGGAACATGAGCTTGAAGGTGTGAAGGGCCGTTACCTGCCGACCGTCAATATGATCGTGGAGATGAGCCAGTCGCATGATTCCGGGGGCGAGGTGGGCCGGGACCGCAGCGCCATCGCCCTACTCCAACTTAGCTACAAGATCTTTGACGGGTATGCGCGCGATGCGTCGAAGGGCCGTGTAACCAGCCAGTTGAGCGAAATCGATTACCGCCGGCAGCGTGCCGAACGCGATATCATGCAGAAGATCAAGCTGGCCTATAACCAGATTACAGCTTTAGAGGCCGAGCATCATGCGCTTTTGCAAGAGATCGAAGCCAATACGGAGCTGCAGGCCCTTTATAAGGAACAGTTCGAATTAGGCGAGGGCGATGTCATCGCCATGATCGAAGGCGAGGAGCGCCTTTTTACGTCCCGCACGCGGCTTTACAAGATCGACACCGATATCATCAATAACAGCTATGCCCTTCTCCGCCAGATCGGCTATCTGGACCAGCAGGGCTTCTGTGAAAACTGTTAACGAAAGGAAAAATGAGCGCATCGGATCTACAGAGTTTTTTATTCCCAACATATTGTTAATACGGGGGTATGCAGGTGCATGTCTCCCGACTTTGAGTCTTTAATTATGAAACGCTTACTGGCGTATTTTGGTCGTCTGCTTTTTGTGCTGTGCCTTGTAGGGCACGGTGTGTCTGCGTTTGCGTCCCAAAATACCTGTGTAGACGAAGAAACCCTTAAGGGATTCTATGAAAAATTCAGCCTTCTGGAGAAGGAGAAAGAAGCTCTGCGCACCAAGCTCTCGACCTGTTCGATTGCGGGCGAGCAGGCGGCAGAGCTTTCTGTCACGCTTTCACAGAAGGATGGCCGCCAATTACGCTATCTGGAAAGCAAGGTCACACAGCTTGAGGAGGAGAATGGCAAGCTCAGGGACAAGCTTATAGCTCTGGGCGCTTTACCGGACGAGGCTCTTTCGGGCGAGGTGAATGAAGAGGCATCCGAGTCTCTTGTCCCGGATAAAGATGCCAATACCGAGGTACCCGCGGCGAAGGTTTCTGAGCCTGTTGCCGATGAGCCCCTTGAGGGGCCGGTTCTTCCCGCTGGCGGCGATGCTGAGGCGGAACCGTCCGATCCCGGCATCAATAATAGCGCCGCGCCGCCCGCTGAAACGCCGGATGACGCGCCGCCTGCTCCTGAAGATAAAAAGTCCGATATCGTGCCTGAGCCCGCTTCGCCCAGTGCGCCTGAACTGATCGAGACGGGCAGCGGCGGGCCCGAGAGCGCCGCGACGATCGCATGGAATATTCTTAAGAACGACCCGATCCGGACCGAAGCTGCTGCGCCCATCATAGAGAAAAGTGCCTACGAAGAGGGCTGCGCTTTGCGCTATCAGGCCTTTGAGAAAACTCTTTTGGGACTTACATCTGTGCAGAGCGAACGCAAAACACTGCAGGAATTGTCAGAACAGCATCGTCGCCTGATCTCCTCCTCTGAAGAAGGCACGGTTCTATGCCCGGATCAGGCCGCGTCAACGCGGGTGTCCGAGACTCTCGAGCGTTTGGAACGCACAATGCGTGAAGCGGCGACCAGCCAGCAGGCGATCCAGATCCTGTACTATGAAAACCGGAAGCTGGAGTCCGGAGGCTAGTCTTTGCACGTTTTTATCGGCACGCTGTGCGCCGCCCAAACCTGCGGTCAGGTAAAACGGGCCTTAGCGTTTCAGGGATTGCCCAAAACGTTCAGATTTTGCTCTTTTTCAGCTTCCTGCTGCCGGGTTTGCGCAACGATCATCGGTGTTGAGACATCAAGGAAGATCGAGAATTTTTTATTTGTTCCCTCTTCTTCGAAGTCTAAAGCATAGTAGTAAATGCCGCTTTCCTTGATCAGCTCATTTTCGAGCAGCTTTCCGCCAGCGTTCGCAATAATGTAGTCCTGCTCCGCCATCGTAACAATTTCTATAGCCGTTGCCGGTTCACTCCCATCGCGGAACGAGCCCTTGAGGCTTTCTATGATCATGGCTCTGACCTCGCGGAAAAAATCCGGATTGCCGAAACGCGAGTCTTCCTTTGCGATTTCCAGCGCCATGTTCACTACGCCAAGGTTGACCAGGTGCCGACGCACAATGTTTTTGTAATTTCTGAGGGCTCTGGAAGATTCAATGGGATCATCGCCTATGGCTTTCTCCCGGGCTTCCGCCATGTCCCGAAGCGTTTCTTCGATGAAGGGGTCATAAAAGGTGCAGCGCGTGTACATCAAGCGGAATGCTCTAAACTGTCGTTTAGGACGGGCGCCTTTATATATCTTGTCTACCTGATCGAGATACATGCCACAGGAACGCTCGGAGGGCGTTATGACCTTTTCCTTATTCTGGCTTTCCAGATATTGGCGTTTGGTCATGGTGTTGGCCGGACTGCTGCCGGCGAAAGCGGCAGAGTGCATTGCGCATAGAGCCGCAACCGTCACAAACAAGCCAATTTTTACTTTATGGAAATCAACAACCATATTCTCTTCCTATTTTAGGCCAAGGGTATTGTAACAGTTTTTTAGGGCGGTTTTGATAAAAAAAAAGCCCCGCCATTGCGGGCGGGGCTTCTGATTTCTCGCAGATGACTGCGGTTACTCGATGATTTTGGAGACGACGCCTGCGCCGACGGTTCTTCCGCCTTCGCGGATCGCGAAGCGCAGACCTTCGTTCATCGCGATCGGGGTGATCAA
>JAANMX010002056.1_pt1 | contig 21090 bp, 16 predicted proteins | sample 7279681 | NCBI WGS metagenome assembly JAANMX01 (sample SAMN14094542, study PRJNA606508) | bioreactor metagenome | isolation source: A lab-scale SPAN reactor treating ammonium-rich wastewater day 351 | place: Ireland: Galway | collected 2018-01-01
GGGTCGGCCTTCCTTGACCAGCGCAGCGAACGCCTCGAACTGGTCGGCGGGGTGCATCTGTTCGCGCATCAGGTTTTCCGCGAGGCTGACGGTGCGGGCGCTGCCATCGGCCACCAGCAGGCACGGCACTTCGTAGTCGGCGGGGATGCGGTGCTTCTTCGCCAGCAGCTTCAAGGCGGTCAAGCGGCGATCACCGGCCACCACCTCGTAATGCTCGCCATTGGCGGATGCGATCACGATCAGGTTTTGCAGCAGGCCGATACGGGCGATGCTCGCGGCCAGTTCGGGGATGGACAGGCGCGGCATCTTGCGGGCGTTGCGCTTGGAGCGGCGCGGCAGCAACTGCGAGAGGGAAACCAAGATCAGATTCTTGGACGGGTCGGCCATTTCCAGCGGTGCGACGGTTTCGATGGCGCGGGCTTCGGTTTGGGCTACGGCGTTCATGGTGATAACTCCTAACGATTCAGGGATGCAGCAGAGAGGGATGCGGCAAGGGCTGCTGCCTGCCCCTGCCGCGTGGGGATTCAGGCTTTCAACTGGCGCAGGCCATCGGCCAGCATCCAGAGGGCGCGATTGAGGCGCACATCGGAATCAATGCCCTGCACGGGGCGGGTTTGCTGGCGGCGTCCGTTGGCGCTGCGGCCATGCAATCCGCCTTTGGTCAGGTTTTCTTGCGTGCGGTTGAACACGCTCCACAAGTCCGGGCGGCGGTCATCGAACCGGCGCGGCATCAGGATTTGCGATTCGGTGATGGGCGCGGGCTTGTTGTCGGTGGGGTCGTACTTGAGGGCCAGCGCGGCGCGGGCAAATACTTCGGCTTCGCCATCGTCCAGCGTGATGCCGCGCATCAGGTCGCGGGATTCCTTCACGCGCTCGAAGCCGCTCAACACCTCGAAAGCGCCTTCGATGACGGAACCGGCCACGTCGCCTTTGTGGGGCACGCGCACATCGGCCACGGTGTCGCCGCACACAAGGCCATTGCTGCAAACGAACCGGAACATTCCGGCGAGCATCTGATAGCTGCTCGTGCCATCGTGCGAGTTCAGCAGCACGATTTCATTGGCTTCCGCGCCGTTGATCTGGCTGGCGTGGCGCAGGCGGATCATGTGCTTGGTGTGCTCGCGCTTGCCTTCGTCGCGCACGCGGGTCTGCGTCACCATGAAGGGCTGGAACCCTTCTTTGCGAAGCTCGGTCAGCACGGCGGCGGTGGGGATGTAGCTGTACCGCTCGGAACGGCTCTCATGCGGGGCGTCCGCGAAGATGGACGGGGCCACCCTGCGGATTTGGTCATCGGACAGCGGGTAATCGCTGCGCAGTGCCGGGGAACGGGAAGCGAAACGGGATGCGAGTTGCATGATCTTTCTCCTGACAAAAAGAGGTTTGCTGTTCACACCGCACACCGGATTCCTAGATTCGGAGCCCAGCCTTTCGGCTGTTTGGTGCGGTCGGCACGAGGAACCCGGTTGGCCTTACGCCACCGTCTTTCCTGAGTTCATCGCCCGCGACGGTCAGGAGCGCGCGAACGGGTGCCGTCAAGGAGGCAAGTGCAGGGTTGGTGCGGCCCGCAGCGCAGCGAGGACACGGCCCTGCGCGCCTTGACGGCACACGGGCGCGGGCTACAGTCGCGGACAAGGTGATGAAGTCAGGGGAGACGGCTGGACATGGCAACGGCCTTCCCCTTGCGCTGACCGCACGGCAAGCGAAGCGCGCAGGCCCGGATCTGGAAGCCGGGCCGGAGGCGTCAGCCGAGCGGAGCGAGGGAACGATGGAAGCCCGACAGGGGCGAGACGCCGCAGGCGGCTCGATGCGCTACGCGCACGACAGCGCGACCGGCCATGTTTCTTGGCCGGGGACGCCCAGCGTTCAAGGTTCGATGAGCACCAGGCGCACCACGCCCGACGCATCGGGAAGCGGGTTCCGCTGTGGCTGCGGATTTCTTGCCGAGCCGGCGCAGCCGGTTCGGCGGTCTTTCAGGGGCGCCAAGCCTCGCGCGGCGAGGATAGCCCGCAGGGCTTTCCCCTGGAGGGCAAGCGCAGCGCGCAGCGCCGCAGGCGCGGAGAAACCAGCACCGGGCGCAGCAAAAAGAAAGGTGCGCCGCCCCCGCGGGGACGACGCACCGAAGGCTGCGCGGCGCAATCAGTTCGCCGCCGGCGTCGTCATCGACTGCAACTGGTCGATCACGCCAGGCTCTACGAACACGCAAGCCTGCTTGTCCTCGATCGGCACGTTGAACACCTCGGCGAACACCGTGCGCCGCAGATGGGCCAATCGGCCCGTGCGATATGCCTGCTCGGGCTTCATGCGCCCGTCGGCCTGCGAGCCGCTGCGCTGCGGATCGCATTCGACCAGCGCGACAAAGCCGTCATCGGACAGCTTCTGATGCTCGGGGCACAGCCCCCAGCCGGTCGCCGTGTGGCGCTCCATACTCGCGCGCAGGCGCTTGTCCAGCAGGATCGCGCCGGTATCGAACGCCGTGCCGCAGACCAGGCAAACATGCTGTTCGAGGGAAACGTGTGATTTGTCGTTCATGACGGTTCTCCGGTTGCCAGGGCGGAATTGCCCGGAACCGTCGAAGTCACGGCGCAGCGCAGCAGTCAGGGGTCAAGGACGGCCGCCAGGACGCAAGCGCCATCGGCGCGCCGCCCTTGACGGCGAGAACGCCGTGATACGGTGAAGGGACACAGCAAGACCGCCCCCTCACGCCACCCACGCACGCGGGTTTTGGCAAGCGGAGCGCGCAGGCCCGCCAGGGCCGGAGGCGTCAGTGATGGAAGCCCGCATGGGGCGAGACTCGCGCAGCGAAGCTCGATGCGCAGCACGACAGCGCGACGGCGGCGCATCGAGACGCCGGGACGCTCATCCATTTCTCTTGAGAGGCTTGAATTTATGGTATCGTGTTAACATGAAAACATCCATGGTGATCGAATCCCCCATGAATGCAGGCCCACGACGACGTGCTACGACCACAGGCACTCTGGTCGGGACGCGGTTTCAGGCAACCTTGCTTGAAGCCATAGATAGTTGGCGCAAAGACCAAACCGACCTGCCGACAAGACCGGAAGCCGTGAGGAGATTGGTTGAGTTGGGGATGAACTGCGGTACTGCGCCATTCAATGGCTCATCAGCGCGGCGAGCCAAACGGAATTCGGGCGATAAGACATGAAGAAGCAAAAAGAACTGGCGCTCATCAAGTCCGATGACGAGGTTGCGCAAGCCGAAGATCAAATCGTCGAGCTTTCCAAGAGGATCGAGTTCTATCTGACGGAGTATTCCGTCGAACTCTTGGCCAGCAAGATGAGCAAGGGCGAGTTCGTCGTTCCTGCGTATCAGCGCGAATACACGTGGGAGCACGATCGAAAATCTCGCTTCATCGAGTCGCTGGTGTTGGGCCTTCCGATTCCATTCCTTTTTTTCTGGGAGATGCCGGACGGGAAGCTGGAAATCGTTGATGGCTCGCAGCGGTTGCGGTCGATCGAGGAGTTCGTACTCGGCGATCTTCGGCTCGGTGAGCTGCAAAGCCTGACGGCATTGTCCGGCTTCAAGTTCTCCGATCTTCCCGAGTCCCGTCAGAGGAAGATCAACAATCGCTCGATACGTGGCATCGTGCTCAACGAACATGCCGATGAGCAGGCTCGCTTCGACATGTTCGAGCGGATCAACACGGGCAGCAAGATCGCCAACATGGCAGAAGTCCGCCGTGGCGCTCTTGCCGGTCCGTTCATGGACCTCATCATCGAACTCTCGGTGCTTCCGAAGTTCGTTGCTCTAGCACCTGTATCCAAGAAGGACTTGAGCGAGCGCGAGCATGAAGAACTCGTTGCCCGCTTCTTTGCCTACAGCGATGGATTGGTGGGCTACAAGGATCGTCCATCCGAGTTCATCTTCAACTACGTCAAGAAGATGAACGTCGAAGCAGCCAATGATCCGGCATTGGCCGATCGGTACCGCGCGCGGTTCCAGGAGGCCATCGACTTCATCGAACGGGTGTTCCCGTATGGGTTCCGCAGGGCTCCAAAAGGGAAAGCTACCCCCAGGGCTAGGTTCGAAGCCATTGCCGTGGGATCGCGCCTCGCACTGGACGACCGCCCCGGCCTCGCCAACGACGACATTGCGGACGTGACACCGTGGCTGACCAGCGACGATTTCACGAAGGTCACAGGTTCGGATGGCGCCAATGCCATCGCGCGTCTGAGGGAGCGCACAGGGTTCGTGCGAAATCGACTGCTGGGTGAGTGAATGAGCAGCAACCTAGCTACCGGATTCCAAGAGCGACTGGCCGAAGTCGAGGCGTATCTGGCGTTCCTTTCGATCATGGAAGCCCAAGCCCAGCAAGGGCCTCCAAGGTTCGAAGGTGCGGAACATCCGATTACTACCCAACAACAGCGAATCCTTTATTCGAGCGTGTATTTGCAGTTGTACAACCTTGTCGAAGCAACGATGTCCCGTTGCATCGAAGCAGTTTCAGAAGCGGCCAGAGAGAATGCTCAGTGGAAACCGGGCGACCTGAGCGATTCGATGAGGCGCGAGTGGGTGCGCGTGACCGCTCGCACGCACGTCGAATTGGCGCCAGAGAACCGGCTGGAGAGCGCGTTGCGTCTTTGCGATCACCTTGTGGCTTCATTACCGATTGATGCCTTTGACATCGAAAAAGGTGGTGGCGGCAATTGGGACGACTTTGAGATCGAAGCGTTCAGTAAGCGGCTGGGCTTCCAACTGGTTGTAAGTCAACCAGTCTACAGTGCCATCAAGCAGCCTTTCCGGGACGATCTGGGGCCGCTGGGCCTGGTGAAGCAACTAAGGAATCGTCTCGCGCACGGCTCCATCTCGTTCGCACAGTGCGCTGAAGACGTCACTGTTGGGCGGCTGGTCGAACTGAAGGATAGAACTGTCAACTATCTGAGAGAAGTTGTCGATTGCTTCACCAGATACGTTGATAGCTTTGAGTATCTCCTGCCGGAGAGGCGTCCTGCATGAGTCGCAATCAAAAGAATATGCCTCGAATCGTCGGGGTCGATCTCTTCTGCGGTGTGGGAGGGCTCACGCATGGCCTCGTTCGTGGCGGCATTCAGGTAGCCGCAGGAATCGACATCGACGCGAATTGCAAGTATCCCTTCGAGGCAAACAATGCTGCATCGTTTCTTGAGCGCGATGTCGGGAAACTGAAAGCGGAGGACATCACCCCCTTCTATGAGGGCGCTGACTTCACATTGCTTGCGGGTTGCGCTCCGTGCCAACCGTTCTCCACCTACAGCCGGAGTGGCCGGAACAGTGAGTATGAGTCGCAATGGCCGCTGGTCTCCTCCTTCGGCCGCTTGATCAAGAAGATCAAGCCCGACCTCGTGACCATGGAGAATGTCCCGCAACTGGCCGATCACCCGGTCTTCCAGCAGTTCCTCAAGAGCCTTTCCGGCTACAAGAAGTGGTGGCAAGTCGTGGAATGCTCGTCGATCGGTATTCCGCAGACTCGAAAGCGTCTGGTGCTGCTTGCGTCGAGACTTGGCAGTAATGGCCTTGAAATTTCACAGGATCAAGTTCGGAGAGTGACCGTGCGCGAGACGATCGGCTCGCTTCTCCCGATCAAGGCTGGCGAGCGTGATCCTAAAGACGAATTGCATACTGCGTCCTCCTTGAGCCCCTTGAACCTGTCGAGGATTCGCGTGTCCCGCCCGGGAGGGACGTGGCGAGATTGGCCAGAAGAATTGCAGGCATCGTGCCACCGCAAGGATACAGGCGCCACCTATCCAAGCGTCTACGGGCGAATGGAATGGGATCAGCCCGCTCCGACCATCACCACGCAATGTTTCGGATACGGCAATGGAAGGTTCGGGCACCCCGAGCAAGATCGCGCCATTTCGCTACGCGAGGCTGCAATGCTGCAAACGTTCCCAGAGTCCTACGCCTTCGCTCCACCCGGTGCGCCGATCAAGTTCAACAAGATGGGGCGTCTGATCGGAAACGCCGTGCCCGTTCGGCTTGGTGAGGTCATCGCTCGTTCGCTCGTTGAGCATGTGCGAGCGCATGTGCATTGATCTTCTGCAACTGGGAGCGGATCAACGAGACCGCATCGTCCACAGATACATGCTCCCAAATACGAAGAACCGTCCACCCATTGCTCGCCAATCTTGAATCGGTGTCGAGGTCTCGAGCTTTGTTGGTAGCGATCTTGTCCTTCCACCATTCTTGATTGGTCTTGGGTATCGTCGCGTGGATGGGGCATCCGTGCCAGAAGCATCCATCACAGAACACCGCTAAACGCCATCTTGTGAATGCGATGTCGATGCTTCTCTTGGTGCCAGGAATCGCATAGTGGATACGGAACCTTAGACCTTGATGATGCAACGCCGAGCGCAATTCTCGCTCTCGCGGATTGTCCTTTCCGCGAGTGCGAGCCATTCGTCGGCTAACGGCACTGGAGGGCGCAGGCGTCAATGATGGCATCTTTGCAGGTTATACCTTCGTTGCTTGATGGGAGGAATGGGCAAGGGACGGGCGGCCCCCAGATTCAAGGCTCTCTTTTGCTCGGTTGACGTTGCTCGATGTGCAACTGCGCCCGCTGCGTTGCCTGTTGCAGCCGTTCCACCAGCACGCCCCTCGGCGGCAAGGCGGTCAGGTACTCGGCGACGTGGATGCCCGACTTGTCCAGTTCCAGCAATTCGATCTGCTCGCGCTTTTTGCCGGTGCACAGAATGATGCCCAGCGGCGACGCTTCTTCCGGCTCCCGTTCGTACTTGTCCAGCCAGCGCAGGTAAAGCTCCATCTGCCCCTTGTAGGCCGCCTTGAACTCGCCGACCTTCAACTCCACCGCCACCAGCCTCCGCAGCTTGCGGTTGTAGAACAGCAGGTCGAGGTGGAAATCCTCGTCGTCAATCGGGATGCGTTTCTGCCGGGCAACGAAGCTGAAGCCGGCGCCCAGCTCTAGCAAGAACGACTCCATTTCGCGGATGATCGCCGCCTCCAAGTCGCCTTCCTGCCAGGTGTCGCGCAACCCCAGGAAGTCGAGGATGTAGGGATCGCGCATGACCAGCGCCGGCGTCATGCGCTGTGCATCGCGCAAGGTCGCCAGCTCTTGCGCGATCGTCTCGCCCGGCTTCTTCGACAGCGCCGTGCGCTCGTACAGCATCGAGTCGATGCGCTCGCGCAGCGTCCGCACGCTCCAGCGTTCGGCGCTCACCATCTGCGCGTAGTAGTCCCGCTGGAGCGGGTCTTTCAGCGGGATCAGGGCGATGAAATGCGTCCAGCTCAATTGTCGTATCAGTGATACGACAATTCGCTCGTCCGGGTAGGCGGCGGCGAACTGCACCATGCGGCGCAGGTTCTTGACCGCGAAACTGCCGCCGTACTCCTTGACTAACTGCGCCGCCAGGGTCAACACCACTTCCTCGCCGTAGTCGGCTCGCCGGCCCTCCAAGACCTGCGTGTGGATGCGCTGGCCGATGCGCCAATAGAGCATCGTCAGCTCGCTATTCACCGCCGAGGCGGCGCGCTGCCGCGCCGCCTCGATCAGTGCCCGAATGTCGCCCAGCAGCGCCGAAGGCGCTGCGGCGGACGCTACGGATGCCTTGCGCCGGTTCATGCCGCCACTCCTTCGGCCTGCCGTGCGCCAGTGATGGCCTGGCGTCGGCTGGCCACCAGCTCGGCCGCATCCCGCACCGGCTTGTCCTCGGTGTGGACGTAGTGCATGAACATCGCCACGGTCTTGTGTCCCGTCAGCTTCATGCCGACCTTGGTGGGTACACCCGAATTGGCAATGTCGGTGGTCGAGCGGTGGCGGATGCCGTGCGTGCCGACGTGCGGGACGCCGGCGGCCTTGAGCACCCGGCACCAGCCGCCATAGTGCTCGCCAAAGGTCAGGTGCTTGGTCGGATCGTTGGGCGACGGCAGGACATAGGGGCAGCCCTCCCAGCGCGGGGCCGTCGAAAATAGCCGATAGGCTTCCGCGCTCATGGGCTTGGAAAGGCCGCCGGTCTTGCTATCGGGCCATACGACACGGCGGTTTTCCAGGTCGATCCAGCTCCATTCAAGCGTGCAGATTTCGGAGCGGCGGCCAGCGAACTCGAATTGCAGGCGGATCGCCAGCGGGATGACGTAGTTCTCCAGCCCTTCGGCCTCCAGCTTCTCCAGTTGGCGAAAGATCAGCGCCAGTTCGTCGTCAACGATGAGCCGGGTTTCCTTGCCGGGTGGAAACATCGGAACGTGGCGGCACGGGTTCGTGCCGTCCGGGCGGTAGCCCCACACTTCGGCTAGGTTGAACATCTTGCGCAGCACACCGAAAGCGTTGTTCGCCTCGGCCGGCTTGTAGGCAAATTTTTCCATGAACGCGGCAATATCGGGCCGCTTCACGTCCTGCACTTTCTTGCGCCCCAGTACCGGGACGATGCAGCGGTCGATGACGGCCTGGTAGCCGTCCTGCGTGCTGGGCTTGTTGCGCTTCTTGGAGTAGTCCTCCATGAACTTCTTGCACAGCGCCTCCATCGTGGGCGCCTTGCGCGCCTCGGCCTTGGCACCGCCGGGGTCGCCACCCCGGCGAACCTCGGCCAGCCAGTCCTGCGCCATGACGCGCGCCTGCTCCACGGTCAGTTCCCCGTACAGCCCGAGCGAGGGCTTGCGGGGCTGACCGGCGTTCGTGCGGTACTGGAGCATGAACACCTTGCGGCCCGCTGGGGTAATCTTGCACAGGAAGCCGGGCACCACGGTATCCCGCAGTTCGACGTCCTTGGCCTGGGGTTGCGCCGCCTCCACGGCGGTCTTGGTGAGCTTGATCTTTGCCATGATGACTCCTTGGAATGACCCGGTTCCAAGAGCCACATAGGAGCGGCGCGAGGGGAAACCAGGTCAAGTTTCAGAAAGCACCGGCATATGATGGACGCGCCTAAGTTATTGATAAACCTGCTGTATCGAGCTGTGGCGCAGTCCAGCGAAGTGCCGGGCTGGAGTCATCGTCAAACAAAAAACCGGGCCTCCCGCAACGAGAGGCCCGGCCCGGATTGTCCCTGATTGTGGCTTGGCTGCCGCCTTAGACCACAGGTCGGCGCTTACGCTTGGCTTTGGCGCAGCTCGCGGCGCAGCACCTTGCCGACGGGCGTTTTGGGCAGTTCCTGGCGAAACTCGATCAGCTTGGGGTGTTTGTAATTGGTCAGCTTGCCTTTGCAGAAGTCGCGAATGGCTTGCTCGGTAATCTGCGGATTGTTCACCACGACCACCAGCTTGACAGCCTCGCCGGTTTTTTCGTCTGGCACGCCGACCACAGCGCATTCCAGCACGCCGGGCATTTGCGCAATCACCTCTTCGACCTCGTTGGGATAGACGTTAAAGCCGCTGACCAGCACCATGTCCTTTTTGCGGTCAATGATGGTGAAGTAACCGCGCTCGTCCATGGTGCCAATGTCGCCAGTGCGGAAATAGCCATCCGGGGTCATGACGCGGGCGGTTTCATCGGGGCGCTGCCAGTAACCGGCCATCACCTGCGGGCCTTTGACGGCAATTTCGCCCGATTGGCCGTGGACGGCAAAGCCATCGTCATCCACCAAAATTACATCCGTGCTGGGCACCGGCAAGCCAATGGTGCCGGTAAACGCTTTGCCCGCCACCGGGTTGCACGAAACGATGGGGCTGGTCTCTGACAAGCCATAGCCTTCGCAAATGGGGCAACCGGTTTTCTCCAGCCACAGCTTGGCCACCGCGCTTTGCACGGCCATGCCGCCGCCGACCGATACCTTCAGGTGACTCCAATCGACCGAGTCAAAATCCGGGTGGTGGGCCAAGCCGTTGAACAGGGTATTGACCGCCGGGAAGGTGTGAAAGCGCTGCTTGGACAGCTCTTTGAGCGTCGCTTTCAAATCGCGCGGATTGGGGATCAAGATGTTTTTGCCGCCAATGTGCATCGACAGCATCATGTTCACCGTAAACGCGAAGATGTGGTACAGCGGCAGGGCGCACACACTGATGATTTGTTCGCCACCGGCCAGCAAGTCCTTGAGCACGGGGCCGTACCAGGCCTCGGCCTGCAGCACGTTGGCAATCACGTTGCGGTGCAGCAGCACTGCGCCCTTGGATACCCCGGTGGTGCCGCCCGTGTACTGCAGCACGGCAATATCGTCTGGCCCAATCTCGGGGCGGGTAAAGGGGGCGCTTTCGCCTTTGTGCAGTGCGTCTTTGTAGGCCACGGCCTGGGGCAGTGCAAACGGCGGCACCAGCTTTTTGACGTTGCGCACCACGTGATTGACCAGCGTGCCCTTGAACCAGCCCAGGGTGTCACCCATGCTGCACAGCACTACATGCTGAATTTGCGTGTTGGCAATGCATTCCTGCAGGGTGTGGGCAAAGTTTTCGATGATGACGATGGCCTTAGCCCCCGAATCCTTCAACTGGTGCTCCAGCTCGCGGGCGGTGTACAGCGGATTGACGTTCACAATCACCAACCCGGCCCGCAGCACCGCCGCCACGGCCACCGGGTACTGGGGCACGTTGGGCATCATCAGCGCCACACGATCGCCTTGGGCCAAGCCCAGCGATTGCAAATAGGCGGCAAACGCCTGGCTGAAACGATCAAGCTCGGCAAAGCTCATGTCCTTGCCCATAAAGTTAAACGCCACCCGGCCCGCATGCTGGGCAAAAGCCTGCTCCATCAACGCCACCAAGGAGGTGTAGCGGCTCAGATCAATCTCGGCAGGGATGCCTTCGGGGTAGTGGGCCAGCCAGGCGCGCTCTTGCATGAAAAACTCTCTTTCAGATGTCTGCTAGGAGGCTTGCAAAAGGCAATTCTCAAGCCGACGATAAAAACGAACGATAGTTCTATTTTTATCCAAGGTCGTTAAAAAAGTCCATGGTGCTTTGTCAGCAACATGGACTTTTTTTCCTAGGAAAAACCCTTGAAAACGGTGACTTAGGCCTGCAACGCCGCGTTGTTCAACGCAATGCGCGTCTCCAGGGCAACCGCCCGGGCCGCTGTCGCAAAGTCCATTCCCGCGCTGGCGTAAAGAATCGCCCGCGAGGAATTAATCACCATCGGCCCGCCTTGCGCCGCTTGCACCGTGGCCACCGCATCGCCCCCCTGTGCGCCCACGCCAGGAATCAGCAGCGGCAGCGTTGGCGCAACCGCCCGCACGCGCTCAATCTCTTGCGGGCGCGTGGCCCCCACCACCAGGCCCAGCTGGCCATTGGTGTTCCACGGCCCCTGCGCCAGCTGGGCAATATGCTCAAACAGCGTAGGTTGGCCGGGCACATTCGCCAAAATTTGCGCCTGAAAATCGTCCCCGCCGGGGTTGGAGGTGCGGCACAGCAAAAAGGCCCCTTTGCCCTCGTACTGCAAATAAGGCAGCACCGAATCCAGTCCCATAAAGGGAGAAAGCGTCACCGCATCCGCCCCGTAGCGCTCAAAAGCCTCTTTCGCGTACTGCTCGGCGGTAGAGCCAATATCGCCGCGCTTGCTGTCCAAAATCACCGGCACCTGCGGCGCAACGCTGCGCATATGGGCGATCAGCTTTTCTAACTGCGCCTCCGCCCCATGGGCGGCAAAGTAGGCAATTTGCGGCTTAAAGGCGCACACCACATCGGCCGTGGCATCCACTATGGCAGCACAAAAATTAAAAATTTTGGAAGCATCGCCGCGCCAGTGGGTGGGGAATTTGGCCGGTTCGGGGTCAAGGCCCACGCACAGCAAGGAATGGTTGCGAGCCGTGGCATCGCGCAGCATGTCAAGAAAGGTCATGGCTAGATTGTAAAAAAGAGAAGGCCCGGAAAACAGAAGGCCCGGACTGCCCAACCGTTTTAAGCCTGGCCGCCAGCGGGCAAGTTGGGCAAATTTGGCAACAAAGCCGCCAACTGCTGGCGGGCAATCGCATGCCCATGCGCGGCGGCCTTGGCAATCCACATCAGTGCCATGGCGTTGTTATCGGCATCGCTGGCATCGCCGGCCGGCCCCAGCCCCGCCGCATACAACAGGCCCAGCCAGTGCATGGCATCGGCCTGCGCCTGCTCGGCCGCCCGCTCCAAAAAATAGTGGGCAATGCGCCCCGCGTCGTGCCCCGGCGCGGGTGGGGTGGCTGGCGCAGCACCGCGCAAGGCCAGCAATGCAAACTGGCTGCCCATCTGCGCCTGGGCCAGCGCCTCGCCCTGGTCGGCCCGCACCAGGGTTTGCACATCCTGCACACTCCATGCGTTGGCTGCCTCGCCTGGCACACCCTCCATGGATTGCTGCACCGCCTCAAACGGCACCAATGCCCGCACCCCATCGCCCAGGCGCGGCACCAAGCCCTCTTCAATGCGCCGCTGCCAAGTGCGCACGCTACGGCCCGTCAAGATGGCGGCGGTGTGCAGGCTAATCGAAAGGTGGGGGCAGGGCAGCGCAGACATAGCGGCATTGTAGAGAGCGGGCGCTGGGCCAATAGCATGGCGTTACCAGCGCGCACGTGTCGTTATTTTTGCGCGACAAACCAGCGTGTCGCTAATTTTTGGCGACAAAGCCATGGCTTTTTGTCCTTTGGTACTGCGACACACGGCCTTGTCGCCAGGGTTTGCCCAGTGCGGTCAAAGTTGGCACGGTCTTTGCTTAAACCTTTGCGTCTTCATTTTTTACTCACTCTAAGGAGCTTGTTATGAAACGTACTATGCGTTCCGTGCAAAAGGGTTTTACCCTGATCGAACTGATGATCGTCGTGGCGATTATTGGTATTTTGGCTGCTGTGGCTTTGCCTGCTTATCAGGATTACACGGTGCGTGCCAAGGTATCTGAAGTGCTGCTGGCTGCTTCATCGTGCCGCACAGGCATTACCGAAGCCATTCAAACTTCTGCTGCAACCATTCCTGCTACTGCTTTGCCAGCTGCCTGTACTATTACAGCAACGAAAGCGGTGGCTTCTGGTACTGCAGATGCAGTAGGAAAAATTCTTATTGTTGCTGACGAAAGCAACATCGGCGGTCTCACTGCAACAACCAACACGCTCTCTCTGGTACCCATGAAAGATGCAAGTACCGCTGTCGCTGCAACTGATGGTGGCATTACTGTTCATGGCTGGCGCTGTGGTTTGCCTGCTGATGGCACTACAATTCTATCTAAATTCCTGCCCGCATCGTGCCGTGGTACCTACCCATAATTGCTGAAAATGAAGAATAAAGGGGTCAATCCCTTTATTCAAAGCCCCACTGAATTTCAGTGGGGCTTTTTTTCGCCCTTATTTTTCTTGACCATGAATTCTTGGAAACACCGCCTGCGCGCCAGCGTCATTCACTTAACCATCAGCCTTGCCATTGCCAGCCTTGCGGCGCTGCTGGTGTTTGGTTGGTGGTATCCGCACCCCTACCGCGAGCTGTCGGGCGGGCGTGAGTTATTTACTTTGGTGGTGGCGGTGGATGTGGTGCTGGGCCCACTGATTACGCTGGTGATTTTCAACGCTGCCAAAACCCGCCGCCATTTGCTGATCGATTTTTCAGTGATTGGCCTGCTGCAAGTGGCCGCATTAGCGTATGGGCTGTGGACGGTATTTGTCGCCCGGCCTGTGCATTTGGTTTTTGAGTACAACCGAATGGCCGTCGTTCATGCCGTCGATATAGAGCCAAGTCTGCTCACCCAAGCCCCACCCGATTTGCAAACCTTGCCTTGGCGTGGGCCCACGCTGCTTTCGTTGCGGCCACTGCAAGGCAATGAGGCGATTGAATCGGTGCTGCAAGCAGTAGGGGGTATTGCCCAGGCAGCACAACCCAACCTGTGGCAGCCCTACGATGCCGCCCGCGCCGACATCCTGCGCGAGTCGCGCCCAGCAGCGCAGCTGAAAGAGCGCTTCCCTCAGCACGCTGACACCATCGACCAAGCCGTGGCCCGCACAGACCTTCCATTAGATCAACTGCACACCTTGCCCCTGCTCTCGCGCAAAACCGCCTGGACGGTGCTGATCGACGCGCAAACGGCCCAGCCCGTGGGCTTTGTCGCGCTGGATTCGTTTTAGCGCGGCCAATGTGCTTCTGAAAATTAATCTGCTTGCGCTTTATAAATAAGGGTTTCAGCATGAAAAGTGCTTGAAACCCTTTATTTTTAAGTGGCAGGCGCTTGTATAAAGTGAGTGGTTTTGCAGTCTGGTGGGTGGGTTGGTGTGTAGCCAGCATCACCTAGCGCATACGCTTTAAGCTTCAAATTGGCATTTAGCCCTTATTCAGTAAGCGCAAAGAGCTATTAATTTTGAGTTTTAGCCCCATCCAAAGGCTGCAAGGTGGGTTTGAATCGTTTGCGCTCCCACATCCACGCATGCCGCACGATGTCGTGCAAATCGGTGTATTGCGGTTGCCAGCCCAGCGCAGCGCGGGCGCGGGTGCTGTCGGCCACCAGTATGGCGGGGTCGCCGGCGCGGCGAGGTAAATCTTGCACGGTCACACGCTGGCCGGTGACGGTTTCTACGGCATGAATCACTTCACGAATCGAAAAGCCGTGCCCATTGCCTAAGTTGAAAGCGGTGGAGGCTTTTCCCTGCAGCAGCCAATCCAGCGCTAGCAGGTGTGCCTCGACCAAGTCTTGCACGTGGATGTAGTCGCGGATGCAGGTGCCGTCGGGGGTGTCGTAATCGGTGCCAAACACGCCAATATGTGTTCTTCGCCCGGATGCCGCCTGCAGCACCAGTGGGATCAGGTGTGTCTCGGGGTCATGGCGCTCCCCCAGTAGGCCATCGGGGTGTGCGCCCGCAGCGTTGAAATAGCGCAATGCCACAGAGCGCAAACCGTGCGCGCAGTCGCAATCGGCCAGTATCTGCTCCACCATGGATTTGCTCCAGCCATAGGGATTGACCGGCTGGCGTGGGTGTGCCTCATCAATGGGGATGCGGATCGGATCACCAAAAATAGCGGCAGTCGAAGAAAAGATCAGGCGCTGCACGCCGTGTTCGATCATGGCCTCTACCAGGTGGATGGTGTTGCCCACGTTGTTGGCGTAGTAGCGGGCAGGCTGCTGCACAGATTCCCCCACTTGGATGGAGGATGCAAAGTGCATCACCGCATCAAAGCGGTGGGCAGCGAACAGGCGCGCCAGTATGGCCCGGTCGGCCAGATCGCCCACGACCAGCTCTCCAGCCAGCACGGCATCCCGGTGGCCATGGCTCAGGTTGTCGAACACCACAACGTCGTATCCCGCCTGGGCAAGTCGCAGCACCATGTGAGAGCCGATATAGCCAGCCCCGCCAACGATCAAAATTTTGGATTTCATAGGATTGATTTCACAGCAATGTGCCAGTTCAGCCGCTCCATGCCGCCCACCAGTGGCGGCAGGTTGCGCGTGATGTGCAGGATGCGGGGCTGGGTCATGGGCGCTCCTGCTGCAACAGCGCTTGCCCCGCTTCGGTTAGCCGATAGCGCTGCAGGCGGCTGGTGGGCTTGTCGGGGAGGGTGTATTCAAGCAACGCTTGTGCCAGGGCGGGCTCTATGTAGTGCTGCCGTACATGGGTGCGATCTTTGAGTTGCATGTGCTCCCGAATTTCCGCATTGCCCAGCGGCCCTTTGTCAGCAAGCAGTGCCAGCAAGGCCATGACTGGTGGGGTGACTGGTGGGGTGACTGGTGGGGTAACTGGGTCGATGCTTTGCGTTCCCACCTGTGGCCGCGCCACCACGGCCCTAAATTCATTGCCGCTGCGGTGGTCTTGCAGCTCAATCTGCGGCCAGGCTTGGCGCGCCCGGTGAATGCCGCTGCCCAGCCCCCGATAGGGCAGCAGGTGGGCAGCGTGTTCGCTCAAGATGGGATTGCGGCGCTTGGTTTTGCCGTGCTGGATGTCCTCGGTGCTCAGGTTGCCGGGCAGGTGGCCGGGGCTGATGATTTCAATGCGGTCACGAAACACCAGGATGCGAATGGAGGCGCTGTCAAAGTAATCGCGGTGCATCAGGGCGTTGACCAGCAGCTCTTCCAACGCGATGGGCGGCACTTCCAGCTCGCCCAGGGTGTTAAAGCCCCTGCCGTTTTGAACGTGGTGCAAGTTGCGCTTGATAAAGGCAAAGCTGCGCTGAAACTGCTCGCTCAGGGTGCCGTCAATGTCTTCGCTGTCTTGGTACTGGGTATCGCCAATCGAGTTGCCATAGAACGCCACGGCTTTGACCATGCACACGGGCAACCAGCGCTGGGGCTGCAGGCCAAACAGCAGCACCCCGGCCAAGGTCAGTTGCTGGTCTTTGAGCAGGCCCAGGCTGGCAAGGCTGGCGGTGTGCTCGGCTTCGGGGCAGGGTTGGTTAAAGCGTTTGCGGTAGTAGGCATCAAAAGCGGCCCAATCCACATCGGCCACGCTGGTGCCCGGCACGGGCAGGGTGTCGGCCTGGATCAGCCCGGCGTTCAAGAACATGCGCTGCATTTCTTCACCACCGGCCAGGAGGCGCTGGAGTTCTTCAAGGTGCATGGCTATCACGGCGGCATCGTTTGGGTGGGCACTACATAAAAAAAAGAGCTTCCAGCCCTTGCTGTAAAAGGGCTGGAAGCCAGTTGGAGGCTGTTATTTTTTCAAAGTGTGCAATGCCCTACACGTCAATATTGCCTGCTCGCAGGGCGTTGGTTTCGATGAAATCGCGGCGGGGTTCGACCTCGTCGCCCATGAGCATGGTGAACACGCGGTCGGCCTCGATGGCATCGCCCACCTGCACTTGCAGCAGGCTGCGCACGTTGGGGTCCATGGTGGTTTCCCACAGCTGCTCGGGGTTCATTTCGCCCAGGCCTTTGTAGCGCTGGCGGGCGGTGGTGCGCTCGGCTTCGCGAATCAGCCATTGCATGGCGCTGCGGAAGTCGGCGACTTTTTCTGTGCGGGCTTTGTCGCCTTCGCCACGCGTGACTTTGGCACCGTCTTGCAGCAGGCCGTTGAAGCTTTGCGCCTCGGCGCTCAGGGCGGCGTAGTCGCTGCTGCGCACAAATTCCTGCGTGAGGATGGAGCTTTTGATGTTGCCGTGGTGGTGGCGGCTGATGCGCAAAATGGGGTTGTCGCTTTGCGGGTCGATCTCGGCGGTGACGGCGGCGGGTACGCCGGTGGTGGTCAGCTCGCGCAGTTTTGCTTCCAGAATAGGAGCGCATGCCGCAGCATCGGCAAGCGTTTCTAGGTGAATTTGCACCCCATCGGCGATGGCCCGCAGGGCTTCAGCATCCATAAAGTTGGACAGGCGCTCAATCACGTTTTCGGCGGCCAGGTGCATGTCGGCCAGGCGTTGCAGCTCTTCGCCCTCGATGGTGCGCGGGTTGGCGCCGCCGGTGCTCACGCTGGCATCGCGCAGGGCGATTTTGAGCAGGTAGCGGTTCAGCGCGGGGCCGTCTTTCAGGTACAGCTCTTCCTTGCCGTTTTTCACCTTGTACAGCGGCGGCTGGGCGATGTAGATGTGGCCGCGCTCGACCAGATCGGGCATCTGGCGGTAGAAGAAAGTGAGCAGCAGCGTGCGGATGTGCGCACCGTCCACGTCCGCGTCGGTCATGATGATGATGCGGTGGTAGCGCAGCTTGTCGGGGTTGTAGTCGTCGCTGCTGCTTTTGTTGGAGTCTTCGCTGACCTTGCCAATGCCGGTGCCCAGCGCGGTGATCAGGGTGATGATTTCCTGGCTGGAGAGCAGCTTTTCGTAGCGCGCTTTTTCCACGTTCAAAATCTTGCCGCGCAGGGGCAGGATGGCTTGGAATTTGCGGTCGCGCCCTTGCTTGGCCGAGCCGCCGGCCGAGTCGCCCTCCACGATGTAGATTTCGCACAGCGCCGGGTCTTTTTCCTGGCAGTCGGCCAGTTTGCCGGGCAGGCCCATGCCGTCGAGCACGCCTTTGCGGCGCGTCATTTCGCGGGCTTTGCGGGCGGCTTCACGGGCGCGGGCGGCGTCGATGATTTTGTTGCACAGCACCTTGGCGTCGTTGGGGTTTTCTTCCAGGTACTCGGTCAGCAGCTTGCCGACGATGTCTTCCACCGGCGCGCGCACTTCGCTGGACACCAGCTTGTCCTTGGTTTGGCTGCTGAATTTGGGCTCGGGCACTTTCACCGACAGCACGCAGCACAGGCCTTCGCGCATGTCGTCGCCGGTGACATCGACCTTGGCTTTTTTGGCCAGCTCGTTTTGCTCGATGTATTTGCCAATCACCCGCGTCATGGCTGCGCGCAGGCCGGTCAGGTGGGTGCCGCCGTCGCGCTGGGGGATGTTGTTGGTAAAGCACAGCACCTGTTCGGCGTAGCTGTCGTTCCACTGCATGGCCACTTCCACGCCGATTTCGGTGCCGGGAATGCCGCCATAGCTTTCTGCCGGGCGGTGGCCCTCGGCATAAAAGGTGGTGGGGTGCAGCACTTTTTTGGTGCCGTTGATGAATTGGACAAAGCCCTTCACGCCGCCAGCGCCCGAGAAATCATCCTCTTTGCCGTCGCGCTCGTCTTTCAGGCGGATGCGCACGCCGTTGTTCAAAAAGCTCAGTTCACGCAGGCGCTTGGCCAGGATTTCGTAGCGAAATTCGTTGTTTTCTTTAAAGATTTCGGTATCGGGCAGAAAGTGGACTTTGGTGCCGCGCTTGTCGCTGTCGCCCAGTACGCGCATGGGCGAGGTCTCAAAGCCATCGACCACTTCAATCAGCCGGTTTTGCACAAAGCCGCGCGAAAAATCAATTTCATACGCTTTGCCATTGCGCCGCACGGTCAGTTTCAGCCAGCTGGACAGCGCATTCACGCACGAGACGCCCACGCCGTGCAGGCCGCCCGACACTTTGTAGCTGTTTTGGTTGAACTTGCCGCCCGCGTGCAGTTCGGTCAGGGCGATTTCGGCCGCGCTGCGCTTGGGCTCGTGCTTGTCGTCCATCTTCACCGCCGTGGGAATGCCCCGGCCGTTGTCGATGACCGACAGCGAACCGTCGGCATGGATGGTGACCAGAATGTCGTCGCAGTGCCCGGCCAGCGCCTCGTCGATGGAGTTATCCACCACCTCAAACACCAAATGGTGCAGGCCGGTGCCGTCGCTGGTGTCACCGATGTACATGCCGGGGCGTTTGCGCACGGCTTCCAGCCCTTCCAGGATTTGGATGGCCCCCGCGCCGTAGCCGTCGCTGGGGTTCTCGGCGGCGCCGGGGATCGGAAGGGTGTCGCTGTGCTGCTCGCTCATACAAAGCCTTTGCTCATAATTCAAGAGCGGGTTGCGCTTGAATAAATTGAATCTGGAGAATAAATAGTATAGAAAATATCTTATTGCAAGCGCAAAAAGCTATTTGTTTTGTAGCTATCAAAGCCGCATGGGCATGACGACGTATTTAAACCGTGCGCTCTCGGGCACGGTGATCAGGGCCGAGCTGTTGCTGTCCAGCAGGTTGATTTGCACCATCTCCTGGCCCATGTTGGCCAGCACATCAATCAGGTAGCTGACGTTAAAGCCGATGTCGATCTGCGGGCCGTCGTAGGCAATGTCCAGCTCATCGACGGCCTCTTCCTGCTCGGCGTTGTTGCTGGCCACGCGCAGCACGCCGGGTTGCACCGTCAGGCTCACGCCCTTGAATTTATCGCTGGTCATGATGGCGGTGCGCTGCAAGCTGGCCAGCAGCGCCGCGCGGCCCAGCACGATTTGCTGCTGGTGGTTGGCGGGGATGACGCGCTGGTAATCGGGGAATTTGCCCTCGACCAGTTTGGTGACAAATTCCATGCCACCAAAGCTGAATTTGGCCTGGTTGTTGGCAAATTGCAGCGTGATGCGCGGCGCGTTGTCGCCGCTGGCATCGGACAGCAGGCGTTGCAGCTCTAGGACGGTTTTGCGCGGCAGGATGACTTCTTGCTTGGGCTCGACCTGCACATCCAGCTCGGCGCTGGCCCAGGCCAGGCGGTGGCCGTCGGTGGCCACCAGGCTCAGGGTGTTGCCCTCGGCCACGAACAAAATGCCGTTCAGGTAGTAGCGAATGTCCTGCACCGCCATGGCAAACGAGACTTGGTGCATCAGGTCTTTGAGCGTTTTTTGCGGCACGCTGAAGGTGGGGCCAAAGCTGGGGGCCTCTTGCACCAGCGGGAAGTCTGGCGCGGGCAGCGACTGCAGGGTAAAGCGGCTTTTGCCGCCTTTGAGCAAGATTTTGTCGGCGTTGGCCTCCAGCGTCACCGTTTGGTCGGCAGGCATGGTTTTCAAGATGTCCATCAGCTTGCGCGCGCCGATGGTGGTGGCAAAGTCGCCCTCGTCGCCGCCCAGCTCGGCGGTGGTGCGGATTTGAATTTCCAGATCGCTGGTGGTCAGCTGCACCGCGTTGCCCACCTTGTGCAGCAGCACGTTGGCCAGAATCGGCATGGTGTGGCGCCGCTCGACGATGCCGCAGACAGATTGCAGTACGGCCAGGACTTTGTCTTGTGTGGTTTTGAAAAGAATCATGTCTGCCTCGATGGGGGTCGTCAGATAAAAAGGGGTGATTTTGCCGTGCTCTGCGGGGGCTGCAAACCTGGATGGGGCTAGCCCTTGAGGGTCTGCTCCAGCACGTGCAGTTGTTGGTTGAGTTCGGTGTTGGTCTGGCGCTCGGCCGAAATCTTTCGCACCGCGTGCAGCACCGTGGTGTGGTCGCGCCCGCCAAACAGCTCACCAATTTCAGGCAGGCTTTTTTGCGTCAGCTCTTTGGCCAAATACATGGCAATTTGGCGGGGCCGGGCAATGCTGGCCGGGCGCTTCTTGCTGTACATGTCCGCGACTTTGATTTTGTAAAAATCGGCCACGGTTTTTTGGATGTTTTCCACGCTGATCTGGCGGTTTTGAATCGACAGCAAATCGCGCAGCGCTTCACGGGCCAGCTGGATGGACACTTCCTTTTGGTTAAAGCGCGAGTAGGCCAAAATTTTGCGCAGCGCCCCTTCCAGCTCGCGCACGTTGGAGCGCACGTTTTTGGCGACAAAAAACGCCACGTCTTCGGGCATTTCTGAGCCTTCGGCGCGCGCCTTGTTGATCAAAATGGCCACGCGCATTTCCAGCTCGGGCGGCTCAATGGCCACCGTCAGCCCCGAGTCAAAGCGCGAGACCAGGCGCTCGTGAATATCTGCCAGCCCCTTGGGGTAGGTGTCGCTGGTCATGACGATGTGGCTTTTTTTGGCCAGCAGGGCTTCAAAGGCGTTGAAAAATTCCTCTTGTGTGCGGTCTTTGTTGGCAAAAAACTGCACATCGTCAATCAGCAGCAAATCC
>JAANMX010002057.1_pt1 | contig 21087 bp, 10 predicted proteins | sample 7279681 | NCBI WGS metagenome assembly JAANMX01 (sample SAMN14094542, study PRJNA606508) | bioreactor metagenome | isolation source: A lab-scale SPAN reactor treating ammonium-rich wastewater day 351 | place: Ireland: Galway | collected 2018-01-01
GGCTGTGGTCATGGCCGTGGCGGCCTGTCCGGGCCGGGTCGACGAGGGGCCGGGGATGACGGAAGGGGGTGCGTCCTTGGTCCGATACATGTCGAACCTGGCGGTGAGGAGGCGCTGGCAGGCGATGGCGATGGCGACGCGGCTGGTGTCGATGGTGATCCACCGCCGTCCCCACTGTTCGGCAACATAGGCCGTGGTGCCCGACCCGCACGTCGGGTCCAGCACCAAATCGCCGGGGTCGGTGGTCATGAGCAGGCAGCGCTCAATGACTTTTGTTGCGGTCTGAACTACATACGCCTTGTCCATATCACCGCGGGTGTCGTTCCAGACTGTATGAAGCTCTTGGACAGGATAATCTGCGTGTGTCAGGACGTAGTAGAGATTTGCCCCGCTCGGAAACAGGCGTTCTGCGGGCGCCAGTCGCGCCATACCCTGAAAGTTGGTCTTCCAACTCTTGTTGCGCGTTGGCTCGAAGACGCGGCTAGCGAACTCGAATGGAAACACACAGGATTCCGTCCGCCCTGCCGAGTTGAAGTTCTCCGCGACGAACGGCACTGCTCCCTCTGGTAGCGGCTTCTCCGCAGACTTCTCTTCACGATCCATGTAGCGGCGCTCGCCATTTGGTAGCTCGATGAGTGAGAATCGGCCTTCGTCGCCAAGGCCCTTTTCATTGAAGAGCTTCCGATACTTCATACACTCCTTGTCCTTTGCGTACCACAACGCGAAGTCGTGCGTCGCGGCAATGAACGTGGTACGCAGCGGAATCTTCGTCCGGAAAGACAACTGTGCCGCGAAATTGCCTGCACCGAATACCTCGTCGAGCAGTTGTCTTACGACGTGCAGATTCTCAGTGCTGATCTGCACGAAGATGCTCCCCGTGTCGGCGAGGAGTTCCCGGGCGACGATCAGCCGGTCGCGCAGGTACGACAGGTACGAGTGGATGCCCAGATGCCAGGTGTCCCGGTACGCCCGCACCATCTCCGGCTCGCGGGTGAGGTCCTCCTGCTTGTCCTTCACGTCGCGCTTGCCCACCTCGGGCTGAAAGTTGCTGGCAAACCTGATCCCGTAGGGCGGGTCCATGTAGATCATCTGCACCTTGCCCGCCAGATCCTCCCGCCGCGCCAGCGACGACATCACCTGCAGCGAATCCCCCAGAATCAGCCGGTTGGCCCAGCCCACCTCGTGCCGGTAGAACTGCACCGCCTCGTGGTACTCCTGCTCCGGGTCGGCGAAGAGGAACTTGCTGGCGTCCTGCCGCGCCGCGACCTTCAGGATCGCCTGCGCGCTGACACGCTCGTGGATGTGCAGGGCGACTGGGTCGACCGTGAACGCCGGCTTCTCGCGCTTGCCGGTCCACTCCAGCCACGGCTCGTTCTTGCGGAGCGCCTCGGCGAGCAGGTGCTGTTCATCAGGCGTCAGCGGGCGCTGTCCCGCCTCCTCGATGAGCGTCGGGAGGGCGTCGGGACCGCCGCGCTGATCGAAGCGAAGGACGGGCGGAAGGTGCGGGTTGTAGGCGTACCGGGCCTTCGGGATGACGGGTACAACGCCCTCGGCGGCGATCTTGGCGGGGGGGATGTTGCGGCGCTTGGCGCTGGGGTGCCGGATGTCGCCCATGGGCAGGCCCGGGGGGGCGTCACCATTGCGTGCCGCCCCTTTCGACTTGCCACTCGATCGCCGTTTCGCCACGCCGCGTCTCCGAACCAAGAACCGCTCAGCACTGTTCCGATCAGCCACCCGCCGTCGGACGGTTCAGGCCAAGACCGACTCCATTGGGCGTCCGGCGCGGGAGGCTCTTCGGCTGGGAGTGTACCCGAACGGCTCAGGACCTGTCGCGGCCGGCGAGCCCAGGGACGGGCTTCCGGGCGCTCGAGCACCCTGACGGCCGGCAACTCAGATGTAGCCGAACACAGTACAATCCGAGGATGAAGCATCGCCGCGCGTGCCGAAGAGGGTTCCATTGATCGATCCCGAGAGCATCGAGGCCTTGCGGACGGAGCTCGCCACCAGCATCCGGGGCGACCGCCGGGTACTGGATGAACTTCGGGCGGATGTGCGCTCGCTCAAGAGAGAGACTCGGTGCATCCAGCCGCGGAGCACGACGGCGATCTCGCTGGTCGGCACGGACGGCGGGAACAACAAGATCGAGTTCGACCCGTTCATGGTGCAGCTCGTGCGCGTGGTGGACTCGAGCAACAACGAGTACTGCCTGGAAGTGGTCACGCCCACCAGCGATCGCACTGCGGTGAACGCCCGGCACTTCGACTCCGCCGGCGCGCCCAGGACGGCGCTCGGCCAGATGATGGCGAAGCTGCTGCCCGAGGGCGAGCGGGCGATCTGGAACCTCAGCCCCATGATCCCCAAGCCTGTGGAGCCGGGCGCGAAGATCGAACCGATCTCGCCGAGCTGGGTTCAGGTGTATCGGGAACTCACGGAATGGGCCGTGCTGCTGAAGCTCGTCAGCGAGCTGCAGTACGGCTCGGACACGGTGATCATCGCGGACGGCAATCTGCGCAGCAAGGTGTTCAAGGGGGACCTATTCATCAAATACCGGCAGTTGCTCGCGGATGCCATCGAAGCGCAGAAGCAAAGGAAGCGCAACATCTACCTCGCGGGTGTGTCGAAGGGGAGCAAGGTGCTCCAGCGGTACCGCCTCGCGATGGGCATCGAGGGCATTCTCCGCACCGACTATCCGGCCTACGTCGAGGTGCCACGGGACCTGGAGGAAAAGTCCTACGTCTGGGGCGAGTACGCCCGAGGCGACGAGGAGGCGGGAAAGATCGGCGGGGAGGCCAACAAGTTTGTGGGGGGGAAGATGTTCTTCGTGAAGTTCGGGTCGCGGCCGCACGACCCGATCTGGCCCATCGACATCTTCATCCCGCAGGCCAAGGACGCGGCGACGGTGCTCGGGTACATGCTCGCCGACGCGATCGACGGTTTCCCGATCCCGTTCTACCCGCAGTGCCTTCAGAAGGCCCACGAGAACGCGGCACTCGTTGACTTTGACATGACCATCCTGCAAGACGAGGTCATCCGGTCGGTCCGGGGCATCCTCGCAGAGCACGCGGGCCGGCTGGACGAGATGTCGCTCCAGCCGAGTGACCCTTCGTCTGCCCGCTATCGCTGAGCAATCCCGGAGGTACCTCGTGCAGCTCTTCCCCAGGGACAAGACGATCGGCATCTTTCGCGGCTTCACCGAGGGCGGGTTGGAGTTCCACGCCGACCTCGCGCTGCCATACCAGAGCAACTTCCAGAACATCCCGATGCACGGCCAACTCGTGCTCGTGCAGCTGGAAACTCCAAACGAGGCGGTGCTTGGCCGGATCACCTCGCTGTCATCCGATGGCCGCCTGACCGGGGCGGCAGGAGAGGACTTCAACATCCGTGCGATGCGAGAGTCCCGGTCGGTGCCGGAACAACTCCGCGAGGACTACCTCAAGTACCGGGTGGACATCCGGGTGCTTGGCGTGCTGCGCGTGAACGGCGACAAGAAACTGACGTTCGTGGCGTCGCATCGGCGCCTGCCCCACGTCGGCAGCCCAGTCGCGTTTGTCGATCAGGCAATCCTGAAGGAGCTGCTCGGCCACAACGGCGAGGGCGCGATCATCGGCCACTACGCCCTCGGCGAGTACGTTTTCACGGGCGGCCGCACGGACATCGCCCCGGAGGAGTGGGTCCAGCACCAGACCCCCGAGCTGACCGTGCGGTTCATGGCCAGCAGCCTCGTCTCACGGCGCACCTTCGTGTTCGCCCGGGCGGGCTTCGGCAAGTCGAACCTGAACAAGCTGCTGTTTTCGGAGCTGTACCGGGTCGATCCCACAGTGACCAAGCGCGGCGGAAAGCAGGTGCCCGTCGGGACGATCATCTTCGACCCCGATGGCGAGTACTTTTGGCCGGACGACAAGGACCGACCCGGGTTGGCGGACGTGCCGCACCTGAAGGACCGGCTGGTCGTATTCACATCCCGCAAGCCGCCCAGCAGGTACTACGGCTCGTTCGTCGCCGCGGGCGTGAAGCTCGACATCCGAACGCTCGCCGCCGGCGACGTGATCTCTCTGGCGCTGTCCCCCGAGAAGCAGGACCAGCAGAACGTGGCGAAGCTGCGCTCGGTGAAGGGACAGAACTGGGCGGATCTGGTTGACCTGATCTACGAGGACGGCAACTCCGCCAGCGTGGACGACGTCCGGCGTCTGTTGAACGCCAAAGACATGAGCGACGTCGAGGTCTTCGCCGCCCGGGCTAACCTGACCCGCATCGTGAACATGCTCCATGACCCGGCGAGCCGCCTCATGGACGCGCTCCTGGCCGCGCTGCGGGAGGGAAAGCTCTGCGTGGTGGATGTCTCGCAGCTGCGAGGGCACCGGGCACTGATCCTGAGCGGCTTGATCCTGCGCCGGATCTTCGATCGCAACCAGGAGGAGTTCACCAAGGAGTCGCCGCAGAGCATCCCGACGATCGCGGTGATCGAGGAGGCGCAGTCGGTCCTGAACGACAAGGCGTCAGCGGCGCAGCCCTACATCGAGTGGGTGAAGGAGGGCCGCAAGTACGACCTGGGGGCGATGCTGATCACGCAGCAGCCAGGCAGCATTCCCGTCGAGATTCTCAGTCAGGGCGACAACTGGTTCATCTTCCACCTGCTCTCGGCCGCCGATCTGCGGTGCGTGAAGGGTGCCAACGCGCACTACAGCGAGGACTTGCTGAGTTCGCTCCTCAATGAACCGATCCCGGGGCACGGGGTCTTCTGGAGCAGCGTGCCGCGCCCGACGCCGAGCGGGCCCCAAGCGATGTCGTTCCCGATCGCTTTCCGGGCGATGCTCTTCGAGAAGAGCTACAAGACCATCGATCCCACATACTCCGGGGGCGAGGTCGATACCTTCGCACGACGGCTTCGGGGCCGGCTCCTCGGCGAAGTTCAGCAGGCGATCGCGGCAAGCGGCACGCCAGCCGCGCCGGTCGATACGACCGCGACGACGGACGAGGACGACAAGACTGCGCAGCCGGCAGACTTCCTCAAGCTCGCCAGGCAGCAGGCGCTCGCAACACTGAAGAAGGATGACGACTTCTGGCGCAACTTCAACGGTCAGGGCATCACGTGGGGGGTGGTGAAGTACAAGCTGAAGGACGCTCTGCCTGACTCGCTCGAGGACCGCGATGACATGGCCTACCAGATGGTTTCGGAAGCGATGAACGAACTCGTCGGTCCGCAGGACCAGGCCTGGCATACCGAGAAGCGCCTCGTGAAGTCCTCCGGCAAGGAGAAGGTCTGGATCGTGAAGGGACCGAAGCCCTGACGGCGACCCACGACTGCAACGACCTCGTTCCGATGCACTGTGCTCACTCGAGCACGGCGTGGAAATCGTGCTCGGCCTTTGGGGATGGCCGTTTTTTCAGGAACTGTCGTGCCTGGCGCCGGCCGGTATCGGCGTCGCCCGCATCCACCAGCGTCTGAAGGCGCCAGCCCGAGTCGGCCAACGAGAGCTTCAACAGCTCCACCGTGTCCACGTCGCGGTCGTTGATCCCGCCAAAGCGGATTACGAGCCGCGCGGACGGCGCGGCATGGTCAGCGAGCCCCTTCCAGACCTTTCGAAGATCGCTCGCGAAGGCTTCGGGGGATGAGTGGCCAAGCTCCTGGCCGGGTGGCTCGTACTGGACAGCGGGCGGCCCTCCGACAAACCAGTTGCGCAGCCATTGATCCGGTATGTAGGTCCGCATTCCGTAGTAGGGTGGGGAGGTGATGATCCATCGGAACCGGCGTCCGTCCCATGCCTGCGACGACCGGCTATCGCCAAGCTGTACGTCGGCAACGGCCAGCTTCGGTCGATGGGCCAAGTACCGCTTGGCGCGCACTCGAATGACGTCAAGCACTTCGACCGAGGGCGGTTTCATGTGCCGCTTGCGCCAGAACCGGACGGCGTAATCGGGCTTCGGTCCGTATGTGCGTGGGCACTGATTCGAGAGATGGGACGGTACGCTCTTCGTGCGCGGTCCGTGCAGCGCGCCCAGGAGAATCGCCCGAAGGATCAGCCGAGAATCACTGTTGCAGTCTCGCAGCAGCGACTCTCGCAGCCAGCAGAGGCTCCGCAGCACTTCCTTCTGATACGCCAGTTTCCAGAACTCGCCGGTGGGAACCTCGACGTGTCTAGGCATTTCCCTGAGAATTCCCGCAGCGACGCGGACCACATCCGCCGCTCGTGCGTCGGCGAGCTTGGCTTGCGTGAGCGCTACGGCAACAGGACTGCTGTCAACACCGACCGAAGGCAAACCGAGCAATCGGGCAGCAAAGTTCGTTGTCCCGCGCCCACAGAACGGATCAGCAACCCAGTCACCCTTCCTCGCGCGGCCCGCCAGTGTCCTCAACGGGAAGTCGAGCGGGAACATCGTGTAATAGGGGCACACAGCGTTTAGTGCCTTCAGCGGTTCCTCGATCTTCGGGTGCCTCGACATCGGCCGCTGACCCTCCAAGGGTCCAGAGTGTACGGGACATCGGTGACGCTCGCCCCATCCAGGGGCGTTCCGCCGCCCGACATTGTTCGCTAGGGGGTCGCAACCGACCCCGATCCGCCGGACGACGACGCGCTGCCCGAACCGCTGCCGCTTCCGCTGCCAGAGGACGACCCGGACGACGAGAACGAGGACGATCCACTCGACTTGCTACCGGACGATCCGCTGCCGCTTGACCTTTCCCCCCAAACCCGGTCCAGCCCGAGTGATAGTCTCGTGGTGGACCAAGGAGGGCCAAGGCCATGGGCAGGAAGCGTCATTCGGCGGAAGAGGTGGTCAACAAGCTGAGGCAGGCGGACGTGGAGCTGGGCAAGGGCAACACGGTCGCCGGCGTGTGCAGGCTGCTGGGCGTCACCGAGCCCACGTACTTCCGATGGCGGAAGGAGTACGGCGGGCTGAAGGTCGATCAGGCCAGGCGGTTCAAAGAACTCGAGCACGAGAATGCCCGGCTCAAGCGGCTCCTGGCCGAGGCCGAGCTGGACAAGGCGATCCTGCGTGAGGCGGCCCGCCCAAACTTCTGAGCCCGGCACGGCGGCGTGTCGCGGTCGAGCGCGTCCGGGTCGAACTGGGCGTGAGCGAGCGGCGGGCATGCCGGGTGCTGGGCCAGACCCGGGCGGTGCAGCGGCACACGCCGCTGGTGCGCGACGACGAGGACGCTCTGACGGGGAGGATCATCGAGCTGGCGGGGGTGTACGGGCGGTACGGCACGCCCAGGATCTCGGCGATGCTCAGAGACGAAGGATGGCACGTGAACCACAAGCGGGTCGAACGGGTCTGGCGGAGGGAGGGGCTCAAGGTGCCCAGAAGACAGCCCAAACGCGGGCGGTTGTGGCTCAACGACGGGAGCTGCATCCGGCTGCGGCCGGAGCACAAGGACCACGTGTGGGCGTACGACTTCGTGCAGGCCCGGACCCACGACGGGCTGCCGCTGCGGCTGCTCGTGATCGTGGACGAGTACACGCGGGAGTGCCTGAGCATCGACGTGGAGCGGCGGCTCACCAGCGACGACGTGCTGGAGCGGCTGGCGTGGCTGATGGCGACGCGGGGTGTGCCGGCGTACATCCGCTCGGACAACGGGAGCGAGTTCACGGCGGACGTGGTGCGGGAGTGGCTGGGGAAGGTGGGCGTGAGGACGCTGTACATCGAGCCGGGCAGCCCGTGGGAGAACGGGTACGTGGAGAGCTTCAACGGGAAGCTGCGGGACGAGCTCTTGAACGGGGAGATCTTCTACAGCGTGAAGGAGGCGAAGGTACTCATCGAGTCCTGGCGGGGGCATTACAACACGCGGCGTCCGCACTCGGCCCTGGGGTACCGGCCGCCGGCGCCGGAGACGACCGTCCGCCGCCCGGCGGGCGCGGCGGCAGGCCCGACCTCCGCTCCGCTCCGGTCGGGCCTGCCGCGGGGAGCAGCCGTGCCCGGACTCTCATAGACTCTGGTACGCGAACCGGGGAAAGGTCACCTCACGCAGGACAGACAGAAGGGCCTGATGAAGCGGCGACCGACGCGTTGTCGAAACGACAGCACTCGTGCTCATGAGCGGACCTCCCCGGGAGTCCACAAGGCGATCTCGTCATGCTGCACGAACACTCCCGCGAGGTACGACACGGCCGTTGTGCGGACTCCCCGGAGCGTTGCCAGGAATGCCATGATGACGAAGTCGTGCGTCACCGCAACAGCTCGGAGAGTGTGTGCTCTCTCTGCGGCCAAGACAACGTCTCGGATAGCACGCCGAACTACATGGTCGCACGGCACGAGGATTCCCGGCATCAGCGAGCCGTCCATCCAAGCCCTCATCAGGCCTGCCCAGCCCAATCTGGCTTTCACGAGTTCATAGGTATCCAGGTCCGCGATGCGGAAGTCGACCAGGCATTGGAGTGTTGTCACCGATTGCACATTGACCCCGGCACCGCGAGCTACGGCCTCCGCGGTCTGCACCGCCCGCAGGACGGGGCTGGACATGACGGTAACACCGGTACCCAGCCTGCGGCCGAGGGATTCGGCCTCCGCGTGGCCGTTTTCGGTCAGGTGGACAGCATCCTTCTGCTCCGCGCTCAACCCGGCGAACGAAGGACGCTCGCCATGCCTGATGAACAGGATTCCGCCCTTCTCGCCCCAGATCGCTTCTGTTACCTGCGGTGCTTCCAGCAGCGCGCTCATCTGGCTGCATCGGTGCCTCGGACGTGATGACTTGGCGACTACCGCGGCGATCTGCGCTTCGCGCTTCGCACGATCCTCGCCCTTGCCCAGCCCGGATGGCTCGTAGAGATAGATCGGCTCACGAATCCACGACTTCAGCTGAGCCATCTCCACGATGGGCAGCATGAACGCCCAGTCGACGGCGATATCAACGTACTGACCATTGACACGGAGATCGTGATCCGGGATGGCGTCGAACAGATGCTTGCGGAACGAACGGAGGTGCTGCCAGACGCTGCCGCCCCGTGCTGTTCGCGGCGAGTCGAGATTCACAGCGTACTCGACATGCTTGTCCGTCCGCAACATCGAGCCGACCGTGACCTCGCTGCCGCGTGTGTACTCCTCAGCAACCCGGTCCAGTACATACGGGCCAATCAGCGCGTCGTCAAGGTCTAGCGTGACGATGACACTATTTGGATTCGTGCAGACGTGCCGGATGGCCAGCGTGAGGTTCGCCATCTGCCCCCGTCGCTCGCGGGGCTGGATCAGTGTGCAGCGATCCCTCCACGGCTCCAGCGCGAGCCGGAGGTACTTGAGGGACTGGGTGTCCGAGCCGTCATCGATGACCACGGCACCCCAGTCGTCTCTCCCCTGCGCGGCAAGGGAGGCCAGGCACCTCGCGATACGGCCCGACGGGACGTTGCGGCCTGTGATCACAAACACGAAAGGCTCGCGCCGGTTCCGCGGCACCCACTCCAGCGGGCCGCCAACGAGATCAACCTTGCCGATCTGAGCCTGTGGACAGGGATACTTCTCGACCAAGTCGAGCATCAGCATCCAATCGCTCACAGATCGCTTGAACTCGTTTGGTGGATGGATAAACCCAGTGTCCGGCGTAGCCCCTCGAAGGGACGCGATCCTTCCATTCTGGGCAGCGTTGTCCATTGATCGATGCCACGACAGAGTCGGCACGCCTTCGACGGTTGAGTTCGGGAACGGCCGGGCTTGAAGAAGGCGCTGCTTGTGAACGAGGCTCGCCCGTGCTTCGACACGCCACGGCGTGCCGTTGTCGTCCGGGGTGAACGGACGCGCCTCCGTGTGGCACACACTCATAGACGCGGTCACGGCATGATTGAGACGATCGATAGCCGCGATCATCTCGCCCAGGTAGTCGTCCGTGTGGGTCGCGCGCCGAACCAGAATGTCGGAGTCAACCTGGAGAACGTAATCGCCTTTGCAATGCTCCAACGCCCAGAGCGGCGCGACGAGTGGTGCGCCCGCTGCGCTGTGGGTGTGCTCGCTGTCGATCCCAAACCACGCGCCCAACACGCGCCGGGCGTCTTGTCCGGGGCCCGGACCAATCAGCACCCGGTCGAGCAGTCCAATCGAACGCAGCCGCTCGGCCTCACGCACGATGCCGTTCATGTCTGCGGGTGCGTGCTGCCTCACGAACCCATCGGAACGAGAGTCGATCACGAGCACCCGCTCGCAGAACACCCGCGGACTTTCCAACTGCGTGACCAGGTGACGGACCTGCCTCTCGATCGTGGTCGCCTCCATCGCGCAGGTCTTGATGAGCAGGGAGATCGGCGGAGCAATGTGAGCCGCTGGGCTACGCCGGCACACCAATGTCAGGAAGTCCGACGCCGGCTCGAATCGTTGCGTATCCGCGGTCTCGTTGGAGATCCGCCGCTCGACGTGAAGGCCGTGACGGCGCAGATCGCGCTCGATGCGTGAGAGCGATCGGTGGTACTCCCTTCGCCCCTCGCCCGTTTCCGCGTTTTCCATGTACCAGAAGGCGTCGTCGTAGGTCACGTTCGATGGGAGATCCCGTCGGCGGTGCAGCGGTGTGGGACAGCCGAAGGTCGCATGGGGGTTGCACACCGTCACAACCACCAGACCGTCCGGGCGAGCGGCGAGCGCGATGTCCGCCAGAGCCTGCTCGTACTCCGGCCCGTCGCCCAGTTCACATAGGACCAGCGACGAGATCACGGCATCGAACGGACCGGCGGCCAGCGCTAGCTCACGGTTGGTAGTTAGGGTCAGCATCCACGGCAGTGGATCGAATCGACGCCAGGACTCCTCGATCCCACATCCCGGGTCGTACCCAACAACCGTCAGCCCGGCCTCGGCGAGGTGGCGGGCACTCCTGGCCTTCTTCCCGCAGCCATAGTCGAGCACCAGCGCCACACCCGACTCGAGCACCAAGGGATCAACGATTCCCGACACGATCCTCGTGGCCGATGGCCTCTCGTCGCACAGCGCCGCCCAGAAGCGTTCGAAGCCGTCGAGTTCCGGCAGGGTCTTATCTGTGAGAGCTCGGCGCATGATCTCGTCAAGATCCGGACGGTGCGGCCACCGCCAGGTCAGCCACGCACGTTCCGCCATCGCCCGGTAGCCGTCGTCGGTGTACGGGCGGATGTCCGAGCCGTAGTCGACCAGTTTCAGCCCTGTCGTAGTCACCCGCAGGTTCTTGGGATGCATGTTCCTGAACGTAATGCCGTACGACTTGCACTCCCGAATAAGTGCAAGCAGTTCCGCGCCGTGGCCGCCGGTGTAGGGCGTCGACTCTTCGAACGGATACACCACGAGAAGCGTCTCATCTCGCACTTCAACCCGGGCGAGCGGGTAGAGATGCTTGGGCTCGTCCATGCGGGCCGCGAGAGTCCGGAGCGTGGCCAACGTGTCGTGGTTCGGGCGTCGCTTGAGCAGATCGAAGACCTTGAACACCCGGCGGTCATCAGTGAAGACAATCCCTTCGCCGCCGGCACCCAGCAACCGGAGGGCCTTCACGCCGAAGGCGCGTTTCAGCAGCGCCCTCGCACGCTGCTCACGCGCCTCAGCGACAGCTATTGCGGATGGTGGATGCGTACTCCGCGTTGCGCGGTACTCGCTGATCAGGGCGTCCATCGAGGCGAAGGAGTCGCGGACGTGCCTTTCCAGTCCGGCCTTCCGCACTTTCTCCGCGATCTGCGCGATGATGGTGGGCCTTACAAGGCTGCAGATCCTGTCCATCTCCGCGGCGATTGTCGCCAATGCCTGCCGTGTATCGTCGTGCGCCCACGGCGAGGAACCATCGATCATGCGCCGCGCTCGGCGTCGGATACTGTCCGCCAGCCCGAACACCCGCCATCCGCTGAGTGTGAACGCCGCCAGCCGCTCGTCCATGAACTTGCGGACCAGTCGGGTAGCCTGTCTGAGTTCCTCCGGTGTCCATGCCAGGAGCGGGTCGCACCGACGTTCCTGCGGCCTCGCCTCCATCAGTTCGCTCGCCGCCCGGTATAACGCATACCCGAGGATGTCTTGAAGTAAGGTGTCTTCGTCGAGCCGGTTCGGCGTGGTGAACGAACGGTCGTGGCGCACGCCCGCGGCGGCGTGCATCACGAGCCTCAGCCCCATCTGTTCACGCATGAGCATGGCCGTAAGCATGTCCGACCGCCTGACGTACTGGTTGCCGATGCGGGCAATGTTCTGTGGGTAGACGAGAAGGTGCTCCGGGTTGAAGAAGATCGTCGAGCCACCACGCTGCACGGATGGCTCGGCGTCCTTCGCCAAGGATGCCGCTTCCAGAACAAGCGGACGGAACACCGGCTCGCCCGCGAGCAGTCGATCCACGCGGCCCGCGATCACGCGCAGCGCATCCGCGTGCGTCGCACCATCGCTCGGCGGCTGGAGTGAGAACGGCGTTTCAAGGTGCTCGGTGTGGCGTGACAGGTCGTAGTAGGCATCCGGCAGCATCGAGCGGGCCGCACCCTCTTCAGCCGTCCTGTCGATCCAGATTGCGTCGGGCGTTGATCGTTCCCACTCGCTCAGGTATCGGTCGAGGTCGATCAGCTGCATCCGCAGCGTAGCCGAGAAGGGGAGAGGCGCGGCCCCGGTGTCCGGCCCGATGACCACGTCCACGCCCTGTTCCCGGAGTCTGATCAGCGCTGCAATATCCGGCGTCTCCCGCTCGATCGTCTTGCCGCCTACATCCACGCAAATGGAGAGCCGCTTGTCATCGTCGAGAATCCACGCCGCGGCCTCCGGGTGCCCCGTCGCGATCCGACCCACGTACGTGTTGAGCACTGTGCGCGACACAGCGATCAGGAGACGCTGGTCGTGGGGATTGGGCGTATCGACCAGGACACCCTGCTCCCAGTCTTCACGCTGACGCTCGATCGTGATAAGGTCGATGGCCAACCCCTCCGCTTGAAAGCGACGAACGAGTTCATGCAGGGGTCGCGTCCCGTCTTTGGGGATTGGGCCATTCTCGACGACAACTGCCGTGACTCCGGACACATCGGGCCGCGCCTTCAGTCGGACAAGATCGGAGAGCAGTCCCTCCACATGCTGCTTGGGAGCGGCATCGGTCACGAAGCCAACGACAAACTCCATTGATGTTGTCGAGAGTTGTAACGGCGCGATTTTGACATGCCGGATCGCCTCGGGCTCAGGTGGCAGCCAGCCGAATAGTTCGAAAGCCCGCTTGGCCGCAGCCTCTCGTGCGGCTTCATCAAACCGGGGCGAGTGTTTCCGCCAAAACCGCGTGAGGCCGTCGAGCTTCGCCGGGGATGCGGGCGCGGACAGGCGATCTTCTCGCGGGTCCGCGTAGTGATGGACGGTGTGCATTGACGTTGCGCCGAATCGCAGCGCCGGGAGGCCGGCCAGCCGGATGCACAGATCACGATCGGTGCAGCTCGGCAGGTGCTCATCGAAGCAACCTGCGTGCAGCAGCAGGTCAAGCCGCACGAACAGGTTCGAGCCCTGGATGTGCTGGCCTCGGATGAACTGCTCGCGAGCATCGAGTGATTCAGGAATCGAGTGCCGATGCCCGGGATCGTCCGGCGCTTCGTGACGGATCAGGCCCGCAGCGACCATGTTCAGGTCACGCGAGATTGCGGCGTCAAGGCACGCCGCGATGTGGTCCGGGGCCCACGCGTCGTCGTCGTCGAGTACGGCGACGAACCATAGGTCAGCGTACCGCGCGATGTCCGCGTCGCGGTGCAACTGGTCGATCCCGGTGTTCCATGCACCGGCGGCCCGCGCCGGCGTACGACGGTTACGCATCACGGTTATGTGCGGCCGATCGCCGCATAGATCTTGGAGTTCTTTTGCCAGTTCCTCCCGTGCATGCTCAGGCCATTCCTCCTTGGTCCTGTCCACGACGACCACGATTCGATCGGGCCGTCGGGACTGAGCGAGTATGGACGGGATTGCCCGTTCACGAAGCAGGTCGAACCTGCCGCGGGTGGCGATGAGCGCAACGACAGCGTGGCCGCTTACGGTCTGTGGACGTGTGTCCATCGGGATACCTCCGATGAGCGAGGTGGGAATCCGCTGGCGTCGCCACGCAGGTACGTGTGGCTATGCCCGTTGGGCACATCCCTCGATCGTCGGAGTAGCCGCGTGTGGCTCGCTCGAGCCCAGCAGCAGGAGAGATCTCGTCGCTCATCGATTCGAGATCCGAACCTCGCCTCACGCTGCCATCCGGCAAACAGGGAGTCACGGTCAGCGAACGATACTAGGAAACCAGCCATGAACGCGTCAATGAACCTCATTGAGAGCCTCAACGACCGCCACGCCAATGCCGCAGCGGCCGGGTCGTTCGATACGCCGTGACCACCGTCCCGTCGTCGGCGAGAATCACCGCGACGTTGGCGACCATCTCCGCGTGCTTGCCGAGCGCCGCTCGTGCCCAGCGCAGGGCGCGTCGGCCGAGGTACAGCACATGGCAGCCCTCGCCGGCGTCGAGTCACTCGCCGAACTCCATGACAATCCGCAAGACCCAGGCGCTGATGCCTCGCTGCGCCATTCGCGCCTGGGCATGCCCGCTGAGTGCGACCGGAACATCGTGTGACCCCGCAACCTGACCGCATGACAACGCTCGCGCGGCATCGCCGCGCCTGCCCGACCAACTTGTCCTTTCCACGGTTTGCCCTGCCGCGATGCCGGATCACCCTTTCGGGACCGAGCTCGGGAGTACGGCGACACGCCGACTCCGTATGGTCCTGGCGGCCCGGATTTGAGTCGGTGCCGCCGGGGCTGTGACCACATCCCTGACCCTGAGACACGGCAGCGGGCGAGTCATTGGACTCGGGTCCGACGCGGGGAGGTCATCGTCACAGCCCGCGGCGGCTTACTCGCTGTCGCCCCCAAGCAGGGACGAACCCAACGCCTGTTTATATGCGCAACCGGCTCGTTGGTTCCCTGATCACGAGCATGGCGAGGGCGATCAGAGCCGAGAGGGCCTGATGCGGTTGTCCCAGCATGGACTCTACATTTCCGATCCGTTCCAATCGCAGCCCTCCCCTGATCGGAACCCCGCGTCAAATCGGCGGGTGCGCTAACCGAGAGTCGGAGAGAGTTTGAGAGGTTTGGCCGAGAGGCCGACCGGAACCCTCGGGGTTCTCGTCGCCCGCCCGATGGGCCGGGCCAAACCGAGAGCGCGGCCGCGTGGGCTGGCTGGCGACCATGCGGCGCAAACCCCAATACTGACGGGACTTTGCGCGATCTGCCGAGAGCACCGCCGTACGCCCGAAGAACGCCGGGCGCGTAAAGCAAAACCGGCCCGCTTTCGCGGGCCGGTCAGAAGCTCCCCGATCGGAACGGGTTCAAACCGTCGAATCCGGGCCGTGGGAGGGGTTCTGGCGGTCCGTTCTCTGGTTAACAGGACGGTTTCCGACCGGCGGGAAGGGGTCTGGTGGGGCCTGGGGCCTCATCGCCCAGATTCCGAGGCCACCCCCTCCTCCGTATCAAACTCCTCGGAGGAGTCGTTGAAGAGCGATTCGTCGCTGCCGCTCGGCAACTCACCGGCGACCTTCTTCCCCATCGCCCTCTCGATCCGCTCCAGAAGTGCCTGAGCCCGGGCTTGGTAGAAGGCCTCGAAGTCGTCGCCTCGCAGCAGCGACGGATCGGCGACATGTGAACGGAGGATCTGGTCCATGCGATCGGGCTCGATGCCTGCCTGCTTCTGGAGCGCCAGCAGGTAGGCGCTCGGCGCTCGACCGCCGATGATCCGGTTGGTCTTTGCCGACAGGGCAGTTTTGTTGATGATGCTGTCGTATCGCTTCGCGGGAATATGCCGCTCGTCGCACCACTTGCGCGGGAAGATGTGGTGAATATCGATGCTCTCGTCGAAGTAGATCTGGCTGTCGATCGCGTCACCAGTGCGGAAATCAACTCCGCCGTCGCGGATGAGAATCGCGTAGAGGCCCTTGTACGCCGCACTGTTTCGCGTGCGGAGCGTGTAGAGGCGGCCGGCGTTGAAGTTGGCGTCTGCCACCGTTGTGGGTTCCGGCCCGCCCCGCACCCACTCGATCACTTCTGCCAGGTCCTTCGCAAACCGACTCTCGATCGCGCCGCCGTAGAGCTCGCCGAACACGCCGCACCAGTACCAGCGCATAACTTTCTGCCGCACGCCGTCGGTGCGGCCCTCCTCCCCGAGCGCGGTGAAGATTGCCGCCAATGGCACGAGCTGCGTGCGGTAGGGCAGGTCTTCGCCGCGGAAAATCTTCTGTTGGTGCAGCGCTTGCGCGGCCATTTCAAACCCCGCGGCGACCCGGTCTGCCCACCCGCGGTAGTCCTGAAGTGATAGCCGCAGGATGTCCTTCCGTTTGCAGGAAATGCCCGGCGCGTCGACGAGGGAGCCGCCATTGGCCAGCGCCTTGCGCCGGCGCTCATGGGTGGCCAGGAGCGTGATGGTCTGGAGAAAATCGTCCTCACGGACGACGTGCAGGAGGCGCTTCGCCTTGACGGCGTGCCTCCGTGCTGCCCAGTCGTCGCGCAGGTTGAAGTCGTCGGCGGCGTACGTCGCGGTAAGCAGTTCGAAGACGGTCAGCGAAACGCCGCCGGTGTTCACCTTCTCGAATACCTGGCAGACGGCTTCTTTCGGAGTCTGCTTCAGTAGGGTGATGACGGGCAGAAGATACTGTTTGAATCGCTCGATGACCTTCTCGTCGAACTGGTCGAACTGTTCGGCCCGGCTGGCGTCATGATTCCAGAACTTGCTGTGGCCGCGCCGCCACTCGTTGCAATCAAAGATCTTGGAGAGAGGGAACAGTCCCTTCTCGTACTCCTTCTCCGGGGTGGAAACGTCCAGTGTCGCGGTGCCCCTAAAATCCCGCACCACACGGTCCTCGGGCAACCCGATGATCGCATCCTCGCGATCCGTGTCCGTGGTCAGTGCCTTAGCGATATCGATGTAGTACCACCGCTTGATGGCCGCTCCACGGGTGTCTCGTGTCGCTACAGCGCCCTTTGCCATCAGCGCCTGGAACAGAGACGTGAGACGTTGCTGCCCGTCCAGGATCAGGTACTCAGGACTCACCGAGGCTACACTCGCCGGCGCGCCCTCGATCGGCCGAGGTTTGAAGCGGACGCCCTCACCACCAGTCTCCATCAGCATGATCGCGCCGATCGGGTAACTCAGCGAGATGCTCGCAAGCAGGCTGACGATGTGCTTGTCGTCCCAAACCCAGCCACGCTGGAAGTCCGGAAGCTGCGTCTTCCCGCTGGCGATGTCTTTGAGGAGGCCCTGAAGGTCCCGCTTCGTGCTGTCGAAAGTGGTTCCGGTGTTCATGGACCTTCGTTCCTCCCCGATGTGCCTACTTGCCTTTCACGCAGATTACAACGCTTTCGCGTGCAGGAGATCGTCCGTGCCGTTTCATTTGCTGGGCACTGTTGCCGCGCTCTCGAACAACCCGAATCTCCTCGCAGTGAAAACCCGCCTGGCGCGCAATCAACGCTGTGGCCTTGTCTACTTCAATCGGCACACCATCGTACTGTGCGTTGCCAAGTACCAGCGCAGCACGGCCACCCGGCTTTAGCACTCGTGCCATCTCACGCATTGAGAGATACAGGTCCAGAAAGTACCCATGAAGCATGGCTACGAGTCTCTCCCGCTCCTCCTGCTGGGCAATCTGCCTTACGGCGTCCGTAATCAATCGGGGTTCTGAGTAGGATGGCGCAGCAGGACGCTTGGGCCTAGCCTCGGGATGCGAGTGTATCATCTGGTAGCGCAGCGCTCGCGTCTTCTCCCAGTCCAGAAACCCGAACATCAGCTCAACACCAAAAACGCGCGTGTAATCGTGCCGGTTCGGATACGGAGGAGAGGTGATGACGGCGGACACACTCAAGTCCTCCAGTGGGAGCGATCTCGCGTCTGCGGGTCGGGCTGACCAATTACCGCGTGAGTGACGTGCCGCGTCGAGATCCGCAATCATCTCGGCTACCGTCACCGAGAGCGTATCCGCCAAAGAAGCTGCCGGACGACGGTTTGGGCGCCAACTGAGCCATCCACCGGTCGGGACGGCGTTGCTGAACCGGGGAATCTGACGAATGAGCGCGAGCAGAAGAAAGGAGCGAACGCGCGGCGATACATCGAGCTCGGCGACTGCTGACTTGACTCCATGAAATGTCGCCAGCTTGTTTCCCGGTAAGGCACTCCGGACCAGTTCCGGGTAGGCCTTGGCCTCCCCGTTGGCGTGGCGCACCTTGACCTGTTTCCTCAGGTTGCTCCACGCCTTCTGTACCTCATCTGTGTCGTAGTTGGCGATCTTTACACGACTCGCGAGGGTCGCTAGCGGGGACAGATCACATCCGATGGCAGGAATTCCAAGCTGCTTTGCCGTAAGCACCGTTGTGCCCGCCCCCGAAAAGGGATCAAGGATTACGTCGTCAGCACCGAGCTGCCACTCTCCCGCCAAGGCGCGAACAATGTCGTCGGTAAAGCTGTGCGGGAAGACCAGCCAACGGTGAACCGGACGGCTCCGAAGGGGTTCTGGCACGACCCATTTCCGCCACTCCAATCTTGTCCTGAACGGGTATCTCATCGGTGCTGCTTGTACGCCGGCCTGGGGAACGTAATCTTGATTGGCTGCCGGTAGATTGGATGAGTGACTACCAAGTCGCCCTTGTCAAGTCGGGTGAGGTGCATCTTGACGTCATCGTTGAGAAAGCGGTAGCTCGACTGCGTGAGTTCGGTTGGAGCGGTGCGGCCGAGTACCTTTGTGGCGGCATTGCCAATGATCCGATCATGGACCGCGCTGGCGAACTGTTGCGCTGACATGAGCACCACCCCCAGCGAACGACCACGCTCGCTGATTTCCAGCAGATCCTCCAGAATTGGGGACTTCTTGCCACGGTCAGATGGAGCGTACTTGTTGAGCTCGTCCACAAAGATGATCACCTTCTTCGGCGGCTCGTAGTTCTGCTCATCGAAGTCCCCAAGGTCTATGCCCATCTCGCCGGCACCGGAGAACACGCCGTAAATGGTCCGCACCACGTCTCCGAACACGAGCATCTGCTCGTTGTCGTGGAGCTTGGCGATATCGACGACGTAGGTATGGCCGCCTTGGATGCGGCTGAGAACATCCCGCACAGTAACCCACCCATGGTTCCGCTTGTCGACGAACAGGCCCGTTGTCCGGTGATAGACGGCCTTTCGCAGGTAGCGGAAGAATCTTTGGATGGACCGGGGCTGAAGCGCGCCAGGCGCCTGAGCCTGTCCGTTCGCCCACCGTGTCAGCGGGCTGTTGTTGATGAGGTCCTGCCATGTTCGCACACCCTGCCAATCGCGGTGGTTGCCCTCCAGCCCCTCCCGAACGAGGCCCACGATGGCGTCCAGCACGCCATACTCGTCAGGAATATCGGCGAGCATCGCGTCGAGCTTGTCGATGCAGTCCCGCAACTCATACGCGAAGATCTTCGACTTCATGAGGTCGGGCTGGGGCGCATAGCAGTTGGCGCGAGCCGGATCGCGCAGGCTGTCTTTGCCGGCGGGCAACAGGTACGTGACGTTCCGAAATGGTTGGGGCTCCAAACCCAAGCGCCGCCACAGGGCAATCTGGTCCGGCGCAAGGCCTCCATCGGGCGCTTCGTCGATCGCGAGCAGGTCGTTGTACTTGACGTTCACCAGCACCACGGCAACATCGCTGGAACGAACGCGGTCCTGTTCGCCGTTCACACGTTTGTCCATCGTCTGCAGGATGGACTGGATGAGGAACATGACGTAGCTCGTCTTTGTCGCCAGCCCCGAGATCCCGGAGATATTGATGTGCGCCCCTTCGGGGCCGAGGACGTACTCCTTGTCGAGGAAGGCAACAGCCTGCGTGCCGTTGCTCATCTCGATGAGCCCGGCGGGAACACAGATTGGAACTCGACGCTCATGCTCCTTCCTCTTCATCGTGTCGATGCCGAGGCCAGCATGGATGCCGTTCTCGTCGGCGAACCACACGAGTGCCTCGTTCTGAACGGGCATGTAGGTCTCGGCCGTATTCGAGAGCACGGAAACGTCGGCGACGTTCGTCCCCTGGCGAGGGGTGTTCGGCTCCGCGATGAGCTCGCCAAAGTCGTTGGCGATGTAGTTGGACAGATGGCTGGGCGCATCCGTGCTGTGGTGGATGTTTGTGATGAGGCCGTAGGTGGTGCTCGCGTCCAGGCTTTGCTTCGCCGCGACGATGTCGAACGGATTGATCATCCGGCCTGGCCTTAGCCAGAACGAGAACTGCTCGGACGAGTTTGGAGCACGCTCGGTGGCCGTCGCTCGACCAATGGCCATGTCAGGCGTTTGTTCTGCAGCCGGGTGTGCTGGCCCGGGCGCGCCGGCAGGAGGCGCTTCGACGCGCGGCGCTGCCGCAGCGGAACCAGGATTGACGGGCTGATCTTGGTTTGGCATGTTTGAGTGTTCCTTCGTCAGCGCTCGACTGTGCTCCGTTCCAGTCCGGGCCACTTGATTCCGGCTCTCAGCACCTCGTCAGAGAAGAACCCATTCTTGATGACCTGTTCCGCGAGGTAGATGGGGTACAGGTGGGCGTGCCATCGATTGTCCTTGCCGTGCGGGGTGACACTTCGCTCGGCGACCATCGCCCGCGACAGGCGGTCGATGAGTGCGGAGTCAATCATCGACCTCGATGGATTGGGAAGCTCGATCTTCATCACGCCCATCATGGGGTATTCCAGATGGCGCTGCTCGCGGATTCGCAGATACCAGAAGACGACGTGGCCGTCTCCGCGGGCGAAAGCGGCTGTACGATGGTTCACCCGGAGATTCGCCAACAGCTGAAATAGGCTGAGGATCTTTGTGGCCCCGCGAGACTTCAGTTCGAACGACTGCTCCTTGCTGAAATTCTTGATGACGCCGACGAAGCCCCGGTTGAACTCGTTGAGCTTGAACTCCTTGCCGAGCCCGCCATCGACGGCGATGTACGCTCCGGTCGCATCGTGCTCCGCCAGGAGGTCACGGAGCAGGTCGCGCTCCAGAATCCGCATCTCCCAGTTCGCCTTGTGGGCCGCGCGCGATCGGGGTTCCTTGTTTGGCCCGAATGCCTTGCTTGTGTTGTGCGGGTCATCCTCGTTGGTGTCGATGAGACCCATCGGGATAGGCGACGCCCTGCCCTTGATCGCCGCCTCGGCCTTCGTCCAGACCGGGTCGGACACTTGGGATTTGTTCAAGAGTAGAACGATCCTCTTTCG
>JAANMX010002058.1_pt1 | contig 21071 bp, 20 predicted proteins | sample 7279681 | NCBI WGS metagenome assembly JAANMX01 (sample SAMN14094542, study PRJNA606508) | bioreactor metagenome | isolation source: A lab-scale SPAN reactor treating ammonium-rich wastewater day 351 | place: Ireland: Galway | collected 2018-01-01
CACCGGCCTTACGCCGACTTTGTCAATGGGCTTCAGAAGGTAATGTTTCCATCGCCCCCTGCCATCCTGGCTACATGGCTCCGGCTTTTACCATGACGGATCTTTCACCCGTTAGAAAGCGGTACCCTTCCCTGGGCACGCCAATTTTGTAAATTAAACCCCTATATTTGCATGGTCGATAGCTCATAGCGCTTTCATGGTTAAACGCATAGGGAAATATTCCAAATTGAGGGTTCAGGTTATAAACCTGAACCCGCCCAGGGGAGACACAAGATTTTGCAATTGTACATACGCAAGCTGTTGGGTCTCTACCCAATCCCGTAGGGATGGCATGATTATAGCAAAAAACAGAAAAAATCCCTAAACCCCGAAGGGGTGACATAAGGGAAACTCGGATGCCAGATTTAGCCAACTGAAGTTGGCTAAATAGTTACAAAAAAACTCAAAATTATTGTTTGGCATCCGATACTAATTTATCCTCCTGCTGAAAACTCTTCAAATATTTGAAGTAATCACCGTCTGTTGTGAGTATGAGATGTGTTTGTTTGTTAAACGTTGATTCATAGGTTTCCAGTGTTTTTGTAAATGAATAAAATTCAGGGGCATTCTTGTATGCCTCTGCATAAATTCTTATCGCTTCTGCATCTGCTTGTCCCTTAATCTCCTCAGCGGTTCGATACCCTTCCGATTCAATACGCTCCAGTTCTCTTTTCATAGAACCCAGGATTTCAGCCTCTTCTCTTCGTCCTTCTGATTCGTATTTATTTGCGATACGGATACGCTCCGATCGCATCCGGTCATATATCTTCGGAATAACAGCTTCGACATAATTAATATACTTAACGCGGACATCTACCAATTCAATGCCATACCGGCCTTCTAATGCACGTGTAGCCATTTTCCGAATCTCTTCAACAATCTTGTCGCGGCCCATCGTAATCATTATCTTTTTAATATCTTCCGCCTCCTCCAACTCCTTTGTTGTATACTCCAGCTTGCGGTTGGTATTTCTCAATACCTCCCTTAGGGTATACGCACTAACTACGTTCTTGACCGCAGATTCAATTACTTCATCCAGCACCCCCTGACCACGCGATTCCGTGCCCAGGGATGTGTAAAATTTAAGAGGGTCGGCGATTTTCCAACGCGCCCATGTGCCTACACCAATATTTTCTTTATCCCTCGTGAGAATATCACTGGGTTCTCCGCTCCATTCCAGCAATCGTTTATCAAAATACCTGACCTCCTGAATAAACGGGGTTTTCAGGTAAAGCCCGGGTTCCGTAATTGTCCGGACAGGTTTCCCAAACTGTGTAATAACAGATTGCAGCCGCACATCCACAACATACAGAGATCCCTTCAAGCATATCAAGAGAACAGCGACCGCAATGATTGTTATAATAAGCACCTTCTTCATTTTTTTACATCCTCCGCATTCAGTCCAAGGATGGGCAAGAATCCCTTTAGATCTTTATCGATAATGTATAATCTTTCGCATTTCGGTATGACCTTAGACATGGTTTCCAAAAAAAGTCTGCGCCGGGTCACATCTTCTGCTTTTTTGTATTCTTCATATACCGCCAGGAATGCTTTCACATCTCCGGTAGCTTCATTTACCCTTCGAATCCGGTATCCTTCGGATTCTTTAATTACTTGTTGTTTTTTTCCTTCTGCCGCGGGCAATATCTTGTTTTTTTGCCCTTCGGCATCGTTAATGATTCTGTCTCTGATTTGAATCGCCTGATTTACGGCATTAAAAGCATCTTTTACGGGCGGTGGCGGATCGACCCCTTTGAGCAATACCGTTTGAATGTCAATACCACAGGTATAACTGTCCAAAATCCTTTGAAGATCTTCTTTGGATTTTTGTTCAATCTCTGTCCTTCCAATAGTTAAGACCTCATCAATTGAGCGATCGCCAATTAAGGTACGCATTACCGCCTGCGAAACACCGCGGATGGTTTCCCGGACATTCCTGACATTAAAATAATACTCTTCCAACGCCTTTATTTTGTATCGGATGACCCAGTGCACTTCAGCACAGTTAAGGTCTCCGGTAAGCATTAATCTCTCTTCTTTCGCATCGGAATATTCATAATCAATCATACCGGAAAGAGTATTTTGTCTTGTCCTGAAACCAAACTCTTCATTATAAATCCGCTTAACTTCGCCTTTGAGCACCTTATCAATACCATAGGGAACCTTCGTATGCAACCCCGGACCAACGGTTTCTGTATATTGGCCGAATCTTAAAATAACGGCCTCTTCATTGGCTTTCACGGTATAAAAAGCCGTATATCCGGTGATAATAACAAAAGCGATAATGAGAAAGGGAGGGATGAACTTTTTTATCGATTTCCATGGTATATCATTGAAATGAATATCTTGTGGTCTTCTGTATGGCCCGTAATCAGGCATAGTACCCCCCCTCCTTATAAAATCTTTACTAACTCATCTACTTTAAATACCGGCATTTTTACCAGCTTACCTTTTCTCAGAAGTTTTAATCCTTCATCTTTCTTGGTAAGTTTCCCTATACAGGTACATACTATATCATTCTTTTTCAAGATAGCAATAACATCTTTTGTAGCCTTTGGATCGAGCGCAATCAGTAATGCCCCTGATGCGATAAGACCCAGCGGGTGGATATTATAAAACTTACACATTTGCTCTGTTTCTGTATAACAAGGAATCTTTTCCACATCAATAACAACCCCTGTTCCGGATACTTTTGCGAGTTCCATGATACCTGTCGCTAATCCACCTTCTGTTGGGTCATGCATAGCGTGGATTTGTGCCACGGTATTTGCCAGTAAGGCATCTGCAACAACGCTTAATCCGGGATTGTTGATAAATGCCTGTGCCCTTTTAACAAATTGATTACCAAATTCCTTTTTCAGTACCGATGCCTTTTCACGCGCTATAATAGCCGTCCCCTCTATAGCAATACCTTTGGTCAGTAAAAGGTCATCACCCGGACATGCCCGGCTATTTACCACCAACTTATCCTTTTCCACTTCACCCAGCATGGTGCCAACAATAATTGGTCGATCGATTGCAGAAGAGATTTCAGTATGACCGCCACATACCGTAATACGAAGTGCCTGGGCCGCTTCAATAATATCATGAAAAATTTGCGTTACCAATCTCTCATCCGTCTTTCCTTCTGGTAACAGTATGGTTGTCAGGAACCACTTCGGGGTCGCCCCCATGGTAGCAATATCATTGGCGTTTACGTTAACTGCATACCATCCGATACGGTGCGTGGTAAAGGTAATAGGATCTGTCTTCGCTACAAGATATTTTTTCCCAAAGTCAATAACAGCAGCATCCTCACCAATCTGTGGACCTACAACTATTCTTGGATCATGTATAGGATTTAGGGTAAGCAGCCTTTCAAGCAATCGATAATCAAGCTTTCCAACAGGAAAACGGTTCATATGATATCACGTATATCCCGTAAACCGATCTGTTCACGGCTCATAAAAGGTTCGCCGTAATCAGCCCGTATGAGATTGCCATAATATTGATTCTTTGCTGTGATGGTATTGCTGATTTGCTTCCACCGGGCTTCGTCATATGCAAATTGGGATTGATAAATACTTGCAATTTTAAGTTTCTTTTCAAATTCTCTGCTGATGTCCAGGATAAATGAAGGGATAACATGGAGACGGAAATGAGAGCAAAGATAATAAAAAATGCAGGCAGGATACCATGGTTCTCCGGGGATGTCCGATTTTGTCAATTTTGCATAAAATCGGGCTGCCTCACCGATCTGGGTAGTCTGAACATGATCAGGATGAGCATCGACCCAGTAGGGAAGGAAAATCACTTCAGGGCGTATTTCTCTGATTACAGCAGCAACTTTCTTACGGGCATCGATACTATCCATAAGATAGCGGTTCGGAAGGTCAAGCACCGTCCTGCTCTTTATCCCTAATACAGTAGCCGATAACTCCCATTCTCTTTTTCTGATCTCAGGACTGCCATATGGGGTAGGCTCGCCGTTGGTCATATCAAGGATATGAACATCATATCCCAGGCTAACTAATTTAAGAATACTTCCTCCCATGCCAGCTTCAATATCGTCAGGGTGAGGACCTATAGCAAGAATTGTCGTCATGTTAGATACTGCCGGTAACCTCTCCACATACGAGATAGCACAACAGGAAATTTGTAAACAAAAATAGGGAATTTAATAATTTCTGATAATTACTTAATATCCTTTATCGCTTTCACCATTTCAAGAACTTTTTCTGGTAAATAGTCCCTGTTTTTATAATTCACGGTTACTACGGTAACCTCCTTACGTTTTTTTATACCCTCGGTAAAAACATTCCCATCTTCCATGATGACAGAGATAAGAGGCTTTTCACTATCAAGGATACTCCTTACCAGTTCTCTGAATCTCATTGAGAAAAGTTCCATTTTTCCAATCTCATCAATAACAAGTATCGATTTATTTTTCATAGCATTTTCTAGCGTTGGAATAGCTATCCTCTCGAAGGAATCAAGATCGACATAATATTTTCCAACTCTATAATCGCTATGATAATCTACGTGTGCCAGAATACCATTGTCTCCGTCTAACGTAACAACCCGAAAACCCATACGTTTACCCATGACACGGATCTCTTCTGTAAAAAAACCTCCGGCATCCGCGCCTAGCAAGGGTATAATCTTCCTCATGACTGTTGTTTTACCCACGCCAGGTTTACCAGTTAACAAGATATGCTTCTTCATAATCATGCGTTTACTTTTTTAGAATTTTCTCTAATTCCTTCTCTACAGATCGCACCTTATGTTCGATCATTTTTACCTTTTTATCCGTATCTTTTCTCTCATCCAGCTTTATTACCGTGTATACTCTTTGTGCTGTTTCTAACATCGTAGTATGACATTTCTTAATCAAGTCAAATACAGAATCACTATCCCCTTCCACCACCGTACTCATAGCATTCAGCTTATAATCTAATCCACTTTCATGAATGACTTTAACAACCTTAGCAACGTGACTGGCAAGGTCAACTTCCTCTCCGACAGGTACCACGCTAATTTCAGCAATCATTTTATACCTCCTTTAAAATTTCTTCCCGAAGAAGAATGGTTCTTTTCGTAGTTAAACACGATTACGATAAAGGTGATGGTTTCATGTTATATCAGAAAGCATATAATTTCAAGCACGAAAACGAAGCTGGCTTCCCTGCAAAGCTATTCTTTCTGGTTTCTTCACTATAGTATTGACAAACTGCCTGAAAGGGTATATTAATTGACCTTAAGAAACTTTCCGTACACCTGTCATAAAAATTCTGTAAACTAAAAGGTTTTCCATAAATAGCCATGATTCAAGACCAGGATACGCAGCGTCTCTTCTTCACACCAGAAAGGTTCGCACAGGAGCAAGTCCAAAGGATGGAGCCTTCCCGCGGAAGACTCTTAATTGCAGGCTGCCGTTCGGGTTCTTATTTATCAGCAAGGACATTCCAGAGATATAAGGAACTCCTGGCACAAGAGGGGAGTAAAAACGATATCTTACACCTGGAAAATATCGATAAGCAATTCTCTGATTCAGAAACCTGTGTCCGGTTAGATGTCCATGTCAGTGGTTATGATGTATTCATCTTCCAGGCCCTGTTCAACCCTACCTCAGACTACTGCATTGACCAAAATTATATGGCGCTCCTCATTGCTGCCAGGACCTTTCGGGAAAATGGCGCTAATCACGTAACAGCCGTACTGCCCTATCTTGCATATGCCCGGCAGGATAAACCAACGAGATTTATGAGAGAACCAACAACAGCAAAGCTTATGGCCGATATGAGTATTGAAGCGGGCATTGACCGGCTTGTTGTCTGGAACCCGCACTGTGGCCAAATCCGGGGATTCTATGGAAGCATGCCAGTCAATGTACTGGGGTCATTACCCTTATACATCGATGAATACCGCCGCTTTCAGGGGCGGGAGGACGCCATTGCTGTTGCTCCCGATGCGGGAGCTTCGAAATTTGCAGCTCATTTTGGAAGAGCGCTGAATCTCAAATGTGCCGTTGCATCAAAATACCGTCCACGTCCTGAAGAAGCCGTAATCTCTGAGATTATTGGCGACTTCACAGGAAAAAAGATCGCAATCATCCTTGATGATATGATAAGTAGTGGCGGCACTATCTATGCGCTCATTAAAAGGCTGGTGGAAGAAAAGGGAATTGAGGAGATATACCTTGGGATTTCACATAACCTCTGTGTCGGAAACGCCCATGATCGTTTAATAGATTTATACAAGAACTATCACTTAAAAGAAATAACAGTAACAAATAGTATCCCCCAGACAGCCGCATTTCAGTCCCTGCCCTTTGTCTCAATACAGTGCTTATCAGACATACTCAGCCGGACTATTAACAGAATTCACTACAATCAGTCAGTAAACGAAATGCTGTATCAGCCATTAACGCCATACATCAAAGATTGATGGAAAACCAACCATTCCATTCGCATTGAATCTGCACGGTTATAAGGATTGGGATTATTCCTGTAGCGGATGAAGATGAAAAATAGTTATGCTGTATATTCTTAAAATAGCATTGAAATAATTCTTTAAATATTTTATACTCCGTGCCAAATTTAAGAATAATCAAACATACAATAAAATCTTAAACTCGCCGGTTTTTCTCGAGGATTCCCAATAGTGTCTGAGCAGGAAAAGCTGTTCTTTTTGAAAAACCAAAAACTCTTCTCACATAACTATCTTGAATATCGGCTGCAATCAACCTCTTTATGGAATGTGGATAATGAAAAGGTTCTTACGGTATTTGAGAATATAAAGCATGCTTATAAGTCCATTCAATCATTAAAGCTTAGTCCAGGAGAAGAGGCAAATCTTGAAGATAAATTTATAAGACCCGTGCTTGCAGCGCTTGGTTACGAATGGGATGTTCAACCAACAACACAAAGAGGTGCGAAGAAGAAAAGACCCGACTATGCGTTATTTAAAGACAAAAACTCTCATAAAGAAGCCCGCAAGGAAAAGGATAATCCCAAATACTTCTATACCTATCCCCTCACCATTCTGGAAGCAAAGTACTGGGGAAGAAGCCTGAACGATACCGATCCCAAAGATATCCTTAATAATCGCGACCCGACAGCCCAAATAGTAAAATACCTTGATGATGTTTATTATGCCTCCAATGGTCGCATTCAATGGGCAATATTAACCAATGGAAAAGCATGGCGTCTCTTTTCCTATCGTGCTACCTCACGTTCCGGGAATTATTATGAAATAGACTTAGAGGAGATTATCAACAGCAATAATCCCGATACCTTCAAATACTTTTACCTCTTCTTCTCAAAAGATGCCTTCATTCCTGACCCAATAACAGGTAAAACATGGCTCGATCAGCATATGAAAGGCAGCGAAGATTACGCTGCAAGGGTCAGCGAAAACCTCAAAAATCTTATATTTGATAAGATCTTTGAGGGTTTAGCGAAAGGATTTATCGAACATCGTTACAACGAGAAGAACATCAAAAAAGAGACTGAGGAAGATTTAAAAGAGATATTCAACGGTTGTCTTACCCTTCTTTATCGGCTCTTATTCTTGTTGTATGCAGAATCAAGGGCACTCCTACCGGTAAACGATCAAGATCGTTATTACAAAAAGAGTCTGAAGAGATTAAAGGAAGATATTGCCAATGAGCTTGAAATAACTGTCTCCGAAGGTATGAGTCATCAAACCTATGATTACTGGTCACGCCTTGAGTCTCTTTGCAGGATCATAGATAGAGGCGATAAAGCCTTGAATATCCCTATCTATAATGGCGGCCTTTTTGAAACTCCACCTGAAAGTTTTTTAGCAACGAATAAAATATCCGACCCTTTTCTTGCCGAGGCAATTGCACTTCTTACCATAGACCAGCAGGGTGAATATACACCAGGTCAAAAATCCTTCATTGATTACTCATCCTTAGACGTCCGTCATCTGGGTAATATCTATGAAGGACTCCTTGAATTCCATATCCGGATTGCAGATGAGCCTATGGTTGAGATCAAAGAAGGTAGCAAACTACTTTGGAAAAAGGAATCAGAGATTGATGCAAATACCAGGATACAGAGAAGGAAGGAAAAAGGCGAGATTTACATTGAAAACTCAAAGCATGAGCGTAAGGCCACAGGCTCTTATTATACACCCCATTATATTGTCGAATATATTGTAAAGAACACCGTAGGTCCCGTATTGGAAACACGATTTCAAAAGGCACATGAGATTCTTTCTGAGATAGAAATGCTTTATAAAAAACAACGCAAACAGTTGAAAAAACCAAAAGGCTGGAAGTATTGGGATTATCCGGGAGAACCACAAGGATCGCATATTGACGAGATTGTTAAGCTGGAAGATGGCTTCTTTGAGACGGTATTTGATCTCAAGGTACTCGATCCAGCTATGGGCAGCGGCCATTTCCTTGTCCATACTGTCGATTTCATAACAGACAAGATCATTGCCTTTCTTACCAATTTTCCTGAAAATCCGGTAATAAGAAAGATAGAGAAGTTGAAACATGAGATATTAGATGGGATAAAGCGGCAAGGGGTAAGCATAGACGAGAGCAAACTTACGGAAGTAAACCTTATTAAACGAACCGTAATGAAACGGTGTATCTACGGTGTAGATCTGAATGAGATGGCCGTTGAGCTTACAAAACTATCCTTATGGCTCGATTCCTTTACCCTTGGCGCACCTCTTTCATTTTTGGATCACCATCTGAAGTATGGTAATTCACTAATAGGTTCAAACCTGGAATCCTTAAAAAACGCTGTAAAGGGACAACTCTTTACCATAAATCTTGAGCCATTAAACAGGGCTATCAGGAATATGCTCTTTGTGTCCAATCTCTCAGATGCAACCTATCAACAGGTAAAAGATTCTGAACAGAAGTACAGGGACGCTGACAAAAATATAGGAGGATATAGGATTCTCCTCGATATACTTGTCTCTGAATATTTTGGCATAGAAGGCGCAAAATCATTCCTTTTGGAAAAAGGTAGTATGATAGACATGGATAGCCTTAAGAAATCCATTGAATCAATGCATAAAAAGGATAGAGAAGTAATTAAATCTATCGAGAAGGTTGCAGAAGAAAAAAGATTTTTCCACTGGGAAATTGAATTTCCAGAAGTCTTTTTTGAGCGCGTTGGTACGCTTGAGCAGAAAGTTGATAGAAAAGAAAATCCTGGATTTGATTGTGTGGTTGGTAACCCGCCGTATGTTCGTCAAGAAGAACTTGGAGATTTAAAAACTAATTACCTAAAGCCCAATTATAAGGTTTTTCACGGTGTTGCAGACCTTTATACATACTTTTTTGAGAGAGGAATTGAGCTTCTTGAAACTGGTGGGAAATTTGGAATGATCACTTCGAATAAATTCATAAGATCTAACTACGGCGAACCTTTAAGAAAATATTTACGGAATAAAACACAACTGATGGGAATCGTTGATTTTGGAGAACTTCCCGTATTTGCAGAAGCAGCAACATTTCCAGCAATATTTATTGTAGAACGGGCAGAGACAAATTTTAAACATGCTACTACGATTTATGCGCCTATTCGCACATTGGCCTTTGAATCCCTTGAATCAGAAGTAGCAAAATCAGCCAAAGAGCTTGGATATGGATCGTTTGGAGGAGAGAATTGGACATTAGAAAGCAGAGAAACCCTTTCTATCCTTAAAAAAATGGATGCAGTGGGAATACCTCTTGGAGAGTATTGTAAAGGTGAAATAAGATTTGGCATTAAGACAGGCCTAAATGAGGCATTTATCATAGACAGCAAAATCAGGGATAAAATAATAAAGGCATACACAAGTAGTGAAGAGTTTATAAAACCAGTAATTGCTGGAGATGACGTAAGAAAGTATGAGATAAATTATAAAGATACATATATGATTGTCATACCAGCAATGTTTACAAGAGCATCTATTCTTAAAGAAATAATGACAAATAGAGGTTTTGTTATTGATGATATGTCTGATATGTACATGTTACTAAGGTGTATTGAGGATAAAGAAAAATGGAGACTAAAATGTGATGAATTATACATTGATTGTGGAGAAGATAAAATTAGGAGAGAACTATTAACCAGTTTAGAAAGTAAAACAAAAAATGCTTTTGAATGGTTTTACAAAAACAACCCTGCGATTGCCGATTATTTGAGACAATTTGAAGAAAAGGCAAAGAGCCGTTGGGATAAGGGTGATTTCTGGTGGGAACTAAGATCGTGTGACTACTACAATGACTTTGAAAAAGGCAAGATTATTTATCCAGATATTGGAATGTCACCAAGGTTCACAATTGATAAGGAAGGATTTTATCCAGAAGCAACATTATTTGAAATACCTACAGAAGATTACTATTTACTATCCCTCCTTAATTCTAAATTACTTTTTTACTATATCAAATCGTTAACTCCTATTCTTGGTGATAAGGACAAAAAAGGAAGATTCCGTTTTAAAACTGTGTACCTGAAAAAACTTCCAATTTGTCGTATTTCTTTTACTACCTTGGAAGAGAAAGATAAAGAAACAATTGAAAAGTTTAAAAAATTTTATATATCATCAAAATATGACAATATTATTACAGAAGTCGAAACTTACCTACCTGGAAAGACCCATATTGTTCATGACCTCCTTGCCTACCTTGCCAAACAGATGATTGAGATGAATAAAAAGAAGAACGAGGAAATCAAAGGTTTTCTAAAGTGGCTTGAGCGTGAAATTGGTGTAGAGAGTAATGATCTTTCAAACAAGACTGCTATAAAGGAATACCACGAATATGACTTTAACCAACTCATTGAAATCTTAAAGAGAAATAGAAGTAAGCTATCGATAGATCCATCAAACCGGAAGACTCAGGAAAAACTTGAGGATCAATTTATCCAAAGTCTCTCAGTCCTTGAACCACTAAAAGCCAAAATTAAAGCTACAGACGATTTAATAGATGAGATAGTTTATAAATTGTATGGATTAACTGAAGAAGAGATTAAGATTATTAAAGGTGAAGTATCTACTTAAAAAGGCTATGTAGCATTAAATAAAAAATACAAAATCCATTGTCCCTGTATTTGATAGCACCACTTATCCATTTAACAGGAGTAGGACATACGTGATTGGCCTTAAGCCAATCGCGTATGTCCTACTCTCATTGAAGATTTTTAACCCAAGAGATAATACCTAGTATAATATCATCTATAGGATATGTTCCATCTACTATTAAATCTGCTATGTTTGGCAAAATTGATTTTACATCCTTCTCTGAAGAATGATTTTCAATTACTTTAATTTGTTGTAAATTAATAATCTCTTTTCTATTTAAACGAGTCTTTTGTTCAGACTCATTGATATTTATATGAATTAATAAGAAAAGAGAAGGTTTTACTAATAATTTAAGAGTATCTATTGCAGCTTGATGGCGGACACCATCAATCACTAATGATTGCCCAGGCTCCCATTTAACCTGCTTTAAAACAGATTTACAAAATTTCATCCATCCTTCTATAATTAATGATTCACCGACTGATTGAAGAATATCTCTTGATGAATCATCCAAACCTTTATGCCGGGCCATTTTTCTTACATAGTCTCCAAAACTTACTCGAGGCAAACCTAGATAATTTGCCACACCTTCAGATATAGTTGTCTTACCACTAGCAATACAGCCAGAGAATCCAAAAACTATTCCTTTTGTATTCCACAATCTTTGTTGTTTACTTTTATTTTGAAGTATAACCCAACCTCGTCGGTCTTTCTTATAAAACATAAAAGGTATTATAGGTTTAACATTATCTATTTTTATTAAAGTAGCAAAAGATGCACTTTTACGATTATTCCAAAATTCTGGATCTTGTGCACACAAGGCCTCCTTAAATTCTTCCTTAATAGATTGCCACGATTCTTTATTTAAATGATAAAACCATGCATCCACAACATGGCATATACCTAGAACTGGACCACCGGATTTTTTAAGTAAAATTATATCTCCCTTCTCAATGGTATTATAAGGAGCGCATCTGTTGTTTGAAAATCTTGATTCTATGGTTTTAGAGCCTTTAAGTATATATTGTAAGTAGGGTTCTACAAAAATAGCTAGATGTAGTCTTATAGAAGGAGTATCTTGGGATATCTGTTTTTTTAAATAATTAACCCAAAAACTATCGGACTCTATAAAATGCATTATATTTTTTAAATTGAGAAATTTGTATGTAAACAAAATTTATCAATCTCCATAAAGTAAATATTCATTATTCTCAATGTTTAAAAGATTAACAACTTGCTGGATAGCTATGTCTATTAAATTTAATTCCTTATGAGTTAAATTACGACCTAAATAATTTGTAACTAATTCCTGAGGAATAATGTTATTTTTTAAGGCTTTTAAAATATTTAATAGTATATTCCTTCCCTTACATTTAAAAATTCTATTTCCTGATGTCCATACCTCTGCTAAAGCTCTTCTAGGATCTTTTCTACTTACAGAAGGTAGAATATCATCAGGTTCAACTGTTATCAGAGAAGGATCATTAAAACACATTTGGGTATCTCGTTTTACTCTAATTCTTACGTTATTCAAAAATACTTCTTCCCATATATTATTTTGAGCTATTTGAGGTTTTAAAATTTCTGTTTGATTATCTTTCTTAAAAATAACAAGATTACCTTTTCTCCATTCTAATGGATAATTATAAATTCCCTCGGCTCTTAAAGCATTGTATTCAAAGAATGGAGAAGTGTAAGGCAAAATACAGTTTTCTTTTCTAAATAATGAAAGCCCTAATTTTTTAGTCCATTTTAGAATATTTTGCCATTCTTGTTCAACGCCAAGCCTTGTTCCATTTGCTGGTAGACTAATAAGAATATATCCATTTAACTTGCATATCTGTATTGCATGCCATAAAAAGGGATATATGAAATCTTCATACCAAGGTGGGTCAAGTATAACAATTGATGCCGATACAGAGGGTTTTATCTCAGATATAAAATTACAATAAAATATTTGATAACGATGTTCTACTTGGGCAAGTTCATCAGTTACAACAGTGTTATATCCAACAAAGATAACTTCTCTTCGATATTTTTGTTCTATTACAGTTTGAAATAACGAAGGTGTACTCAACAATGCAATTTTATCGATTGATTGAGTTAATTCCATACAGATTGATAATAAGTATTTATTTGCTGATTCAGCAAATCGCCATTCAAAATCAAGTGGATGTGGTACTGGTAGTTTAATAGTATTTTTAAATTGTTTTTCTTGTTGTACATCAGCTTTACTTATTTGTATTAGGACATTTGATAATAAATCTCCAGGTATAATTTCTTTAGATTCTAATCTTTTAAGTGATGCAAGCAAAATAGAAGGATAAACGCCCGGTAAAGAAGTAAGCAATTTATCAAATTCAATTCTTTCTTTCCTAATAGCATCGAGAACCCAATTATCAACTAAGCCTTCAAAATCTTCTATTTTATCTACCATTTTTATAAGTACTTGCTAACTTTATATCAGCGATATTCTCAGATCGCTCTTGACTTGAAAAGCGTTTTTCTAATTCATTCATCCATGCTTCAACGGCAAACCATTGATTTTCTAATGCATCTTTGCGTATTTTATCAATTCTTTCTTTTACGGGAGTATACTCACAAATTTTTAATGGGACAGTTCTCAATGGTAATTTTTCATCCAACTGTTGCAATCGATCCACAAAACATCTCATATCGTCACTAATCCCTTTCCTTGTGGGTGTCGTGAAAGTCGTATAAACATATATATCAAGCCCCAAAGGCAATAAATTTTTCATAATGTGAAATTGTCGTTCGAACAGTTCATAGCTTGTGCATGTATTAAATGCAAAAGATTCTTTACTAAAGCCTTTAAAGCAACAGACTCGACCATAATTTTTAGAAGAAGCTATTAATTCTCGGTCGGACTCTGTAAGATATCTCCAAAAAAAATCATTACTTAAACTATCATCAGACCAGAGATAAACTTTATTATTTAATCCACGTCGATTTAATTCTATGAGCATCCATGGTATCCACTCAGGCACCAAATTTGGAGAACCACCGGATAAATCAATTAAAGGAGGATGGTTTGCCTCTTTAAGATAAAGATCTATAAGCTCTTTTGTTGTTAACCAAGCAGAAAATTTAGAATCAGCCGAAAGTAAATTATAAGGGACAAAACAATACCAACATCTCCACTCACATGCAGCAATTTGAAAAACTTGTGCACGAATCATATCTGCTTTTGGCAGTCCTAGTGCTTTACAAGCTGGATCAAGAGGTAGTGGGTCAAATGGCCAATTATCATTTGATTTTCGTCTAAAATGTCTAATTCGTCCAAAACCATTACAATTAGATGGTATTGTAAGATCTCGTTCTTGTATTGAGGTACTTATCCTTGAGATTAGAAGACTCTTGTGTTCTAGATTAATTGATAACTTGCGTAAGTTTACTGACACTGTCATCCCTCTTTATTCTAGGAATATATTCACCATTTTCGGTTAGATATGGTAACCGTTCATTTATATAGATTATCACCAAATCAGTCATATATTGGATTTCATCTTCTGTCAAATTTCTGTTTTGAGGAATATTATGCCAATATTCAATACATTTTCTACAACATGAAGCTGTTGCATGCTGTGCATAAAAAATAATGTTTCCTTCGTGAGGTGTTTGTCTTCCATCGAAAGGTGAATTTACGTCTGCAATATATTTCCTGATTCGTTTCTCAACTGCTATTTTAATTTTAACCTTTCCTTTACGACGTGCATGATTGATAGCTCTCAAATCAATTTCTATATGCCAATTATGATGCCGGATAAGCTCATATTTTAATGACTGAAAAGTGTATTCAACATCAGATATATCGCGTCTGTGTACCCGATTCCAATTAACTAATTTAATTCCACATTCACGACATGCACCTTTTTGATCAGCTGTCATTTTTTTCTTATGGTATTTAAAACAGTGCAAATTTGAGTCGCAGTCTGAAGATGTACATGAGATTTTTAATGGTTTTAATTCAGGTAAATTTTCTTTCATAGTTAATATCTCCTAATCTGATATCGCATATTGAATAAGGAGCCGGTCTGTCTTGTTAATATGTGACAAATTGATACGCTGCAAAAACATATCTCGTGCAATTTCCCAAGGATCGTCATTAATTGTTTGAAGATTGTTCGCAGTCCCCCACCAATTAATATCTTGAAGTGATAATCTAAACGCTATGTAATTTGCGAGGAAATCAACTAATACATCTTCTTGTGCTGCTATTTTCCTAACTGCTCTCTTCAACAATTCAACTTTGCCTTTAGCCTCTTCAATGCACAAATTGACTAATTCCTCAGCGCGTCCATCAAGTAAGATATTTCCAGCAAATTGATTTGCTAATTTTTCGTCTTTTGATTTTATATGGTCAAGTGATGTCTCTTCAAATTCAATAACATCGTAATTTTCTTTTTCTGGATCTTGTCCAGCATGATATAACTCATGCAAAAGATCGAAAGACCAGCGAGAAGCAAATAGAGACTTTTGTTTAAGAACAATCACGTTTCTGCTTTTTAGTCTCCAGCATGCTCCATGAAATACACCTGGATCATTAAGAGGGAGAACCGGTATACCAAGATCCCAAACATAATTTAATAAATTTTTAAGTGTAAACGAACCATAAGTTGATAATATGGTCTCTCTAACTTCCAATGGATTGAGAGGAATTTTCTTTTGCTTAGTTTTTGTCGATTCAAGTATAAGAAGGGCCATGTAATGTGCATAAACGATATAAGAGTGCATATTCTTCCCTTTTTTTCCTCTTGGCAGTTTAAAACAAGCCGTTACCTCAGAATCAAGTTGTAAGGGTTTATCACTGAAAATACGGTCAGCACTCCATTTAAATACTCGGCCAATAACAGTTGCAGCTTTTGTAGCAAGAACATTCTCTACATCTTTAAAGCAACCTGATTCCAATTGGGCAGATACATCTTTAGGAAAGATCCGACTCAAGATAAAATTACGATCAATTCCTATCTCTTTTAGACGTGAAAACAAGTGGTCAAATGTTCTTTTAAAACTCGGGAGAATAATATTCTCTTTTACTCTCAAATTAAGGGCTTGAATGACTTCAATTATGCGTGAGAAACTCGCTGATGAATAATCATTAGCCTCGTAGCGCTGTATTTGCTGCTCTTTAAGATTCAAAAGTTCTGCAAGTTCCTTTTGGCTTAATCCTAAAGCAATTCGCGCTTGTATAAGTACACGTGGCATATCTTCAATTGATTCAAGCTCAAAAACGCGATACTCTCCGCGTCGTAGCATTTCATATTCCGCTATTTGGTTGTGGAGATCGTTTAATTGGCTCCTCAAGGCATCCTCTTGGGCTTTTAGTAACAAAGGATGAATATCCTTTGTTTTTCCCTTTCGCTCAGCAATCTGTGTTAATGCATCCTCAAATTTTTTAATTTGAGTTTTAGTAATTTTATATTGTTTTTCATTTTTTATCATGATATATCCTTCAAACTAAGGGTGATAATACCCTTTGGTTCACCGTTTATTTTATTACTTTGAAAGAACTGTAAAAATGTTAATCCCGATATTCCCTCGGAAAATTGTGCTGGAAATAAATCGCCTCTATATTTAATTCTCATAGCAGCACGTCCATCATCAAATTTCATTAGAATTGGGTCTAACAATAGAGGATTAACACCTGAAATATCCCAACATGCATCGTAATCATTTGGAAACTCTTTTATTGTAATAAAACTGCCGTCGATATAAATAGTACGGCATCCTGCAATTTTTAGAGATCTTATTGCAGTTTTTAAACCTGAAATTAAATATAAGCGATGAGTATTTGTCCCGCACATAACAAGAAACTCATCCCAGGTAACTCTATGGATGCCGGGTAATAAATATCCATTTTTGTCATAATGGTGTACCATATAACACAATTATAATGTTGTGTTGACCTTTGTCAATAGAATTTCATAATCTATTTATTGTAAATCTTGGAAAATATTATCATGAATCGGAGAATTGAATCAAAAAGGTGCCATATCTTAATATTAGCGTACCCAGCAAAGGACAACATCTTTATGTAGGAATTCTAAAGCACCATATTAATTATTAAATTTATTTTAAAAACAGTTAAGGTGTAGATATATCCAAAACCACTAACATGGTAACCCGGGGAAATAGGGTTAGGTCTTTACAGGCTGTCCGAGAATTGTTTTTACGGATCAAAGCCATCCTATATATTGATCAACTATTGTAATAGACGTAACATATGATATATGTTGCAGATTACAATTGTATTCTCGGACAGCCTGTTCATATTGCTATTAATTCTAAAAACACTATATATAATTATTGACTTTATTTTAAAGATAGTTAAGATTCGGTGTGTCCAAAGTCACTTGCGTGGTAGTCTTGGAAGTACCATATCATATCCTCAACATAGAAATCAACTGCTTGAGATGTTTGACAAGTAGAATGATTTTCTTTCCGGATTGAGCTTTATTGTTATTCAAAATATGAGATCAGAATACCAATTTGAATTATTTAGATCTTTCAAAAATTGGAGGTGCAGAATGGAAGATTATAGAATTAGAAATAAGCTGATGAAACTGTTCATTGACCATGATGTATACAGAGTAACCATGATTTCTTAAGGAGACAATGAGAATTTTCAGATGATATTAAGGTTGTTAAGGGAGAAGGTTTATTGACTTTACTCAGGTAAATGGTAATAATAAAAACAGGGTTTAGATGATTAGTTATTGGAGGTTAGGAAATGAAAATTCAAGTAATTTTAGAACCAAGTGATGAAGGTGGATATACTGCAATCGTTCCAGCACTTCCTGGCTGTATAAGCGAAGGCAATACCAAGGAAGAGGCATTGAAAAACATCAGAGAAGCCATTGAATTATATCTTGAACCAGTTGAAGATAATTTGAGGTTTAACCCAGATGCACAGGTCTTAGAAATTGCCATATGACAAATTTAAGAGTTCTGATAAATAAGTGGATGGTACCGGGGTTCTGGTATTGGCTTTCCATGAGTACGCGATGCCTCAAGCCAAGCCTCTTTTACTCTTAAAACTTCTTGTAGTGCTTCTTCTTGTGTTGCACCAAAGGCAGAACAATGTTTTAAGTCGGGGATATCTGCAATATACCCTGCATCTTCTTCGCTGTAAAATATGTTAATATGATAATCTCTCATTCCATTTTATCCTCCATTTTTAGATTATACCGCTCAATAATACGTAATAATTGCTTTACCTGGTACGGTTTTGCCTGTCCTTTGACATCTTGAAGGTTTATTAATTCTTGGACATCAGGATGTGTGTAAATATGATGACTACCGCTAACACGTGCTAACCGAAATCCAAATGCGTTTGCACACTCTGTTACTTCTGAAAATCGAATGTTTTTAGACCCAGAGAGTAGTTTTTGTAATAATTTATTCTTTTTCATAACTCAAGATAAATCTCATGCTCAGGTCATTCTTAATTATAAGCGGAATTCTATCATGTTGTATTGATTCTGTCAAATAGGCAATATTTATTATCGCAGCCGAAAAATATAGCTTCACAGGTTGGGTTAAGGAACGAAACCCAAGAACTTCATAAGACACAGCAAATTTTGTATTGTTTAATGAATGTGAGGTTGTAAACAAAAACTTCGTTTTACCTTCAAAGGTACGATCTAAAACCTTCCCAAATTCTTCAAGCGTTCTTGATTCATCCGTTACTATACGGTATTATAAGACCACTCTGGAAGGATTTTATAAATGATATTAAGCAATTCCAGAAGGAAAGCCATAAAGGTGAAAAACACCTTTGATGACGTACAATACCTTGCCCATGTAGACCTCATAGAGCTCAAGAAGACAAAAGAAGACAGAGAAAAAGCAACCCTAATCGTACAGTATGATAAAATACTTCTCGAAATTCCTATTTAAGTTTAAGGAGATGTTACTATGATTGAACGCATATCAGTTGATCCACGTATTTGCCATGGACAGGCTTGCATCAAGGGCACCCGTATACCTGTTCATCAGATACTACACATGCTAGCAAATGGAGATACCATTAATGAACTCTTGGAAGAGTACCCTTCCTTAAAGAAGGAAGATATTCTTGCCTGCTTTGATTATGCTGCTTCTTTGGCTGAAGAACAGATTATCCCGGACGAAATAGTAACATGAATATCTTCGTAGACGAAAATATTCCTTCGATGACCGTCAAGGAGTTAATAAAACTTGGCCATAATATCGTAGACATTCGTGGTTCAGATAAAAGGGGAATGATAGATGATGATATATGGAAATTCTGCCATGAAGAAAAGCGGCTCTTGATTACCACAGATAAAGGTTTTGCGCAGAAAAGGCATAAGAATCATTATGGCATCTTGATCGTTAGACTAAAACAACCAAATAAATTGAGAATACACCAAAAGGTTATGCAGGCAATAAACCGTTTTAAAGAGAAAGAGTGGACTGGTTTAACAGTTGTAATGCAGGATTTATTTCACACCATCAATAGAGCCAAAAAGTGAGGTGCTATTTGGAGAGAAATAAAAGCTTGCCGTATTTAACAGTAGGGAATTTTCGATACTGCCTATGGCATTTCTGGATACAATCCTGGAAGCGATATGAGGCGGAGAAGCTGGTCATCCATCCTAAATTTTTATGATTACGAATATGTCATTCCGGGCCAAGCCCGGAATGACAGACAGTTGTAAACTTATGTCGCTATGTATATTCGGTGCATAATCCCTATTGTCTCATCTGATACCTCCACTGGCTTATACTATAGGTTTGATCTATGCAATCCTAAAAGCTCGCACTACTCTCGTATGCTTAATCCCTTACGATCTCTTTCTAGTAACCGCCTCTTCTCATCAACAATCAAACGGTACAGATTTTTTTAAGCCATTCGTTCTCTACCTTCAACTGACCTATCTGCCGATAAAGCTCATCTATTACCTTCTCCTTCTCGTAATTTCTCTCCCTTCCCTTGAAATATCTCTACCATCCCCTCTCGTGCCCGTTTCCGCCAATTTACTATCTGTGTCCTGTGTACTTCGTATGCTGACGATAACTCTGCTATCGTCTTTTCCCCTTTTATTCGAATGTCAGATTTTTCATTTCAACAACTCTTTAACGAAAAAAAATTGTTTTGTAATCGAAATAAATATATAATCTTTCAAGTTTATTCCGACCAAATAATTGTTTTTAACAAACTATATAAAAAATTTGGAGCCTGAAAAATGTCATTTAAGGATAAGGATTTACCCGAAAATACTGGTAAAAACGTAAATAAAGAAACAGACCAGAGCAAAAAGGCCGGTAATGTTCCGGAAAAGAAGAAAAAGAAGAAAAAAATTATAATTCCTCTTATTCTCATACTTATAACGATAGTAATTATTCTTCTTTTGCGCAGAGATGCCTCGCCAATCCTTGAAATATCTCCATCAAGTTTGAACTTTGGAAATAAAGAGACGGAAATGGAGTTTACTATTAAAAATATAGCAAAGGCTGAAGGATTTTTCACGCCAGGCGTTAAACATTTAGAGTTTGATATTGATACCAGAAGCCTCCCAAACTGGATTATAGTTGAGCCTACCACAGGCTCTGTATTGGAAAAACCTTCAAAAATTAGCGTGACAGTTAATAGGGATATCCTGCCTTACGGCAGTACGGTGAAAGAACTAAAGATTTTAACTAATGCAGAAAGTGGCGAGGTCCCAATATTAGTGCAAAAAGATGAGGAGAAATTGACTCTTATATCTCCATCGACAGGAGCGTCAATTTTTGTTGGCGACCCAAAGACTATAGAATGGACGGCAACTGCCGGAGTCAGTGAAAATGTAAACATCTTTCTCTATTCGAATGAGGTAAACATCGGAACGATTGCAGAAAACTATAATTTCAAGAGGCTTTGTTGCACAAATCCGATAAAAAAGCAGTTTTTCCCTGTAGTATGCAATTTATGAGATCGCATAACTTTCCGGCATTCCTAATTTCATCATACG
>JAANMX010002059.1_pt1 | contig 21063 bp, 17 predicted proteins | sample 7279681 | NCBI WGS metagenome assembly JAANMX01 (sample SAMN14094542, study PRJNA606508) | bioreactor metagenome | isolation source: A lab-scale SPAN reactor treating ammonium-rich wastewater day 351 | place: Ireland: Galway | collected 2018-01-01
ATTTCGACTCACCCATCGGGTGACTTCCTCGATCAACGCCAAACCCGTAGCCTGCCAGCGTTTCGGACGCGCTGCACCTCATCAACTGAGGTTCTTAGGATCAAGACTGCGGCCTCGACACCCCGCCGGGTGACCATCTGCGGGCCCTCGGCCAGGCAGCTATCGAGGAACTCGCTGAAGCGCGCCTAGGCGTCCTGGACTGGCCATACCTGCATGATCAACACCTCCTGACTAGCTTGCTGAACAGGTTGTGCCGATGGGAATAGGCCGTCAATTCCTCATCGCACGCCGCCCGCAGCCTCACCCGCCCCGAGGCTGCATGTCAGCGCGGCGCCCCGCCATCCTTCTGGTAATTCGGCGAACGCGGCCCGTACAGGATGCCGTTCGGCCGCCCCGCCGCCAGCAGCCGGGTGCTGGTGATGCCGGCGACGGGATGCGACTGGTTGGTCACGCTCTCGACGATCTGCGCAACCACGGCCTGCACCAGCAGGCCGACCAGGCCGCCGCTCGAGCTGCGGCCTTCGGCGCTGGAGGCAGTGGCCTCGCCCTGCCACAGCAGCTGCTCGTTGCGCAGGTCGATGAGCTTCGCCTCGGCAGTGACGCGGCTCTCGCTCGCGAGCACGGCGTAGCTGGTGCCGTACTGCTTGATGTTGATGTAGAGCGCGGCGTCGGCGCCGAAGATCTCGCGCAGCTTCTGCACCCCGACCTCGTGCATCTCCGGCGGGTTGTAGAGCCCGTTCTGGCGGAAGGTCTCGTCCACCAGGCTGACCGGCAGCACGTAGTAACCGGACTCCGCCAGCGGCTGGGTGACCTGCGCCAGCATGCTGTAGGTGGCGGCAACGTCGGGCGAGCTGTTGAGCGGCGGCAGGACCAGGATCGAGCTCGGGCGGCTCTGCTTGAAGGCGCTGTAATCGTAGGGCGTGGGCGTGGCGCAGCCGGTGGCGACCAGGGCCGCGACCGCGGCGACGGCAAGGCCGGCGCGCGAAAGGCGGAGGGAGGGGATTCGGAATCGCATCGTCGTTCGCCTCATTGCGCGCGCTTGAACTTGGCGAGCAGGAAGTCCATGTAGGACACGCTCTCCGGATAGAGCGCCTTCTCGGCCTCGAAGTACTTCAGCATCTGGTCGGTCTGTTCGCCTTCGGCGTAGAGCAGCCCAAGGTGGGCGTTGTATCCGGGCGGCACCGGCTTGCCGGCGGCGCGCGCCTTCTCCAGGCCGGCCTCGAGGCTGGTGATCTGCTCCTGCGGCCCCACCTCCTTGGTGAAGTGGCCGTAGAGCGTGGGCTGGTAGTCGCCCCAGTAGTAGAGCGGCTGGGGGCCAGTGGCGCAGCCGGTGAGCAGCAGCGTGGCGGCGAGCGGCACGCCGGCCGCCAGCCGTGCAAGGGAGGAACGCTTCATCGTCGTCGGTCCGGTTCGGGCGAATCAGCGGGCGGGCTGCCAGGCGCCGGACTCGATGCCTTCGACCAGGCGGTTGACCGCCTCGCGCATGGCGAGGTCGAGCACCTTGCCGTTGAGCGTGGAGTCGTAGCTCGCGGTGCCGCCAAAGCCGATGACCTCGCGGTTGTCCAGGCTGTATTCGCCGGCGCCCTGGGTCGAGTAGACGACTTCCGAGGTCTCGACGTTGACCACGTTAAGGTTGACCTTGGCATAGGCGACCTGCGACTTTCCGCGCCCGAGGATGCCGAACAGCTGGCGGTCGCCGGTTTCCTTGCGGCCGAACTCGGTGACGTCGCCGGTGATGACGAAGGTGGCGCCCTTGATCTTTTGCGCCGACTTGGCGAGCGCCGCCTCCTGCTTGATCTCCAGCATGTTGTCGCGATCGAGCACGTTGAAGCGGCCAGTCTGCTGCAGGTGGGTGATCAGGATGGTCTTGGCCTGGCTACCGAGGCGATCGACGCCGTCGGTAAAGATGCCGCGCATGAAGCTCGAACGGTTGTCGAACTTGCCCACCGCGATGAGGCTGCGCGGGCCGTTGTAAGTGGTGCCGGCGGAAGCGACCTTGGCGACTTCCAGCGTGCGCGATTGCTCGGTGGCGCAGCCGGACATCAGGGCGACGCCGCCGAGCAGCACGACACCGGCGGCGACTTTACGAAAAGCGGGTTTGGAGGGCATGTCGTCGGGCTCCAGATTATGCCAAAAAGATAGAAAGCGACATTCTAGCGCGCAGACGTGCTGACATGCCATGGGCTTGTGCGTGAAATGCGTGCGCGCACCACCTCCAGCCGTATTGCAGGGTTCGACTAAAGCACGTCATCTCACTCCTGTAACGCGCAGCAGAAACGCACTGGCATACCTCGCTTACTCCTCCACGTTCCCGTACACTTCGGGCACATGCACGACCGCTTAGGGGACGCGAACACCAGGCCTCTCGCGTCCTGATGACAACGGCGACCAGCCAGTCGAAACGCCCGGCAGTACGTCTCAACCACAGGACAAATGCATAGAGCATAAATGACCGCCGCTTAGACGGTCGCTTAACGATGATTCGAGAAGAACCACTGATGAATACGGCACGACGCCAGGCCTACAAGACCGCTCCAGCAACCGAGAACCCATGAACACCAAAGAACTCATCGACCGCATCTTCAAGGAACCAGGTGTCAAGTTCGAGCTCACCGAGTTCGAAAACCTCGGCAAGCCCATCGACGACATCCTCACCATCTATCCCAAGGCGGCAACCACCGGCAAGGATGCGGGCAAGACCAAGTACTACCTGAAGAGCCTCATCCCCTTCTCCACCGGCAACGAAGAAGTTCAGGTCTATGCCGAAGGCGGCAAGTCGGCGCCCGAAGAGATTGTCCGGCAGCTCTGGGTTTACAAGCTGATGCATCAATACGGCTACCAGGCCGACGAGATTGATCTGGAAAAGGGTGTCCAGTTCGGCACCGAAATCGGCACCAAGGCGGCCGACATCATCGTTTATACCGATGCCACCAAGCTGACGCCGAAGATCATCGTCGAGTGCAAGAAGCCCAAGCGCAAGGACGGTATCGAGCAGCTCAAAAGCTATATGAACGCCAAGGGCGCACCGGTGGCGGTGTGGTCCAACGGCGAAGACAACATCATCCTCTACCGCCCATACCCGGCCCAGTTCGACGACACGCTGTTCGACATTCCCAAGCGCGGCCAGGCACCGAAGGACGTGCTCGAGGCCAGCAAGACGCTGCTGCAACTCAAGAAGGATTTCAACTTCAAGAAGATCATCCAGGACCTGGAGGAACTGGTGCTGGCCGACAGCGGCAAGGATGAATTCAACGAAATATTCAAGCTGATTTTCGCCAAGATCTGGGACGAGAAGGAAGCCCTGGAAAATCGCCCCAACAAGGTGGTCGAGTTCCGCAAGGCACTTGATCCAGAGATCACCTACGACCGCATCAACAACCTGTTTCACAAAGCCTGTGAAGAGTGGCAAGGCATCTTCAAGGAAGGTGAGGATATCGAACTGGCCAAGCGCCACCTTCAGGTGTGCGTCGGTCCCATCGAGGGCGTGCGCCTCATGGGCTCGAACCTGCGCATCATGGACGACGCCTTCGAATACCTGCTGCCGACCGAAGCGAAGAAAAAGAAGGGCCAGTTCTTCACGCCGCGCCACGTGGTCGAAATGTGCGTGCGCATGCTCAACCCGAAGCGCAACGAGTTCGTCATGGACCCGTCCTGCGGCTCCGGCGGTTTCCTGCTGCACGCCATGGACTGGTGCTATCCCGCCAAGGACAACGAGCAGCGCGAATTGCGCAAGCACAAGTACGCCGCCAAGTACCTGTGGGGCATCGACTTCGAACAGCGCGCCGCCAAGACTTCGCGCGCGCTGATGCTGATTGCCGGCGACGGGCACACCAACATCTTCGGCCCCGATGTCAGCAGTCTCGACCCGCGCACCTGGTACGAGAACGCCTCGGGTCAGGCGCTGATGCATGGCCTCCGGCAGGCCAAGCTCACCGCCAGGAAGATTCCCGACGGCGAAACCCTGAGGGATGAAGACAAGGCGTGGGAATACTTCGACGAGCTGAAGTTCGACGTGATTCTTGCCAATCCGCCGTTTGCCGGCGAAATCAAGGATCGCAAGATGCTCGCGCGCTACGAGCTGGCCAAGCCGGCGCTGAAGCGCGCCGGCGACGACAAGTCGCCGAAGGAAGAGCGCGACGTGCTCTTCATCGAGCGCATCCTGAAAATGCTCAAGCCCGGCGGCCGGGCCGCCATCGTGCTGCCGCAGGGCAAGTTCAACAACTCATCGCTGGCCTTCATCCGCGAATGGATCCTCAAGAAGGCGCGGCTGCTGGCGGTGGTCGGCCTGCACCCCAACACCTTCAAGCCGCACACCGGCACCAAGACCTCGGTGCTCTTCGTGCAGAAATACACTCAGGCGCAGCTCGACGAGATCGCCCAGGTGCATGACCGGGTCGCCGGTGCATGCCCGGACTACGCGGGGGAAATCCAATCCTTGGTGGCCGCCCACGAGGCCGCATCCGACGTGCCCGATGAGGCCATTCCTGAAGCGGTGGCCGACCTCATCGCCGAAACCTTCGGCGAGGCCGACGCCGACGAGGCGGCCAACGGCAACGGCGAAGCGGAAGGCGACGAGGCCGGCGACAATGGTGACGACGCAGACGCCAGCACCGACGCAGACCGCATCGCTGCAGCCGAGGAAAGGCTGAACAGCCTCAAGGCCGCGCGCGCCAAGGCCAGGCAGAAACTGATCGACCTCGACAGCGATGCCGAAGCGCTGGCGCAAAAGCAGGAACAGGAACTCGACGCCCTCAAGACCCACTGGACCGGTGACAAGGGCGCGCTTCGCATGCAGGTCAAGGAAGTCCAGCAGGCCTACAAGGTGGATCTGAAGAAGCTGAAGGACACGCTGAAGGACCGCCAGAAAGCCCTGAAGGCGGAGATCAAGGCGCTCGACCAGCAGATTCCGCACGCCGAGACGGCGCTCAAACTGCTCAGCAATCGCGGCAAGCTGGAATTGCTGCTGGCCGATGACGAACTGATCGGCACGCTCAAGGAGCGCTGGATCGCCGCCGAAGTCGCCAAGCAGCTCGACTACCCGATTTTCATGGCAGTCAGCGAGCGCGGCGGCAAGGACAATTCCGGCGACTACAAGCACCTGCTGGACGAACAAGGAAGCCTGATCGAATTCCCCGACGGTCACCCGCAGGAAGGGCAACTTGTGATCGATCAGGACCTGGTGAATTACGACTTACGTGCGGAGGATCTGGCCGACGCGGCGAAGATTCCCGACGAACAGCTTTGCGTGGCGGAGGCATTCGTGCGCTTTGCCCAAGAGCAGGGATTTGATTTCTGGGAGAGGGAAGCGTGATCACGTCCAGTCAAATCCCACTTTCAGAAATTGAACTAGGTCGGATGGACGCCGAGTACTATCGACCAGAACTGGTGAAGCTCTCGAAGAGCATATCTGCTTCCAGAAATATATCGATCCGGAGGGCTGGTGCGTCAATTGATTGCAGTGCCTTTTATCCTTCCATTGTTGCCGATTACGATTTCAGTGGGAGTGGCATTCCATTCCTGAGGGTCAATGAAATTCAAAATGGGTTAATTTCAATAAGTGATAAAACGGTATTTCTTCCAGAAAGTGTATTGAAGCTCAATCAATCGACCATTGCCGTTTGTCACCCTGGAGATTTGGTCATTGCAAAGGGAGGAAATTCGCTCGGAAAGGTGGCTCTCTTAAATGGCCTTTATCCAAAGTACTCTATCTGTCGTGATGTGCTTGTTGTGCGGACAGGCAACCTATCCAAGATCAACCGATACTTCTTGTGGCTGTACCTCCACTCCAATTCAGGTCGGTCACTTCTTACTCGAACTGCGAGCCAAACGGGACAGCCTCATCTGACAGTCGAGGCTATTGCCAGAATGAAGGTCCCGCTGATTGCAGTTCATGAACAAGAAGAAATTGAACGCATTTACATAGAAGCGGAGACCGCTTCAGAAAAATCTCGCAATTTCTACACTCGGGCTCAGCAACTCCTCGAATCCGATCTTGGGCTGGACAAGCTGACATTTCAGAAGCCCGTGGGTTACACGACCCAGCTAAGCGATGTCGAAACTTCTCGCCGGTTTGACACCGAGCACTACTTTCCAAAATTTCAGGCGTTCAGAAAGGGCTTACCGGCCGGAATCTCGCTTCAACCGCTGTCGGAATGTCTTTTCTATTGTGCTCGCGGCAAGCAGCCCATTTATGCGAAATCCGGGTTGCCGGTAATCAACTCGAAGCACGTTCAGCCGAACCGGATCATTCTCGAGGGTAATCGTCTTGGGCTGGCCAATCCGGATGTCAATCTTCAGATTCGTTCCGGTGACGCGCTGCTCAACGGCACTGGGCGCGGCACCATTGGGCGGGCAGCGCCTTATCTGAGCGACACCCTCGCTGTTGCCGACAATCACGTCACGATCCTCAGGTCACACTGTCTTGATCCGGCTTTTCTATCGCTTTACCTCAATAGCGTCGCTGGACAAATGCAGGTCGAGATGCACCAGAGGGGAACATCCGGACAACTCGAACTGTACCCGTTCGACATCCGAAAATTTCTGGTTTGGAACGCCCCGGCTGAATTTCAGCGAGAGATCCGCGACCTCCATGACAAGGCGGCGGCTGCGGCGGCGGAGTCTCAGTGCCTTCTTGAACAAGCCAAAACCCGCGTCGAACAACTCATCGAAGCCGCCGTCCAGCCATGAGCGAGCTGATTTCCGACCCCGCCGCGCCCGGCAAAGGCCAGTTCCTCGTCTATGAGGCCGAGGATGGTCGCGTCAAAATCGACGTGCGACTGGCCGACGAAACCGTCTGGCTGTCGCAAGCCTTGATCGCCGAGCTGTTTCAGACCTCGGTGCCCAATATCAGCATGCACATCCGCAACGTGTATGAGGAGGGTGAGCTTCAACCCGAGGCAACCATTAAGAAATTCTTAACAGTTCGCCGGGAAGGCAGCCGGGCGGTGCGCCGCCAGCTCGACCACTACAACCTCGACATGATCATCTCGGTCGGCTACCGGGTAAAAAGCCACGTCGCGACCCGATTCCGCATCTGGGCCACGCAGCGGCTCAAGGAGTACATCGTCAAGGGCTTCGTGCTGGACGACGAGCGGCTGAAGAACCCGCAGCAGCCCTTCGACTACTTCGAAGAGCTGACCCGCCGCATCCAGGACATCCGCACCTCGGAGCGGCGGTTCTACCAGAAGATCACCGACATCTACGCCACCAGCATCGACTACGACCCGACGCTGGAGATCAGCCTGACCTTCTTCAAGACGGTGCAGAACAAGATGCACTGGGCGATCACCGGCCAGACCGCAGCCGAGATCGTGCATGCGCGCGCCGATGCGGAGAAGCCCAACATGGGGCTCACGAGCTGGCGCGGGACCAAGGTCCGCAAGCAGGATGTCGGCATTGCCAAGAACTACCTCACGGAAGACGAGCTTCGGGCCTTGAACAACCTCGCCGAGCAGTATCTGATCTTTGCCGAAGGCCAGGCGATGCGGCGCATTCCGATGTACATGAGCGACTGGATCAAGAAACTCGACGCCTTCCTCAACATCAACGACCGCGACATCCTGACCCATGCCGGCAAGATCTCGCACGACATGGCGCTGCTGCGGGCCGAGCGCGAGTACGAACAGTTCCATCTCCGCCGGCTCGAGGAACAGTCGCATGTCGATAGCGATTTCGAGCGGCTGACGAAGCAACTGACCGACGGCAAGCGAGGCAAGAAACCATGAACCTGTCACCTGACGACAGCCGGCTTCTAACGGAGCTCTGCGAGCAGCACGGAGTTAGCCCGGGCAAGGTGCTGAAGCTGCTGGAGACTGTGCACGAGTATGAGTTCAAGGAGCGGCGCACCGGAATCTATGACGCACTGCGCGAGATCCTCAAGGCCACGCTTTCACAAGAAGTGGAGCGATCTGCATGAGCAATAGCCCTGAACTCGATCGTTTCATCAAGAACCCAGATCTCCTTTCCGATCTTTGCCGAGAAGTGGTATCGCGATTAGACCTAGAGACACCGGAAGATCGAGCAGATACCACGCTCCCAGAAATGGAAGCCCAACTACGTGAAATTTCCAAGACCATCGACAGGCTGGAAAGGATAAACGTGGCGATCCCTGACGTTCTTCGAGCCGAGAAGACACGGCTTGCCGCTGCATTGGCTGCGAAGAGCGAAGCGACCGAAGCACTTGAAAGGTTGGTCGATTCGCTAGGCAACCTGCTCCGCGATCTTCGAATTCGCCTGCAACGAAGGAAGCCACAACTCACATTCGTCGGCGTCTCCACTGAGCGAGTCAGTGGAGATCGCCTGTCACGCTCGGACTTGCGCGATTCTATTCTTCGTGGATTGAGATCTCTCGGCGGAAGTGCGCCAAAAGAACGGGTTCTTGAAGCAGTGGAAGCTGATCTTCAAGGGAAGTTTTTGCCTGCAGACCTCGTTTGGCTAAGTCAGAGCAACAAATTCTCGTGGCAGAACGCGGCAAAGCACGTACGAAGCGAAATGGTCAAGGAAGGGCTTCTCAGGCATGACTCACCCAAGGGTGTCTGGGAATTAGCAGAGGCCGAGCGATGAAGTTCCGCAAACTCACCATCGAGAACTACAAGTCCTTCCAGTTCGCCACCGAGATTCTGTTCCCGATCGGCGAGGATGGCCGCAGCATCTTCCTGATCGGCGGCATGAACGGAGCCGGCAAGACCTCGATCATGGAGGCGGTGACGTACTGCCTCTATGGCGGAAAAACCGACGATATCTTCCGCAACATCAACCGGCGCGAGAAGGCGAAGGGCAACGCGAATGTGGCCTTCGAGATCGTGATCGAGATGGACGATGGCTCGGAGCTGGTCGTCAAACGTTCCTGGACCGCAGGGGCGGCGAGCGAGCCGAAGCCGCGCGACCTGAGCGAGCGACTGGTGGTCGTGCGTGATGGCAAGCGGGTGTCGGTGCAGAACCAGGAGATCTGGCAGGACTTCATCCGTGCTGCAATCCCGCCGGGCATCACGCAGTTCTTCTTTTTCGACGGCGAGAAGATCCAGGAAATCGCGGCGGATGACCACTCGGAGGTCCGCCTGAAGTCGTCCCTGGAAGCCGCGCTGGGCATCCAGTACATCAACCGGCTGGCGAGCGACATCGTCTATATCAAGCAGGAAGAACGCAAGGGCTTCGTCGAAATCTCGGACGAGGATCTGGACTTCAAGCAGAGCGAGCTGAAGCGGGAGAAGAGCAAGCAGGCCCGCAAGCATCAGGAGCGCGACGCGCTGCGTGTGGAGCTGGATGGTTTCAAGGATCAACTCGAAGAAGCCAGAAAGCGCTTCGAGGCTGCTTTCCACGTCGCGCCGGAGTCGCGCGAGGCCATGCGCGAGCAGGAGAAGAGACGCGTCGTGGCCTCCAATCGACTCGCCCAAGTTGAAAGCGAAATACGTGGCCTATGCGAGAAGGCGCTGCCGTTCAGCATTGCGGGCAAGTTGTTCGAGGGCATCCGGCGGCAGATCGACGCCGAACGTGAATCGGCCAGTGGCGAGGCGATCCGGGAAAATGCGGCGGCGCTGGCGAAGCGCATCGTGCGCGTAGTCGAGGAGCCGGAGCCCATCTACACCGAGCGACTGTCGGCGGAACGCCTGGCGGAGCTGGAGCGACGTATCTTCCGGTTGCTGAAAGAGGGCGACCCAAACGCGGATGTCACGAAGGTCCTCGACCTGTCCGACCGTGACGCGGCGCGGGTGCTGAACCGAATGGAGTCGCTGGAAAGCAGCGATGTGTTTCTGCTCAAGCCTTTGTTGGAAGAAGCACAAAACCTGGAAGCGCTGCTGAAGCAACTGGAAGGCGCGGTCGGCCAAGGCGGCGCACTGACGGGCACGGAGCGCGACCTGTTCGACGAATTGCAGTCGGTGATGGAAAGCTGCTCGACGCAGATCGGACGCAAGACGGAACAGCTACGGTTGGTCGAGGAAGACATCCTGGCGCTCGACAAGCGCATCAGCGAAATCGAGGTAGAGATCGAGAAGCTCTACGAAAAGCACAATGTGTCGAAGGAAAAGGCCGACTTCATCGATGAGTGCGATGCGATCGCCAGTGTGCTGAACCAGTTCGTCGTGCGCCTGCGCAAGAACAAGGTGCACTTACTGCAGGAAAAGACCTTCGAGATGTATCGGCTGCTGTCCAGCCGCAGCGGCTTGATCAAGGACATCACCATCGACGACCGGACTTACGAGATCAAGATCACCGACCGCAACGGACACGAGATCCGGAAATCGTCCATGGCCGCAGGCGAAAAGGAAGTCTTCGCGATTTCCTTGCTGTGGGGTCTGGCGCAGACCAGCGAACTGAAGCTGCCGATCATCATCGACACGCCGCTGTCGCGCCTGGACAGCACCCATCGCGACAACATCGTGAACAACTATTTCCCCAATGCCGGTGAGCAAGTGATCATTCTTTCGACCGACACGGAAATCGACAACAACTACTACCGGGCGCTGAAACCGCGCCTCTCTGGCGCGGCGAGTCTGGAATTCGATCAGCGCCAGGAACTGACCACCTTCCGCAACGGTTATTTCTGGGAGTCGAGCCATGGCTGACCGGCTCTACACGTCCAGCGAGGCCGACGAGGTGTTGAGCGCGCTGCGATTCGAGACCAAGCTCGAGAAGGCCACGCTGGCGCGGATTGCGTTTGCCCTCTCGCTCGTCAAGGACGGCGCGCGAGTTGCATCGAGCGCGAGCTTCAGCGGCGGCGAGATGAAGCGCCCGACCTTCATCGGTGAGGACGAGGTTTTTTTGCGCACGCTGATCGCGCACGTTTATGGCAAGCGGGATTACAGCGAAGACGAATTCTTCTCCAACCGGTCGATCGTCAAGAACCATATCGACAGCGGAGCGGCCTTGCTGGCGCAACTGTTCCACGAGACGGGCCGCAGCGGCGAAGCGCTGATTCGTCGGCTGGTGGATGAAGTCGAATTCTCGGGCCGGCGTGAGCAACTCGGCAGCGGCCTCGACATCTTCATCGGCCGGACGCTGCTGCAGCGCACTGAACTGGTGATGGAGCTGAACAACACCGCCAAGCATGCCAACTCGCACCTGGCGATCATGGGCAAGCCCGGCGTGGGCAAGACGCAGTTCCTGCTCAAGGTCCTGACCGATATTCGCATCCAGTCGAACTTTCAGACGAACTTCATTTACTTCGACTACAAGGGCGACGTGGTCGACAACGCGCGGTTTCTTGAACTGGCGCGCGTGCAGGCGTTTCGCCTGCTGCACGGTGGGCAGAGCCTGCCGATCAATCCCTTCATCCTACCGACGTATGACGAACAGACCATCAACGTGTCGGCTCGGGAGAAGGCCGAGAGCTTCGCCTCGATCAACAGCAAGCTCGGCGTCGTGCAGAAGGGCGCACTGACCGAGGCGATCCGGGCGGCCTATGCCAAACGCGCGAGCTCGGCGGCACCCTATCCGGACTTCCCGGACGTTCTCGAAGTCGCAGCCGCTGCGTATGAAGAAGATGGCAAGAAGGACGACAGCCTCATCGAAGTGCTGCGGGACCTCTCCGACTTCGATCTCTTCTGGCGCCACGGCAGCGAAAGTGCGCCCATGGACCGCGTCTCGAACCGCACGATGCTGATTGACGTGCATGCCATGCCGGTACTGAAGGAGCTCGTGGCCTATCTGGTGATCGAGCGCCTGTACAAGGAGATGGCAGCCCTTCCCGATAGCCCGGTAACCGAAGGAAAGCGGACCATCCGGACGATTCTGGTGATCGACGAGGCGCACAACTACCTGGGACAAAAGAACATCTTCCTTCAGCGGATCATTCGCGAAGGACGGTCCAAGGGCGTGGTGGTGTTTTTTGCCAGCCAGTCACCGAACGACTACCAGCAGAAGTTCTTCAACTTCCAGGAGTTGCTCGAGTTCGCCTACATCTTCCAGTGCGACGGCGTGGCGGCGGGGTCAGTACAGGACATCCTGGGCTGCAGCGCCAAGACGGCGAAGGACCTGCAAACGGAGATCGCTCGGCTGGAACCATGGCAGGTGATTGCGCGCGGTCAGGAAAAGACCGAGGAGTTCGTGAAGTTTACGGCAGAGGCCTTCTACAAGAGCTATTCGTAAAGGGCGCCGCTGGGCGCCTCTACAGGGTTCTGTCATCCAACGAGCTTGCCTTCACCCCCGCAGCCGCACCCGACTCCCCCGCCCCCCCTGCACCACCTCGATCGCCACATCGATCTGCTGCTTCATCTCCTCGACGTGCGAGATCACCCCGACCGTGCGGCCTCGCTGCTGCAGGTCGATGAGCGCCTTCATCGCCATGTCGAGCGATTCCGGGTCGAGGCTGCCGAAGCCTTCGTCGATGAAGAGCGTGTCGAGCTGCACGCCGCCGGCGTAGGCCTGGACGACGTCCGACAGGCCGAGCGCGAGCGACAGCGAGGCCATGAAACCTTCGCCGCCGGACAGCGTGCTCGCCGGGCGGCTGCGGCCTGTGTATTCGTCGAAGACTTCCAGATCGAGACCGCCGGCGCGGCGGGCGTCGGCGAGGTCTTCTCGGCGCTGCAGCTGGTAGCGGCCGCGGCTCATGGCGGCCAGGCGCAGCGAGGCGGCGCGCAGCACGTCGTCGAGCAAGGCGGCGAGGACGTAGCGCTGGAAGGTGAGGTTGCGGCCGTTGGCGCCGTTGGCGATGTCGGCGAGGTGGCCGATGACGCGGTATTCGGCCTCGATGGCGCCAGTGTCGCGCGCGATGTCGTCGAGGCGGGCGAGGGTTTCGGCGAGCGTGGCGAGCGCGCTGCGGGCGTGGGCGAGGCGGTCGAGCGCGGCTTCGACCGCGGCGCGCGCGGCGCTGGCGCGCGCGTCGAGGGCGGCGAGGTCGGGGCGGGTCAGGCCGGCGATGGCGAGGGTGGCGCGCTCGGCGCGTTCGTGGGCGGCGGCGCGGCGGTGGTCGGCGCCGCGAATTGCGGCTTCGAGGGCGTCAATGCGCTCGGCGGGGATCAGCGCCGCGCGCCAGGCGGATTCGGCCGCGGCGGGATCGACGGTCTCCGCCGGCCAGAAGCCCGCGGCACGGAGCGCGTCGGCAAACTGGGCACGCGCCTCCTCGATACGCATGGCTGCCGCCTGCACGGCCTCGCCCAGCGTGGCGTGTTGCGCGCGCAGGGCTGCGGCGCGGCTGGCGGCCTCGCCGTGAATAGCTTGCGCCTGTTGCAGGGCGTGATCCAGACGCTGGCGGTTGGCCTGCGCACCCGCAAGCGCCGCTTGCAACGCGGCGGGCGTGCGCAAGGTCTCCGGCACGCCGGCGCGACGCTCGTCGGCGACGTGCTGCGCCGAGCGCGCGGCGCTCGCCGCCTCGGCGGACTGGGTGCGCGCCTGCTCGCACGCGGTGACAGCGCGGGCGAGTTCGGCGTCGAGCGTAAGCACCTGTGCACGCAGCGGCGCGAGTTCCCCCGCGGCGGCACGGGCCGCGTCGAGCTGACGGCGCAGGTGGGCCGGTTCGTCCGCCGCGACAGCCGGCGTGTCTGCAGGTTGAAGCGCGGCGGCGCGGGTATCGACTTCGGCCGCGGCCGTGGCGCGTGCCAGCTCGGCGGCGTTGAGCGCCTGGCGGGCGACGTCGAGCGCGGTTTCGGCTGCGCGCGCGACATCCGCTGCCGCTTGCAACGCCTGTTCGGTGGGCAAATCGCCCTCATGCCTGGCGGGCGTGGGGTGTTCGGCGCTGCCGCACACCGGGCAGGGTGCGCCGTCGTGCAGGTGGCGGGCGAGGATGGCTGCCTGGGCCTGGCGCCAGCGGGTGTCGAGCGCGGTGAAGGCGGCGCGGGCTTCAATTGCGGCGCGCTGCGCGGTATCGCAGGCTTGGCGGGCCTTGGCCTCGGTGGCCTCGCGCAGCTCGAGTTGCTTGCGCGCGGCGGACAGCGCGGCAAGTGCACGGGCACGCTGCTCGGCCTGCTGCAGGCGCAACTCGAGCGCGGCGACGTCGGCGGCGATCGGCTGCAAGGCGTCGATGCGGGCGGCGAGTTCGGTGCGGCGGGTGGCCAGCGTCTGCTGCTGCACGATGGCGGTGGCCAGCGCCTGGTCGGCGGCGAGGCGGGCGACCTCGCAGCGCGTTGCCTCCGCGTCGGCCTGCGCCAGGCGCGTGACCGCTTCGCCGAGCGCCTCCAGGCGCAGCAGTTCGCGCTGCGCCGCCTCGCGCTCGGGGGCGCGAGCGGTCTCGGCCTGGAGCGTGGCTTCGGCTGCGCTCAGGCGGCGCGTGGCGTCGGCGGCTTCGTTCGCGACGCGGGCTTCACGCTCGCGCGCCTCGTCGGCGCTGCGGCGAGCGGCGGCCAGCGCGCTGTCGGCCGGCACCACCTGCTGCGCGCGCTGGGCCTGTTCCAGGCGCAGACGCTGGGCATCGAGCTCGGCCTTGCCGGCTTCCAGCGCGTCGAGCGCGGCGGTGGCCGCAACGGCCTCGGCAAACTGTGCCTCGACCGCCTGCCCCTGCTGCAGTGCGGCGCGCGCGGCGGCATCCTCGGCGCGCGCCTGCTTCTCGGCCTCGGTGAGCCTAGCGAGCTCGGCCTGCAGTGCATCGCGGCGGGCGACGAGCGCCTCGACCGTGTCCGCCCCCGCCTGCTCGAGCAGCGTCCGGCGCTGCACCGCGGCCTGCTCGCCACGCTCGCGCAGCGCGGCGGCCTCGGCCTTCAGCGCGTCCTGCAGGCGCTTGTAGGTGGCGGTGCCGAACAGGGTCTCGAGGATCTTCTCGCGCTCGGCCGAGCTCGCCGCCAGCAGCTTGCGGAACTGGCCCTGCGGCAGCAGCACGACCTGGCGGAACTGTTCGGCCTTGAAGCCGAGCAATTCCTCGATGAGCGCGGTGACCTCGGTGGTCTTGTGCGCCAGCGGCGTCCAGGTCTCGCCATCCGCCTCGAGCCGGTAGAGCTCGGCCTTGGCGAGCACCTTGACCAGCTTGTCGCCGCGCAGCGCGGCACGTTCCTGCTCGGGCACGCGCCTGACGCGGTAGCGGCGTTCACCGAGCGCGAAGTCGAACTCGACCTCGGTCTGCACGCTGGCGTCGGCGTGGTGGCTGCGCATCTCGCGCGCGCTGCGCTCGCCGCCCGAGGTGTCGCCGTAGAGCGCATAGGTGATGCCGTCGAGGATGGAGGTCTTGCCCGCGCCGGTGGGGCCGGCGATCAGGAACAGGCAGCCGGGCGGCAGCAGGGTGAAATCCACCACTTCGCAGCCGGCAAACGGCCCGAAGGCCTGCAGGGTGAGCTTGAGCGGCTTCATGCGGCGCGCGCCTCCTGCTCGAGGCGGTCGACGACGCGATCGAGCGCCGCCTGCGCCGCGGGTTCCAGCGCCACGCCGGTGGTCTCCTGATGAAAGCTGGCGAAGAGATCCTGGATGCGGGTGCGGCGGTGGTCGGCGGAGGCGCGCCCCGGACCGTCGCCGATCAGCGCCGGGCGCTCGATGGCGAGCGCGTTGGGGTATGCGCTGCGCAGCTTGCCCATGGCGTCGAGCAGCGCGCCGTGGTCGGTGAGGCGGGCGAGCAGGTAGTCGTCGCGCGCCGGATCAGTGGCTGCGGCGGCCACCAGCGCCGCGAGCTCGCCCTCGAGGATGCGCAGGTCGCGGCGCGGCACGAGCGGGACGCGCTCGACGATGCAGTTGCCCTCGGCGTCGAGCTCGACCAGGTTCACCGATTTGGCATGGTCGGCTTCGGCGAAGGAGTACTTGAGCAGCGAGCCGGAATACTGGATACGCGCACTACGCCACGGCGCCGCGGCATTGGCGGCGTTGGCGGCGTTGGCGGCGTTGGCGGCGTTGGCGACATCGGCGACATCGGCGACATCGGCGACATCGGCGACATCAACAGCGTCCGCGCTGCGACAAACCTCGACGGCGTCCTCGCCACCCGCGTCCGCAGCGCCCTCCCCGCCGCGCTTCGTGCCGATCGCCTGCGGCCGATGCAGGTGGCCGAGCGCCACATAGTCGAAGCCATCGAACACGCCGGCCCCGACCGCACCGGTACCGCCCACCGACAGCGGACGCTCGGATTCGCTCTCCGCCCCGCCCTGCACGAAGGCGTGCGCGACCACCACCGAGCGCCGCCCCGGCACATGCGCGGCACGCACCGCGGCGGTCTGCGCGGCGAGCGCGGCATGGTGATCGGCGATCGTGTCGTCACCGCTTGCGCTGCGCACCAGCGCCGGCTCCGCATAGGGCAGTGCATACACGGCGACCTCGCCATGGGCATCGCGCAGCACCAGCGGTGCGGCGTCCATCTCCACCGGGCCGCGCACGGTGAGCCCGGCGCGCTGCAGCAGACCGGAACCGAAGGCGAGGCGGTCGGGGCCGTCGTGGTTGCCGGCGATCATCACCACCGGGATCTTCAGCGCGAGGATCAGCTCGCTCAGCACCAGGTCGAGCAGGCGCACGGCCTCGGCGGGCGGCACCGAGCGGTCGTAGATGTCGCCGGCGAGCAGGATCGCGTCGGGCCGGGTGTCGGCGGCGACGCGCACGAACTGCCGCAGCGCGTGGGCCTGGTCTTCGAGCAGGGAGACGCCGTGATAGACACGGCCGAGATGCCAGTCGGCGGAATGGAGGAAGCGCATCGGGGAGAAGAACTGAGGCGAGAGGACGGAAGAGAGAACGAGGAGAGAGAACGACAGCGGCAGAGCACGCCGCAGCCGGTTTCGGATGGCCCGCCCCGGCTGGCGGCGGACAAGCCGGATATTCCGTGCGGGAATTGTCCTACAGCGCAATCCGCGCTGTCGGACATCGAGCGGACGCCCGGGAGCATACATTTGAACTGCATCGCACAGGCGGCGACACCAGTCCCGCCACAAACGACAAGTCCATCAAGGAGACCATCATGAAACACACCGCCGCCACCCTCGCCCTGTCCGGCCTGCTCGCCTTCACCGCCGTCGGCTGCGCCGTCACCCGCGACCAATCCACCGTCGGCGAATATGTCGACGACGCCACCATCACCACGCGCGTGAAGGCCAAGTTCGCCGAGGACCCGACCGTGAGCGCGATGTCGATCAGCGTCGAGACGCTCAAGGGCACGGTGCAGTTGTCCGGCTTCGCCAAGAGCACCGCCGAGCGCAACCGCGCGGCCGAGATCGCCCGCAGCACGCCGGGTGTGAAGGCGGTGAAGAACGACATCGTGATCCGTCCCTGAGCACACGCGCCGCGGCCCCCGCATGAAGCGGGGGCGGGATCTTGCGCCGGACATTCATCCAGGCGTGGACTAGGATAGGACAGGTTCATGAACGCTCATCCGGAGCCCCTGCCCTTGCCCCCTGCCCCATCCCGCCTGCCACGCCCGCGCGCGGGCCTGCTGATCGCCGTGCTGCTGCTGAGCTTCGTGCTCGGGCTGGCGTGGCTGGTCGCCGGTCAGTGGCAGTCGGAATCGAGCCGCGCCGCGCTCGAGGACCTGCGCGCGCGCAGCACACGCCTGCATCACCTCGACACCTTGCTGCTGCAGATGCTCGACGCCGAATCGAGCGTGCGCGGCTACCTGCTGACCCAGAACCCGGTGTACCTGACGCCGTATCAGAACGGTCAGGCGGATCTCGAGCACACGCTGGCCGCGCTGCGTGCCGACGCCTGGGCGAACGAAGACCAGCACCAGGCGGTGGACCACCTGGCGATGCTGGTCGACATGCGCTGGAGCCTGCTCACCCAGGCCATCGAGCGCGGCGCGCCGCCCGGTGCCGACCAGCCCGACGGCGGCACCGGCAAGCAGGTCACCGACGACCTCCGTGCCCGCATCCTCAAGCTGCGCGCCGACACCCAGGCCGAGATCGATGCCACCCAGGACGGCGCCTTCGCGCGCTTTGCCGACGCGCGCACGATGAACCGCGTCCTCGGCGCCAGCGTGCTGGCGCTGCTGCTGGTGCTGGTCGTCGTGCTCTACCGCCAGGACCGCCTGCGCGAGCGCATGGCGCAACTGCTGCGCTCGGAGAACGAGCGCCTGCACACCGAGGTCGCCCACCGCACGCAGGAACTCAGCAGCCTCGCCACCTACCTGACCAACGCCCGCGAAGCCGAGCAGGCGCGCCTGGCGCGCGAGCTGCACGACGAGCTCGGCGCCCTGCTCACCGCCGCCAAGCTCGACGCCGGCTGGATCGCGCGCAAGCTGCCGGCCGAGGCCGTGGCGCCGCTGCGCAGCCGCTTCGACCGCCTGCTCGACACGCTCAATCAGGGCATCGCCCTCAAGCGCAAGGTGGTGGCCGACCTGCGCCCGCCGCTGCTGTCCGAGCTCGGCCTGGTCGAAGCGTTGCGTGCACTGCCCGACAGCGGCGACATCGGAGAGCACGGCGGCCGGCTGGAGATCGAGCTGCCCGATGCGCTGCCCGACGTGCCCGCGCAGACCGCGCTCGCGCTCTACCGCATCGCGCAGGAGGCGCTGACCAATGCGCGCCGCTATGCACAGGCCACGTCGGTGCGGCTACGCCTGCAGGTCGAAGGCGACGAGCTGGTGCTGACGGTGGACGACGACGGCGTGGGCTTCGACCCCGCGGCGCGCGAACATAACCGCCACGGCCTGGCCGGCATGGCGCACCGGGTGCAGATGCTCGCCGGGCGGCTGGAGATCGAAAGCGCGCCGGGCAAGGGCACGCGCATCACGGCGCGCGTGCCGTTCGCGCGCATGCATTGATAGCCGATCAGCGCGGAACAGCCGCCTGCACGAAGTCGATCAGCTCGTCGAGCTGGAAGGATTTGTCGAAGAAGCGCTCGACGCCGAGCTGTTCGCAGCGCGCACGCACCGGCGCGTGGCCGTAGTTGGAGAACACCACTGCGCACGGGCGGCCGTAGCGTTCGGGCTCGGCCTGCAGCTGGCGCAGCACCCCAAGCCCGCTGCCCGTGCGCAACTCGAGGTCGATGATCGCCAGGTCCGGGCGCTGGGCCTCGAGCGCAGCCAGCGCCCCCGCCTCGTCCTCGGCCTCGGCCACGACGCCGACGCCGTCGAGCTCGGCGAGCATCTCGCACAGCATGCCGCGCAGCATCGCGGAATCCTCGACGAGTACGACGCGCAGCGCGGGCGCGGTGGCAGGTTCGGGATGAAGGGGCGCAGTCATCGGCCCGGCGTCCTTAGTCGAGAATCAGCCCGTGGCGCAGCGCGTAGGTCGCCAGCTCGGCATTGCTGCCGACGCCGAGCTTTTCCAGCAGGCGGGTGCGGTAGGTGCTGACTGTCTTGACGCTCAGGTTGAGCACGGCGGCGATGTCCGACACCGACTCGCCGCGCGCCAGGCGCAGGAAGACCTGCAGCTCGCGGTCGGACAGCTTCTCGTGCGGCGCCGCGCTGCCGCCGCCACCGAGCTCGTCGGCGAGCAGCTCGGCGGTGCGCGCCGATACGTAGCGCCGGCCCTGGGCCACGGTGCGGATGGCCTGCAGCAACTCCTCGCGCGAGCAGTCCTTGCACAGGTAGCCGTCGGCGCCGTTGCGGATCATCGCCAGCGCGTAGCGCTCTTCGGGAAAGCCCGACAGCATCAGCACGCGCGTGCCCTCGTGACGCTGGCGCACGGCGCGCAGCACGTCGACGCCGCTCTGTCCGGGCAGGGACAGGTCGAGCAGCAGCACGTCGACCGGCTGTTCGCGCAGGGCTTCGAGCGCCGCCTCACCCGAGGCGGCCTCGAACACGATCTCGAGGCCGAGCTCGTCGGCCAGCAGCTCGCGAAAGCCGGCCCGCACGATCTGATGGTCGTCGACGATGGCGATACGCAGCATGGGCGAAGGTCCGGGTTGCGGTGAATGGGCGCCAGCATAGCCGAAGCGGCCCGGCGAGGCCGGCGCCGACTGTGACGCGGGCCATGGGCTCACCGTCCCTTGATGAGGTTGATGATGAAGCTGGCGATCGCCATCACCAGGAAGACGACGAACAGCAGCTTGGCAATCTCGGCCGCGCCGGCAGCGAGGCCGCCGAAGCCGAGCACGGCGGCGATGAGGGCGATGACGAAGAAGACGACGGCATAGTGCAGCATGATGTTCTCCTTGCAGGGCGCCGGGCGGTGCAGCCCCGGATCACGCCTTCACTCTAGGCCCCGGCGGCGCCCCGCCCCATCGGCCCGGTCCGAAACCGGCGTCGGACGATTCCGACACGCGGAGCACGGCGGCAGCACACGGCCACGGGCCCGCCTGGCGCGGATCGGCACGCACTGCCCGCGCATCGGCGCCGACTCGCAGCGCACGCCGCAGCATCGCTGCGCTATAATCCAAGGCTTTGTTTTATCTGAAAATCAGGACGCTTCCGTGCTCGTCGCAGCCAACATCACCATGCAGTTCGGGGCCAAGCCCCTGTTCGAGAATGTCTCCGTCAAGTTCGGCGACGGCAACCGCTACGGCCTGATCGGCGCCAACGGCGCCGGCAAGTCGACGTTCATGAAGATCCTGTGCGGCGCGCTGGAGGCGTCTGCCGGCAACGTCTCCAAGGATCCGCACGAGCGCATGGCCTACCTGCGCCAGGACCAGTTCGCCTACGAAGACATGCGTGTGCTCGACGTGGTGATGATGGGCCACGAGGAGCTGTGGGCGGCGATCAAGGAGCGCGACGCGATCTACGCCAACCCGGACGCCACCGAGGACGACTACATGCACGCCGCCGAGCTCGAGGGCAGGGTCGGCGAGTACGACGGCTACACGGCGGAAGCGCGCGCCGGCGAGCTGCTGCTCGGCGTGGGCATTCCCACCGAGCTGCACAACGGCCCGATGAGCGAGGTCGCCCCGGGCTGGAAGCTGCGCGTGCTGCTCACCCAGGCGCTGTTCGCCAACCCCGACATCCTGCTGCTCGACGAGCCCACCAACAACCTCGACATCAACACCATCCGCTGGCTCGAGGACGTGCTCAACAACCGCGACTGCACGATGGTCATCATCTCGCACGACCGCCACTTCCTGAACCAGGTGTGCACCCACATGGCCGACCTGGACTACGGCACGATCACCATCTACCCGGGCAACTACGACGACTACATGGAAGCGTCGACGATGGCGCGCGAACGCCAGTCCTCGGCCAACGCCCGCGCCAAGGACAAGATCCAGGAGCTGCAGGCCTTCGTGCGCCGCTTCTCGGCCAACAAGTCCAAGGCCAAGCAGGCCACCAGCCGCATGAAGCTGATCGACAAGCTCAAGCCCGAG
>JAANMX010002060.1_pt1 | contig 21047 bp, 21 predicted proteins | sample 7279681 | NCBI WGS metagenome assembly JAANMX01 (sample SAMN14094542, study PRJNA606508) | bioreactor metagenome | isolation source: A lab-scale SPAN reactor treating ammonium-rich wastewater day 351 | place: Ireland: Galway | collected 2018-01-01
GCGCAATGCGTCGCGATGATTCCCGGCGTGTCGCGCTCCGGCGCCACCATTGTCTCTGCGATGCTGCTCGGCGCCGACAAGCGCGCGGCGGCTGAATTTTCGTTCTTCCTCGCGATTCCCACCATGACCGGCGCCTTCGCCTATGACTTCTACAAGAACCACGCCGACATGACGACCGACGATCTCGGGACCGTCGCGATCGGCTTCGTGGTGTCGTTCGTCACGGCTATCGTCGTGGTCAAGGCGTTCCTGAGCTATGTCACGCGCAACGGCTTTACGTTCTTCGCGTGGTGGCGGGTGATCGTCGGCACGCTCGGTCTGATCGCGCTGGCGCTGGGCCGGTAGAGCTGACGGGGCGCGAAACTCACGCGCCCTTCGCTGCGAACTGGCCAGCCTTGCGGAATCGCCAGAGATATTGCGGCACCACGGCCTCCATCGAGTCAGGCGCGATCCCCAATCCTTGCAGCGTCAGGCCCGCGGCCGTCGCCGTGTTGGAAACGACGTTGTCGGTCCTGAGCAGCGCGACCTGGTCCGGCGTCAGTTTCAGAGGCCCCGGCGCGAACTGCAGGAACATCGCTTTGAGGCGCGCAATTGCGAACGGCAGCGGCACCAGCATCCGCTCGCGTTCGATCACGCGCAGGATGATCTGCATGATCTCGCGCATCGACAGCACCTCGGGGCCGCCGAGTTCATAGACGGCGCCCGCTTTGGTTCTACCGTCGACCGCGTCGGCCACGGCGGCCGCGACGTCGCCGACATAGACCGGCTGCATCCTGGTCGCGCCACCGCCGATCAGCGGCAGCATGGGCGACATCAGCGCCAGGGCGGCGAACCGGTTGGCGAACTGGTCCTCGGGACCGAACATCACCGACGGCCGCAGGATGGTCGCGGACGGCACCGCAGCCAGGACCGCCTTTTCTCCGGACGCCTTGGCGCGGGCGTAGGCCGAGGCTGACGCCGGGTCGGCGCCGATCGCCGAAACGTGCACCAGGCGGGCGCCGGCGGCCGCGGCCGTTTCCGCGACGGTGGCGGCGCCTTTGGCTACCACGGCGTCGAACGTCTGCCGGCCGCTCTTGGTCAGGATGCCGACCAGGTTGACGGCCACGTCAGATCCGCGCATGGCCGCGCGGACCGACGCCGGATGGCGCAGATTGACCTGGACGGCATGGATCTGGCCGACCTTGCCGAGCGGTTGCAGATGCCCGGCCAGTTCGGGCCGCCGGACGCCGACCCGGATGCGGTAATCCCGCTTGGCGAGAGCGCGCACCACATATCGGCCGAGGAAGCCCGAGCCTCCGAAAACCGTGACGAGCGTGTCCGAATTCGATGCCATGATGTGGTCCTCAAAGGCGTTGGTATCAGGTCGGGAGAAGGGATATTCCGCCGTTCCGCGGCACGTCAACCGGCGGGCCGTCCAGCCCGCCATTCGAGCAACGCTGCAAGGATTTGACAAGCGCGCGCCCGATGCCTACTAACCCGCCCGGGCCCAGGTGGCGGAATTGGTAGACGCGCTGGCTTCAGGTGCCAGTGGCTGCAAGGCCGTGAAGGTTCGAGTCCTTTCCTGGGCACCACGAGGCTTCAAACGTTTGTTTGAAGGCAAATTTCCCCGATCGTCGATGCGTTTGGCAAACTGATTGATGTCGGCATTCGTTGCTTGCTGGGCCGCCCGAAACATCCTCTGCCAATGTGCGCGGATTAGTGGCATACGGTTGTCCGGTTTTCTTGCTTATTCACCCATGCGTCAGGAGTGCATCGTTCATGGCTGTGTCCGATATCATGCTGGCGGCGAGGCTCAACGATCAGGCCGAACTCTTCAGGGAAAAGGGACGCTATGACGAGGCCGAGCCGCTCTACAAGCAGGCGCTGGCGATTTTCGCCAAGGCGCGGGGGTTAGATCATCCCTCAGTCGCGCTGGCGCTGACCGATCTTGCCGAATTGTACACCCTCCAGAGCCGCTATGACGAGGCCGAGCCGCTTTACCAGCGGGCGTTGGTGATCTGGAAGAAAGCCGTCGGACCGCATCATCCTGATATCGTGCAGTCGCTGAACAGCCTCGCCAACATGTACAGCGTCCAGGGTCGTTACGCCGAGGCCGAACCGCTCTACAAGCGGGCGATCGCGATATTCGGGAAGTCGCTCGGCCCCAATCATCCCTCGGTCGCATCGGCGCTGGACAATCTGGCCTCGATCTACAAGGCGGAAGCGCGTTACGCCGAGGCTGAGCCGCTCTATAAGACCGCGCTGGCGATCCGGGAGAAGTCGCTCGGTCCCGATCACCCCGATGTCGCGCGATCGCGGGATAATCTGGCCGGCCTTCCTGGCGCCCAGTAGGGGCGCCGCCGGCGGTTCTTTTTCAAGCGAAGCGGACACCGGTTCGCTTGAAAAAGACGCGTGAAATCAAAATCATAGAGTTCGCCTCTGATACTATCAGAAGCGATAATGCTCTGGGAGCCCGGATCAGCAGCCGAACCCTGAGGTGCGGCGTCTTTACGGGGTTTCCCCCGCCGCGCCGGATGAGGGTTGGGGCGGCAGGATTGAGTCATCGGACGGCAGGTTCCGTGTCTTGCGCAATTCCCACAACACGATCAGGACCGGCGATAGAAAAACCAGCAGAAGGCCGAAGACGACAATCCCCAGAAGGATCGCCTTCAGCGCCGACCAGACGGCCAGCAGGAGGTGCATCAGTATCTTCAGGACGAGCACCACCTCGCCGTACACCATCGAGAAATATCCGAGGGCGTACATCACCATGCCCGCCAGGATCGACAGGGCCAGCGCCGGCACCAACAGCGCCAGCAGCCGGAAGTTCAGTATGGAAAGCATCTGCTTCTTGACGTCCGCCTGCATCGCTGCTTTCGCCTCCGGCTGATCTATTACCCGAATCGTATCGCTGAGAGGCCCGCTATGCAAGGATCAGGACGACCTTTGGCGGGCCGAACTGCCTGCCGGTTGATTCAAATCCTGGACTTGACGACCTGGGGGCGTCGGATTCCATCGTTTTGCACGGCGGATTCGCATTGGCCCGTTGTTCTCGTCGATCTCGAATGCCCCTGTCTTTCTGACAAGGCTGCTGAGCTTGCTGAGGCCATAGGTACGGATATCGAAATCCGAGAACAGTTTGGGTATTTGCTGCCCTACAGGACCCAGAAGCGCCCATCCATCCTCGCTTTCGATCTGCGAAAGCGCCTTGGCGAGGATCGGAACGGCGGCGCTCGGCGGCTTCAGGGCTTTTGAGTTGGGCGGTATCGATGGCGGAACACCTGAGGGTTTAGGTACGGGCTTTCTCGGAAGGAGACTTTCAAGCGAGATGAAACTATCGCAAGCTCGCCGGAAGCAATCCGGCGTTTTCTTTTCGCCGAACCCATAAACCTTCGCGCCCTCACGCCGCAGCCGGGCAGCGAGACCTGTGAAATCGCTATCGGACGAGACCAGACAAAATCCATTGATCCGGCTGTCATGCAAGAGGTCCATGGCGTCGATGACGATCGCCATGTCCGCCGAATTCCTGCCTTTCACCGCAGGATCACGCCTTTCGAGCGAATGATCAGGTAATACCTCGGCCCAGCCCTTTAGGTTCGGATCCGAGAGATTTCCATAGATGAGCCGGACCGGCGCATTGCCCAGTTGGGTGATTTTCTTGAAGATTCCGTCGGCAAATTTCGGTGAAACATTTTCAGCATCAATGAAAACGGCGAAACGTGGCAACCGCTGTCGTGGTTCGGCTTTCATCCGGCACCCTTGATCGAACTGCGCAATCCGCCGATTTTGCCTCGTTATCGTTGATATTATTGAAATCGGGTCGTTGTCGTGCATACAAACGGGGACTGGAGTTAGCGAAATCTTGCAGAATGATCCGGCATTTCCAGCGTGTTGAAGGTGTTCATCAGTCATTCGGGCTGATGCGAGCCGGACGCTGGCCATCCAGGTCTTTCAAAGGATCGGGCCGCTCGTATGTGAGAGCGCTTCAGCTTCTGACGGAATCAGAAGCGGGGCTTTATGATCTTGATTTAACGCTTTTCTTCGTTTGAACCGGTGCCCATCCCGAGGACATGCTGCGTTCGAAAACGCTATAGTCATTCAACGATAATTTAGCCGCCACCGATTCGACGACGTCAGGACACCATGGACGTCAGGACACCATGAAGGCCGAGACATCATGACCATCCGCCTGCACCGCGGCGACCTGCCGCATCAGGATCTTGCGCGCTACGCCGGTTCGGCGGCGATCGATACCGAGACCATGGGGCTCAAGCCGCACCGCGACCGGTTGTGCGTGGTGCAGATGTCGCCGGGCGATGGTTCGGCCGACGTGATCCAGATCGCGCGCGGGCAGCGTGAGGCGCCGAACCTGATCAAGCTTCTCAAAGACCCCGCCATCGTCAAGATCTTCCACTTCGCGCGATTCGACCTCGCCGCGCTGTACAACGCATTCGGCGTGATGCCGAAGCCGGTCTACTGCACCAAGATCGCCTCGCGGCTGATTCGCACCTACACCGATCGGCACGGCCTGAAGGATCTCGTGCGCGAACTGCTCAACATCGATTTGTCGAAACAGCAGCAATCGAGCGACTGGGGATCGCCGGCCCTGAGCGACGCACAGCTCGCCTACGCCGCGTCCGACGTGCTGCATCTGCACGCCTTGCGCGATAAGCTCGAGGCCACCCTGGCGCGCGAGGATCGCTCAGCGCTCGCGCAGGCGTGTTTCGAGTTCCTGCCGTCGCGGGCGATGCTCGATCTGTCCGGCTGGGAAACCGAGGACATCTTCGCGCACTCGTGATTCACGAATAGCGCCCAACGATCGCTGCCTCGTGGTCGACCGTTACACCTTTCGCCCCCTTTCGGTCACACTCCTCCTTCCCGGTGGGGCACGCTTTCGGGGCCGAAAGCGGTCAGGAAGCGCCATGATGTGCCGCCGCACGATGTCCGGGCTGCGAAGCCCCGCATTTCGGGGTAGGATAAATCAGAACAGGCCGCCTTGGAGCAGTAGTGTACCCGGTTCAAAATCCCACCTACCAAGCCGGAGTGCGGACCGGGCTGGAAGTCAGGTTTGCCCGCGCGGCCCGCCACAGCCGCATGGTGCGGACTTTGCGGATCGCGGTGCCGGCGGCGGTCGGGCTGGCGATGGCCGGGCTGATCGGTATTGCGACCTTCAACCCCTTTCGTACGCTGGCGAATCTGCCGCTCGATATGGATAATCTCGTGGTCTCCGGCACCAAGATTACGATGGAATCGCCCCGCCTTGCCGGTTTCACGCCGGACAAGCGGCCCTACGAGATGCAGGCCACGACGGCGACGCAGGACGTCGCCGATCCCGATCATGTCGAACTGCACACCTTGCGCGCCAAGGTGCTGATGGAGGACCGCACGACGGTGACCCTGAATTCCCGCACCGGAGTATTCAACACGAAAACGCAAGTACTCGACCTGCGCAAGGATATCTTCATGCAGTCTTCGACCGGATACGAGGCGCGGCTGACCCATGCGATCGTCGATATGGGCCGGGGCACCGTTACCTCGGACCAGCCGGTGGATGTCAAGCTACTGAACGGAACGCTGACCGCCGATACCATGGAGGTCACCGAGAAGGGCGATGTGGTGCGTTTCGAGAACAATGTCGTCATGCACCTGGTGATGGATCGTCCCCCCCCAACCGCCGGCGCGGACGGCGACAAGGAATGAATTCGGCCGTGCAGAGCTTTCGCTGCTTTCCGCCGGGCTCCCGCATGGCCGTCCTGCTGTGCGGAGGGCTGGTCGCCGTCGTTTTGATGGCGGCGGGTGAAGCGGCCGCGCAAAGCACGATGCAGGGTGTCCCTAACGCGATGCAGGGCTTTTCGCAGAATCGTGATCAGCCGATTCAGATCGAAGCCGCCAGCCTGGAGATGCGCGACAAGAAAAAGGAGGCGACGTTCTCCGGCAACGTCAAAGTGGTGCAGGGCGACACCACGATGACATCAAAGACTCTCGTCGTCTATTATCAGAGCAGCGATGCGGCCAAGGGCGGCGCGCCGTCGAAGAAAAAACCCGCCACGGCGGCGCCGGCGCCGTCGGGCGCGTCCTCGATCAAGCGGCTGGAGGCGAAGGGCAATGTGGTTGTGACCCAGAAGGATCAGGTCGTCACAGGCGATACCGCCGTGTTCGATACCACGACCAATCTGATCACGATGCAGGGCAAGGTCGTCTTGAGCCAGTGCAAGAATGTGTTGCGGGGGGACCGCCTTCTGGTCGACATGACCACCGGGGTCTCGCGAGTGGAATCCAATAGTGGCAGGGTCCAGGGTCTTTTTATCCAGGGCGATCAGGATTGTGCTTCCCCAGGGCCGGCCATCCCCCTTGCCCCCAAAAAACCCAAGTAACATCGTGGTGTCCCGCCACTCTGAGGGCGGTCCTCCGATCCTGGCATTCGCAAGAAAGTTCGTTGAAATGGGATGCGAATGTTAGAATCCGGTTACATGGTGACACCACGAATCAGACGCGCCGGGGAATGCATGCGAGCAACCGTGAGAGGCTGAACAGGCGCCCATGGTGGATATCTTCAATGTATTCCGCAAACGACCGCAGAAACGCGGGACGCAGGGGATCGCGCGCACCCGGACGGACATCACGGCGCTCGGCGACGCCATCGGCGACATGCTGACCCATCCGGTGCGCGACGCACCGCCGGTCGCGCGCGGGTCTCGCCGCGACGCTCCGCGGGCTCCACAGCCTGTTCCGCCATCCCGGGCTCCGGCGCGCCCGGCGCCTGAAACTTCCCGGACGGAAGCTGCCCGCCCGCGCGCCGCCTCCAGCGGGGCTGCCGCGCCGCGGATGGCCACGCGTCCCGGCTACCTTGCCGTCCACGGGGTGGAAAAAAGTTTCGGCTCCCGCCAGGTGGTGCGCGGCGTCAGCATCTATGTCCGCCGGGGCGAGGCGGTCGGGCTTCTGGGTCCGAACGGCGCCGGCAAGACCACCGTGTTCTACATGATCACCGGCCTGATCCCGGCGGATCGCGGCGCCATCGAGCTTGACGGTCACGACGTGACCAGGCTGCCGATGTATCAGCGGGCGCGGCTTGGTATCGGCTACCTGCCGCAGGAAGCTTCGATCTTCCGTGGCCTCACCGTCGAGCAGAACATCCGTGCCGTGCTCGAGGTCGTCGAGCCCAACAAGAAAAAACGCGAAGCCGAGCTCGATGCGCTGCTCGAGGAATTCAACATCACGCGCCTGCGCAGATCGCCATCGATCGCACTGTCCGGCGGCGAGCGGCGGCGCGTGGAAATCGCGCGCGCGCTGGCGACGCGACCGAATTACATGCTGCTGGATGAACCTTTCGCCGGCATCGATCCGATCGCGGTCGGTGATATTCAGGATCTCGTGCGCCATCTGACCAATCGCGGCATCGGCGTGCTGATCACCGACCACAACGTCCGTGAAACGCTCGGCCTGACCGACCGCGCCTACATCGTCTATGCGGGCGAAATCCTGACCGAGGGCAGCCCTGAGGCGATCGTCAACGATCCCGACGTGCGGCGTCTGTATCTGGGCGAGGAATTCCGGCTTTAGAGCAGGCGGCAAACGTTTTCTGCCTGGCTCCTGCGGCGCGGTGTGCGATTCGAAATCTCACCAGGGGTCGCCATCGCCCGGCACCGGGCCGTCGTGGCGGTAGAATCCGCTGGGCGGCGCATGATAGCCGGAACGGTAGCCGGGGCGCTCATAGGCGTCATCGTCACCATCGTCGTCCTGCCAGCGCTCGGCGAAACGCGGCGGGTGCGCGTGATGGCAGTTCCCGTTGTCGTCGCAAATCATCGGCGAGGCCTCCTCCGTGAAGGAGAAGTCCGCGGCGGACGCGGGGAGCGCGAGAAGAAAGCCCGCGGCGGCAACCGCTATAAGGCCGGTCTTGAGCATATGACGTTTTCCTCGTGTGTTTCGCGCCGGGCAGCCGGCGAGAATCCGCCCAAGCTGAACCGCGCCGATGGCCGAATTGGGAGGTTCCCTGGGTATGTCGGTGGCGGCAAGACCCCGGTCTCGCCGCATTCTTCGTTTCTCGTTGGCGAAACGGGGAGCCTGAAATGAAGACAGTCATTGCCGTGGTTGCGTCGCTGGCGTTGCTATCGTCGGCGGCGATGGCGCAGGAGCGGGCGGGCAGCGCGGCGCTCGGCGCGCTGTCGGGCGCGGTGGTGCTGGGTCCTGTCGGCGCGGTCGCAGGCGCGGTGGTGGGTTATACCGCAGGGCCATCGATCGCGCGTTCGTGGGGCCTGCGCCGTTCATCGGCCAGGCAACGGCAATCCTCCAAACGATCGCATCGGTCGCGAACGACTGCGAACAGCAGCCGCCGCACACCCGATGCGCAGACGGCAAGCCGGAACGCGGCACCGGCAGCAGCGACGGCCGCCGAACCGCATTCGGTTCATCCCAGGCCATCCATGCCCCCGGTGCAAGCCCTGGATTAGTGGAGCATTTTCCGGCGAAGTAGATGACCGGTTCGCCGCAGGAAAATGCGTGATTCATTGGAAGCGAGCCTCTCAGAGTTTGATCTGACGCGGTTGCTCACCGGCCGGGCCGGTTATTGCCGGAAACCGGATTCGTCACCGTCAAGCGTGTACATCCGTCCGCAGAAAAGCTAAGCAAGAATCGGACCGTTGGACCGATGCTGGCATGGCGCTGACGCAGAAACTCGAATTTCGACAGTCCCAGTCGCTGGTGATGACGCCGCAGCTGATGCAGGCGATCAAGCTGCTGCAACTGTCGAATCTGGACCTCTCAGTATATGTCGAGGAGGAACTGGAGCGGAATCCGTTATTGGAGCGCGCCGGAGACGACCCCGACCCGCCAGCCGCCGAAGCATCGGCCGCAAGCGACGCTGAATATTCAGAAGGCGACGAAGCGGCGTTCGAGGACCACGGCGGGGGCGAGCGCGCCGGCGGTCAGGATCCGGCGCCCACGCCCGACGAATGGATGAACCGCGATCTCGGCAGCCGTGCGGAGATCGAGCAGACCTTCGACAGCGGTCTGGAGAATGTTTTTCCGGAAGAACCGGCCGAGACGGCTGCGCGGACCGCGCAGGATGCCGCGCCGAGCGCGTTCACGGAATGGGGAGGCGGCGCCTCGAGCGATGACAGCTACAATCTCGAAGCTTTCGTCGCGGCGGAGATAACGCTCAGTGAACATCTCGCCGAACAGCTTGCGGTGGCTCTCACGTCGCCGGCGCAGCGCATGATCGGACGGTATCTGATCGATCTCGTCGATGAGGCCGGCTACCTGCCGGCCGACCTCGGCGAGGCCGGCGACAGGCTCGGCGCCAGCGAAAGCGATGTGGCGGCCGCTGTCGCGGTGTTGCAGACATTCGATCCGCCCGGCATCTGCGCCCGCAGCCTGAGCGAATGCCTTGCGATCCAGTTGCGCGAGAAGAACCGCTACGATCCGGCGATGCAGGCGCTGGTCGAGCATCTCGAACTGTTGGCGAGGCGCGACTTCGCGGTCCTGCGCAGGATCTGCGGCGTCGACGATGAAGACCTCGCCGAGATGATCGGTGAAATCCGTCATCTCGATCCCAAGCCGGGCTTGCGGTTCGGCGCCGCGCGCACGCAGTCGGTGGTGCCGGACGTGTATGTGCGTCCCGGCCCGGACGGCGGCTGGCTCGTGGAACTCAACAGCGAGACGCTGCCGCGCGTGCTGGTCAACCACACCTATTATGCCGAATTGTCGAAGACGATCCGCAAGGACGGCGACAAAACCTATTTCACGGACTGTCTGCAAAACGCGACCTGGCTGGTCCGCGCGCTCGATCAGCGCGCCCGCACCATTCTCAAGGTGGCGACCGAGATCGTGCGGCAGCAGGACGGCTTTTTCGCGCACGGCATCGCCCATTTGAGACCGCTCAATCTCAGGACCGTGGCGGATGCGATCCAGATGCATGAGTCCACGGTATCCCGCGTCACCGCCAACAAGTACATGGCGACAAATCGCGGCATCTTCGAATTGAAATACTTCTTCACCGCCTCGATCGCCGCGGCCGACGGCGGTTCCGCCCATTCGGCGGAAGCGGTCCGGCACCACATCAAGCGGCTGATCGATGCCGAATCGCCGTCGGCGATTCTGTCCGACGACACCATCGTGGAACGGCTGCGTGAGGCCGGAATTGATATCGCACGCCGCACGGTGGCGAAATATCGCGAAGCGCTGCGAATCCCTTCCTCGGTGCAGCGCCGCCGCGAAAAGCAGAATCTGCCCGGCGGCGCGCGGACGGAGACCGGGACGCCGCCGAACCGCTCACGCGATGCCGCACCGGCTTGATTGCGCACCCGCGACACCCGATAATCTCTTCCCACTCATGATCGATGAGGCTTGTCATGACACTTCGAATTTCGGGCAAGAGCATCAATGTCGGCGAGGCGCTGCGAGGGCGTCTCAACAGTCGGACCGACGAAGTCCTCCGGAAATATTTCGATGGCCAGTATTCGGGCCACATCACGCTAAGCAAGGACGGTTTCGGCTTCCGCACCGACTGCGCGCTGCATCTGGATTCCGGAGTGACGCTCGAAGCCGAATCGAATGCCGCGGATGCCTATGCCAGCGCCGATCAGGCGCTGTTGCAGATCGAAAAGCGGCTGCGCCGCTACAAAAGCCGTCTCAAGGATCACTCGGCGCGCAAGGCGCGCGCGGCCGCGGAAACGATCGCCGGGCTCGACGCGCCGAGCTACGTGATCGAAGCGCCGGCGATGGACGGCGAGGGCGAGGTCACTGCTTTCAATCCGGTGATCATCGCGGAAACCATCACCTCGCTGAGGCGGCTCTCGGTCAGCGAAGCGGTGATGGAACTCGATTTCACCGGCGCGCCCGTGTTGGTGTTCCAGCATGGCTCCAGTGGCCGCGTGAACATGATCTATCGCAGGCCTGATGGAAATGTGGGCTGGATCGACCCGCCGGCCGTCAACGGCTCTGCCTGACCCGCCGCCATTGACGCCTGGAACGGCGATCCATATGGTCCGCGGCCTTCGCGCCCGGTTTTCCACCGTCCGGACGAAAGTCCGGGATTTGGCATCGGGCGCGCGTTAGACTATAAGGCCGGTCATCCTGGCCGGAGGGCCGCGAACCGCTTACCGTGTGCGTTCGCCCGTATGTGGGCTCACGTTTGTGCTGCTTGTCTGACGTGTCTTTCGCAACCTGACGGCAAACCTCACCTCGGAACGTCATATGATGATTACGGATCTGGTCGCACCCGAGGCGATCCTTCCCGCTTTGAAAGTCACCAGCAAGAAGCAGGCGCTGCAGGAACTGGCGGCGCGTGCTGCCGAGCTCACAGGACAGAACGACCGCGCGATCTTCGAGGTGCTGCTGCGGCGCGAGAAGCTCGGGACCACCGCGGTCGGCTATGGCGTTGCGATTCCGCATGGCAAGCTGCAGAAGCTTGAAAAGATCTTCGGTCTTTTCGCACGGCTCGAGCGTCCGATCGATTTCGAAGCGATGGACGGGCAGCCGGTCGACCTCATCTTTTTGCTGCTCGCTCCCGAAGGCGCCGGCGCGGATCATCTGAAGGCGCTGGCGCGCATCGCACGGCTCTTGCGCGATCAGGACATCGCCAACAAGCTGCGCGCCTCGCGCGACGCGGAGGCGATCTATTCCGTGCTGGCGCTGCCGCCAGCGACGGTTCCCTGAGCCGTTGTTGAATTGGGGCGGCAAGAGCGGGATGAAGGAAAAAAGCGTGATGCGGTTTTCAGCCCGCGTCGTCGTTTCGCAGCGCCGCTTCTGATCGAATCAGTCCCGATCATCGTGGTCACGATTTCCGAAATTGGAAAAGTGGAGCCGATCTTCGAACGATTCTTGTTTTCAGAGCATGATCCGATCGAATTGAATCGCTCTGGGAATTTCGGGAAATTATTGCCGGGCCGCATTTTCTTCCGGCGAACAGGTCATCCATTTCGCCGGAAAATGCTCAAGTTTGGTCAGCGGCGGAAAGTGGTACGCTCAGTCCTTCACCACGCGCACGGCGCCGAGCGCGGCGCTGCTGGTATGCGCGGCGTAGGCTTTCAGCGCCATGGTGATGCGGCGCGTGCGCGGAGCGGCCGGCTTCCAGGCATTGTCGCCTTTCGCCTCCATCGCCGCGCTGCGTCGCTCGAGTTCGGCATCGCTGACATCGAGATGAACCTTCCGGTTCGGAATATCGAACGCGATCAGATCGCCTTCCTCGACGAGACCGATCGCGCCGCCCTCCGCTGCTTCCGGCGAGACGTGGCCGATCGACAGGCCCGATGAGCCGCCGGAGAAACGACCATCGGTAATCAGCGCGCACTGCTTGCCCAGTCCCTTCGATTTCAGATAGCTCGTCGGATACAGCATCTCCTGCATGCCCGGACCGCCGCGCGGCCCCTCGTAGCGAATCAGCACCACATCGCCCGGCTTGATCCTGTTGCCCAGGATGGCGTCCACCGCGGCATCCTGACTTTCGAACACGCGCGCGGGACCTGAGAAGATCAGGATGCTGTCGTCGACGCCGGCCGTCTTCACGATGCAGCCGTCGCGCGCGATGTTGCCGTAGAGCACGGCGAGACCGCCGTCCTTCGAGAACGCGTGTTCGGCGTCGCGGATGCAGCCTTTGGCGCGGTCGGCGTCGAGCTCCTCGAACCGCTTGTCCTGGCTGAAGGCGATTTCGGTGCGGACGCCTCCCGGCGCGGCCGTGTAGAAGGTGCGCACGCTCTCGCTTTTCGTCTGCTTGATGTCCCAGCGTTCCAGAGCGTCCTTCAGCGAGGTGCTGTGGACCGTCGGCAGGCTGGCGTCGATCAGTCCGGCGCGATCGAGTTCGCCGAGAATGCCCATGATGCCGCCGGCGCGATGCACATCTTCCAGATGCACGTCCGCGACCGAGGGCGCGACCTTGCACAGCACCGGTACGCGCCGCGACAGCCGGTCGATATCCGCCATCGTGAACGGCACCTCGCCTTCGTAAGCCGCGGCGAGCAGATGCAGCACCGTGTTGGTGGAGCCGCCCATCGAAATGTCGAGCGTCATCGCGTTCTCGAACGCCTTGAAGCTCGCGACCGAACGCGGCAGCACACGCTCGTCGTTCTGCTCGTAGTAGCGCCGCGCCATATCGACGATGAGATGTCCGGCCTCGACGAACAGACCCCTGCGGTCGGCGTGGGTGGCGAGCACCGAGCCGTTGCCGGGCAGCGCAAGTCCGAGCGCCTCGGTCAGGCAGTTCATCGAATTGGCGGTGAACATGCCCGAGCACGAACCGCAGGTCGGGCACGCCGATCGTTCGATCGCCTCGACGTCGGCATCGCTCACGCTGTCATCGGCGGCGGCGACCATGGCGTCGATCAGGTCGACGGACTTGACCTTGCCGTTGAGCGTGACCTTGCCCGATTCCATCGGGCCTCCGGAGACGAACACCGAGGGAATGTTGAGGCGCAGCGACGCCATCAGCATGCCGGGCGTGATCTTGTCGCAATTGGAGATGCAGACCATGGCGTCGGCGCAATGCGCGTTGACCATGTATTCGACGCTGTCGGCGATGACCTCGCGCGAGGGCAGGCTGTAGAGCATCCCGTCATGACCCATCGCGATGCCGTCATCCACCGCGATGGTATGGAATTCCTTGGCGACACCGCCGGCCTTCTCGATCTCGCGCGCCACCAGCTGGCCGAGATCCTTGAGGTGAACGTGGCCGGGCACGAACTGGGTGAAGGAGTTGACCACCGCAATGATCGGCTTGCCGAAATCCTCGTTCTTCATGCCGGTGGCGCGCCACAGGCCGCGGGCGCCGGCCATGTTGCGGCCGTGGGTGGAGGTGCGGGAGCGATAGGCTGGCATGTTTTTTCCGAACGGTCAGTGGTTTGGCGGGACCATACCCCCGCCGCCGGAGGCCGCAAAACAGAAAAGCGGCTGCGCTCGACTAGATCACGATGGTTTTGGATCGAATCGATCCAGAACCATGAACGTGATCGATTCCAATATTTTGAGACGCGGGATGCGGGCGGAAAACCGCGCCACACTTTACACCTTTTTCCTCATCCCGCTCTAGCCGCCGCTTCCTGCTAAACGGAAGTCGCGCGCAGCGGCGGCGTGTCTCTCAATTGATAGTTCGCGCGTATTCTGATCGCAAAACCGGTATCCACTTTTGCGGAATACGCGCCGGAGTCTGTTTCAACTGCGTTGAATCAGACTCGTCGCTTATCTTCTTGTTTGAGCATGATCCTTTCCGAAAACCGGTATCCACTTTTCGGGATCATGCTCTAATGTACGCTGACGGCCTGCAACTCGTTGCTCCAGGCGCTCGCGACCGCGGCCTCGCGCGAATCGGTGAGCATGATCGGGGTGCCGTCGGCGGCGTGCAGCGCGAACAGCATGAGGCCGGGCGCGATTCTCGGAGCCTGCGGAAACAGTTCCGGCACGTCCTCGGAACGCACCTGCTTCACATAGGCGATGTGGCCTTCGCCGAGCTGCGCCAGCGACTCGGTGGAGACGCTTTCAGGCCGGATCGTGGAAATCACTTCACTCATGGTCTCGACTCCTTTTACCAGACTAAGCGGTCGAGTCCGCTACTTGTTGCACCCGAAAGCTTTTATGCCGGCTCACCGGTGTTTGTCGGGTTGTGCATTATTCGTGTTCATTGATCGCGATTGTCTTAACGACCCTTTCAGGTTCCGGCCTGGCCAGATCGATGGACAATAGCCCGTTTTTCAGGTCCGCGCCCAGCACCAACATTCCCTCCGCCAGCACGAAGGTGCGCTGGAAGTGGCGCGCGGCAATGCCGCGATGGATATATTGCCGGGCTTTATCCTCCTGCTGCCGGCCCCGGATCACAAGCTGATTTTCCTCAATGGTCACATCGAGCTGGTCGCGGGTGAACCCCGCCACCGCCAGTGTGATCCGCAGCCGTTCGGGCTCGCCGCTGTCGCGGTCGCACCGCTCGATGTTGTAGGGAGGATAGCCGTCGGCGCCTTTGACGACACGGTCGAGCGCCCGCTCGATTTCGTCGAATCCCAACAGGAACGGACTGGATAACGAAGGAACACGAGACATTACAAAGTCCTCTCGAAGCGACTTTGACGCGCGCGACCAGCAAAAATGATTTCGGTCGGGCGTCCGGTCGCGCGCCGGCGTTGATGGCGCGTGTTCCATCGGCCGAACCGCCACATTTCGGCGGATCAAGCGCAGGGCCCTTGCGGCGCCCCGCTGGCCGTCTGACGTTTCCAGACGGTCGAATCAAATATGGCATGATTTGCACGCCGTTCAAGATGTGCGGCGCGGTACCAAAGCCTTGATATCAGAACAGGAACACGATTTGCGGGCCGCGGGCGCGGAACGAATGCACGCCCGGCATATTGCCCCATCCCTGGAAAGGAAGGCGCGTGGTGGAGCCAGGCGGGATCGAACCGCCGACCTCTTGCATGCCATGCAAGCGCTCTCCCAGCTGAGCTATGGCCCCAGGATCACGCTCATGGTTCTGGATCGATTCGATCCTCGATCATGAACGTGATCAATTCCAGTATTTGAGGGCAGGATGGCGGATGGAAAACCGCACCGCACTTTAAAAATTTACCTCTTCCCGCTCTCGACCGCGCCGCACCTCATCGGACGGCGCGATCCACAGAGACCCTGAACCACAGTTCAGGACCGATCTCAAGTCTCCTCGTCGTCTCCCACGTCTCCGATGATATCGGTGACGTCCTCGTCGCCCTCTTCCTCGTCGGCGATAAAGGTCGAATCATCGTCCTCGTCATCGTCGAGAGTATCATCGATCTCGATATCATCCTCCGACTCGGGGACGACGGCCTTCTTGACCTTTCCGGTGTTCTCCTCGGCGTCGGCCTCCTCCAGCGAGACCATTTCTTCGGCCTCGGCGGGCTCCGGCGTCGCATCGGCCCCTGACGCCGCGGCAGCGCGGGCGGCGTCGCTGCGCCCGCGCACCGGCGCCACGACGATCGGCACGACCTCGCCGGTGTAAGGCGAGATCACCGGGTTCTTGTTCAGATCGTAGAACTTCTTGCCAGTCGTCGGGCAAATACGCTTGGTTCCGAGCTCGGATTTGGCCACGTGTGGAATCCCGGGAGTTCTTGAAAAAACGGAGCTTCACTTGGCTAGTTGCAGCGGCCCTGTCAATAGCGCTTTGAAGACCGGTCCGCGGGCGTGACGCGCCATCGTCCCTGTGATACCAGCCGCCACAACGGGGATATGCAGCTTGACTCTTTCCGGCCAGACCATGCCGCTCGAGGCGCGAAAATGCCAGTCATTGACCGGGCGCGTCAGGGTGCCCGGGGATAAATCGATCTCCCACCGCGCGCTGATTCTGGGTGCGCTGGCGGTCGGCGAAACCCGAATCTCCGGCCTTCTCGAGGGCGAGGACGTACTCAACACCGCCAAGGCGATGCAGGCGCTGGGAGCGAAGGTCGAACGGCGGACCGATGATAACGGCGGGATCGTCTGGTCGGTGCGCGGCGTCGGCACCGGCGGATTCGCGGCGCCGGAAGCGCCGCTGGATTTCGGTAATTCAGGCACCGGATGCCGCCTGGTGATGGGCGCGGTGGCCGGCTGCCCGATCCGCGCGGCCTTCGATGGCGATGGCTCGCTGCGCTCGCGGCCGATGCGCCGGATACTCGACCCGCTGGAGTTGATGGGCGCGCGGGTGGTCGCGCAAAGCGACGGCGGCCGCCTGCCGCTGACGCTCGAAGGCGCGCGCGATCCGCTGCCGATCGTGTACCGCACGCCGGTGGCTTCTGCGCAGATCAAATCGGCGGTGCTGCTGGCCGGGCTGTCGGCTCCGGGCGTCACCACCGTCATCGAGCGCGAGGCCAGCCGGGACCATACCGAGCTGATGCTGAAGCATTTTGGCGCCGATATCGTCTCCGTGGCCGAGGGCGCGCATGGGCGCAAAATCTCGCTGACCGGACAGCCCGAGCTGCACGGCGCGGGGGTCACGGTGCCGGCCGACCCGTCATCGGCGGCGTTTCCGATCGTTGCCGCGCTGATCACGGAAGGCTCCGACATCGTGCTGAATGAGGTGATGACGAACCCGTTGCGAACCGGCCTGTTCGTCACGCTGCGCGAGATGGGGGCGTCGATCGAGGAAAGCGAAACACGCTTTGATGCCGGCGAGCCGATGGCGCAACTGCGCGTGAAGGCGTCGCGGCTGCGCGGGATCGAGGTGCCGGCGGAGCGCGCGCCCTCGATGATCGATGAGTATCTCGTGCTCGCGGTCGCCGCGGCATTTGCCGAAGGCACCACGGTGATGCGCGGCCTGCGCGAATTGCGGGTTAAGGAATCCGACCGCCTCGAAGCCGCCGCCGCGATGTTGCGCGCGGGCGGCGTCGCGGTCGAGATCGCCGGCGACGACCTGATCGTCGAGGGCCACGGCCGCGTGCCAGGCGGCGGTCTCGTCACCACCCACATGGATCATCGCATCGCGATGTCGGCGCTGGTGATGGGCTGCGCCTCGGACGCGCCGGTCAAGGTCGACGACATCGCCTTCATCGCCACGAGCTTCCCGGATTTCGTGCCGATGATGCAGCGGTTGGGAGCAAATTTCGCATGATCATCGCCATCGACGGGCCTGCCGCTTCGGGTAAGGGCACCCTCGGCAAGCGCCTTGCCGCGCACTATCACTTTCGTCATCTCGACACCGGCGTGATCTATCGCGCGGTCGCCAAAGCGTTGCTCGACGCCGGCGCGGATCCGGCGGACGAGGCGCGTGCGATCGCGGCCGCGCTTGAGCTCGATCCGGAGAAATTCGGCCATCCCGCTCTCAAGGCCCGCGCGATCGGTGAGGCCGCGTCGGTCGTCTCGACATTTCCCAAGGTGCGCGAGGCGCTTCTGACCTTTCAGCGCCAGTTCGCATCCGAGCCGCCGGGCGCGGTGCTCGACGGCCGCGACATCGGAACCGTGATCTGCCCGAACGCCGAGGTGAAGATTTTCGTCGAGGCCGATCCTGTCGTGCGAGCCAGGCGACGCACGCTGGAAGCGCGGGCGCGGGGCGAGGAGGTCGATGAGGCGGTGGTTCTGGCGGATATTCTCAAGCGCGACGAGCGGGACCGCAACCGTCCCGTTGCACCGCTGAAAGCGGCCGCGGACGCCCATGTGCTGGATAATTCCAACCTCGACATCGAGGCCGGCCTGAAGGCCGCGATCGCGATCGTCGAGTCGGTGAAGGCCCGTTCCGGCCGCGCGTGACCGCTCGGAAGGTTCCGGAGGCAGCAATGAATGCGCGTTTCGTATGGCGTGCGCTGAAAGCACGATGGCGGGATCAGCGCGCCGAGCTTTCGGTCATCGGCGGCCATGTCAGACCGGGCGATACCGTGTGCGACGTAGGCGCTCACAAGGGCAGCTATGTCTTTTGGCTGTCACGGTGGGTCGGCAGTTCCGGCCGCGTCCTCGCATTCGAGCCGCAGCCCTCTCTCGCCGCCTATCTGCGCGAGGTTGCGCCAAGGCATAACGTCGTCATTGAGCAGAAGGCGTTATGGTCGGGTGGCGGCGTGCTCGATCTTGCCATCCCCGCGATCGATTCTCCCGGCGCCTCGCTGGTCGCGCCCGTGGCCGGCGGCACGCGGATTCAGGTTCCCGTCGTCGCGCTCGACGACTACTTGCGGCCGGGGCAGCGCGTCTCATTGATCAAGATCGACGCGGAAGGGGCGGAACTGGCGATCTTCCAGGGCGCCCGGCGCATCCTGTCCGAAGCGCGACCGTGGCTCGTTTTCGAATGTGAGACGAGGCACCTCGCGGAAACCACGGTCGAGGATGTCTTCGGGCTGCTCGATCGGCTCGGATACGAAGGTTTTTTCTTCAAGCAAGGTTCCCTGCACCCTGTATCAGCGTTTGATCCGGCGATTCACCAGAAGCAGTCGGGTCCGCGATTCTGGGATCATCCGGACTACTGCAATAACTTCCTGTTCAGGCCGCGAGGCTGAGGGAAGCCTACAAAAGCCTTGTTCGCTTGCGGCTTTGACGGTATATCCGCCGCGTCCGGATCATCGTCGACGTGTCGAGGCTGTCCGAGCGGACCGGCCGGAGTTTCAAGCTCCCGCCGCCATTGGAGGAACGTCCCGCTCAGTCTCGATATTGATCGTCCTCGATGTCGATCGCTCTGCGGTCGATCGCTTGTGTTAAAGACTCCGGGCCACATCATCGTTTCGAACGTCAAGGCTTGACGCCGGCCCGTCGCTGCATGTTCTGCGCGACGGTTGTCAGGGTTGCGGACCCCTGACCCTTCGCGCGCGAAACGCATATCAACCCGAACTGCCGGTCGCCGCATTGGAGAACACATGGCTTCGACTGATACCCTCAATCCGTCCCGTGATGATTTCGCCGCGATGCTCGATGAGTCCTTCGCCGGCGGCAGCCTGCAGGAAAGCTCCGTCATCAAGGGCAAGGTGGTTGCGATCGAGAAGGACATGGCCGTCATCGACGTCGGCCTCAAGACCGAAGGCCGCGTGGCGTTGCGTGAATTCTCCGGTCCCGGTCGCGAGAGCACGCTGAAGGTCGGCGACGAGGTTGAGGTGTTCCTTGATCGCATCGAGAACGCGCTCGGCGAGGCCGTGCTGTCGCGCGACAAGGCGCGCCGCGAGGAAAGTTGGGGCAAGCTCGAGAAAGCCTTCAACAACAACGAGAAGGTGCACGGCGTCATCTTCAATCAGGTCAAGGGTGGCTTCACCGTCGATCTCGACGGCGCCGTCGCCTTCCTGCCGCGCTCACAGGTGGACATCCGTCCCATTCGCGACGTCGGTCCGCTGATGAACAACACCCAGCCGTTCCAGATCCTCAAGATGGATCGCCGCCGCGGCAACATCGTCGTCTCCCGCCGCACGGTGCTGGAGGAGACGCGCGCCGAGCAGCGTCAGGAACTGGTCCAGAACCTCGAAGAGGGGCAGGTCATCGACGGCGTGGTCAAGAACATCACCGACTACGGCGCGTTCGTCGATCTCGGAGGCATCGACGGCCTCCTGCACGTCACCGACATCGCCTGGCGCCGCGTCAACCATCCGACCGAGGTGCTGGCGATCGGCCAGACCGTGAAGGTCAAGATCATCAAGATCAACCACGAGACCCACCGCATCTCGCTCGGCATGAAGCAGTTGCTGGACGATCCGTGGCAGGGGATCGAGGCCAAGTATCCGCTGGGCGCCCGCTTCACCGGCCGCGTCACCAACATCACCGACTACGGCGCGTTCGTGGAACTGGAGCCGGGCATCGAGGGTCTGATCCACGTCTCGGAAATGTCCTGGACCAAGAAGAACATGCATCCGGGCAAGATCGTCTCGACCTCGCAGGAAGTCGAGGTGCAGGTGCTGGAAGTCGATTCCGTCAAGCGTCGTATCTCGCTCGGCCTCAAGCAGACCATGCGCAATCCCTGGGAGGCCTTCGTCGAGAAGCACCCGGTCGGTTCGACCGTGGAAGGCGAGGTCAAGAACAAGACCGAGTTCGGACTGTTCCTGGGCCTGGAGGGCGATGTCGACGGCATGGTCCACCTCTCCGACCTCGACTGGAAGCAGCCGGGCGAGCAGGTCATCGACAACTTCAAGCGCGGCGACATGGTCAAGGCCGTCGTGCTCGACGTCGATGTCGAGAAGGAACGCATCTCGCTCGGCGTCAAGCAGCTCGAGGGCGACCCGTTCGCCGAACCGGGCGACGTCAAGAAGGGCGCGGTCGTGACCTGCGAGGTGCTTGAGGTCAAGGACGGCGGCATCGAGGTGCAGATTGCCGGCACCGAGTTCCAGACCTTCATCAAGCGTTCGGAACTGGCGAGGGACCGCAATGATCAGCGCACCGAGCGTTTCGCCGTCGGCGAGAAGGTCGATGCCCGCGTCATCCAGTTCGACAAGAAAGCCCGCAAGGTGCAGGTCTCGATCAAGGCGCTCGAAGTGGCCGAGGAGAAGGAAGCCATCGCGCAGTATGGCTCGTCCGACTCGGGAGCAACGCTGGGCGATATCCTCGGCACCGTGCTGAAACAGCGCACCGACAACAAGTAAGCGCCCGCCTCTTAACTAGAGCATGATCCGATCAAGTTGAATCGGACCATGCTCTAGAAATGGTTGTCTGGTCGCATTTTCTTGCGGCGAACCGGTATCCACTTCGCCGGAAAA
>JAANMX010002063.1_pt1 | contig 21023 bp, 14 predicted proteins | sample 7279681 | NCBI WGS metagenome assembly JAANMX01 (sample SAMN14094542, study PRJNA606508) | bioreactor metagenome | isolation source: A lab-scale SPAN reactor treating ammonium-rich wastewater day 351 | place: Ireland: Galway | collected 2018-01-01
GCCCCAGAGACAAGGTGCAGGTCGCCCTCAAGGCCGCGCCGCGCCACGCGCCCGAAAAAGCCGAGCCGATAGAGCTGGCGGTCGCGGTTCTGGACGAATCCGTCTTCGACCTCATCAGCGCCGGACGCGATGCGTTCGATCCTTATAAGGGCTTTTATGATCTCGAACCGCTCGATATGCGAAATTTCAGCCTGATCGCCCGCCTGATCGGCCGCCAGAAATTCGAGAAAAAGGGCGCGAATCCGGGCGGCGACGGCGGCGGCGACCTCGATATGCGCAACCTCTTCAAATTCGTGAGCTACTGGAACCCGGCACTTAAGACCGATGCGAACGGCATGGCAAACATCGAATTCGACGCGCCCGACAACCTCACAGGCTGGCGTATTCTGGCCGTGGCCACCACGCCGACCGACAGGCTCGGGCTCGGCGAGGGTACGTTCAAGGTCAACCGCCCCACAGAGCTGCGCCCCGTGATGCCCAATCAGGTCCGCGAGGGTGACAGCTTTACGGCGGGCTTCAGCGTCATGAACCGTACCGACGCGACGCGTACGCTCAAGGTCACGATCGAAGCTTCCGGAGATGCGGTGACGAAGGACAGCACGGTTGTCTCGACCGAGCAAACCCTCACTCTGGAACCTTATAAACGGGCAACGGTCTACCTCCCGCTTGAGGCAAGCCTGCTGCCCATAGATCGCGAACAGCCAGATGGCTCGATCACCTTCAGCGCCCGCGCCGAGGACGCACAGGATAAAGACGCGCTTGAATTCACGCTACCTGTCCTGAAAAAGCGTGTGATCGACGTCGCCGCCAACTACGCCACGACGACAGAAGCGCAAGCCTCTGAATCCATCGCGTTCCCCAAGGAGATTTACACCGACACAGGAGACGTCAGCGTCGTGCTCTCCCCCTCCGTAATCTCCAACCTCGCCGGGGCGTTCGCGTATATGCGCGATTATCCCTATCTCTGCTGGGAACAGGTCCTGACCAAGGGCGTGATGGCTGCGCATTATAAGGAACTCAAGCCATGGCTGCCCGAAAGCCTGAAATGGGCCGATGCCGAAACCCTTCCGCAATCCACCCTCGACAAGGCTGCGAACTATCAGGCCCCGAACGGCGGCATGGCATACTTTATCGCATCCGACGACCGCGCCGACCCTTATCTCAGCGCCTACACGGCCATGGCGTTTAGCTGGCTCAAAAAAGACGGATACACAATCCCCGCCGACGTTGAGAAAAAACTCCACGACTACCTGCTCAACTTCCTGCGGCAGGACGCGGCGCCCGACTTCTATCAGGAGGGCATGACCTCGACCGTACGCGCCGTCGCGCTGGCAGCGCTTGCGAAAGAAGGCAAGATCACAGCGGACGACGTATCCCGTTATACGCCGCACCTCAAGAGCATGAGCCTGTTCGGCAAGGCACATTACATGCAGGCCGCCCTGATGTTCGAGAACACAAAGCCCGGCGCCAAGCAAGCCGCCGAAATGATCTTCGCATCCGGCAATGAAACAGGCGGAAAATTCATGTTCAGCGAAACGCTGGACAACGGATACCTACGTCTTCTCGCCACGCCGTTGCGCGATAACTGCGCGATCCTCTCAACTTTTCTGTCTTACGGAAAAACGGATGTGGGTAAAGAGCTAGTAGGCGACAAGCCCTTCAAGTTGGTGCGCATGATCACCCAAAGCCGCGAAAGCCGCGATTACTGGGAAAACACGCAGGAAAATATGTTCTGCATGAACGCTCTGATTGAATACTCTCGTGTGTATGAAGACGTAAAGCCCGCCATGCAGGTGACCGTCTCCCTGGACGAACAGAAATTCGGCGAAGCCGCGTTCAAGGATTTCCGCGATACTCCTGTGACCGTAAGCAAACCGATTACCGAGGCTGACCCCGGTCAGAAGCGGACGGTGAACATTAAAAAAGACGGGGAAGGTCGGCTTTACTACAACACCCGGCTGCGCTATGCCCCCAAATCCGGCTGGCAGAACAAGATGAACGCCGGAATGGACATTGCCCGCGAATACAGCGTCAAACGCAGCGGAAAATGGACACTCCTGAAAAACGGCGAGAGCATCAAGCGCGGCGATCTGGTTCGGGTTGATCTCTTCCTGAACCTCCCCGCCCCCCGTAATTTCGTGGTTGTGAACGACCCCCTGCCCGGCGGTCTGGAAACCGTCAATCGCGATCTTGCCACAGCCTCCACGGTTGACGACGCGCAGGCCGTCTACGATCAGGCCGGCGGCTCCATGTGGTTCAAATACAGCGACTGGAAGGAATATAACTTCTCGTTCTGGAGCTTCTATCACCGCGAACTGCGCCACGACTCCGCGCGTTTCTACTCCGACTGGCTGCCCGCAGGAAACTATCACCTCTCTTACGTCGCGCAGGCCATCGCGGACGGCAAATTCGCCGCTCCGCCCGTCCGCGCAGAGGAAATGTACGACCCCGACGTCTACGGTCGCGGTGACGATGGCACACTTCTGGTCCAGACACAGCCGTGAGAGCGCCGCGAAAAGCAAAGCTTTATCTTCTTTGCGCCGCGCTGATCTGTTTACTCTCCGGCGCAGCGCTCGGCATCATCACTACGCGCTCGATCTCACCGATCGAACGGACCCTCCATTCGATCGTCTCGGACATCCATGCGGTCAGAGTTACAGACCGAAACGGCGAACCGCTTGGCCTGTCCTATGACACCCGCTGGAACCGCCACGATACAGTGCCCCTTTATGAAGTCCCTGAATTTATGAAAACGGCCTTTATTTTCTCCGAAGACCGCCGCTTTTTCGATCATACCGGAATCGATTGGAACGCACGCCTTGCCGCCCTTTACCAGAACGCCTCAAAACTCCGCACAGTGCGCGGCGCCAGCACGATCACCGAACAAGTCGTGCGCCTCATCAATCCGCGCCCACGCGCGCTCTGGTCGCGTTGGCTGGAGGGGTTCGAGGCGCAGCGTCTGGAACTGACAGTCTCCAAAGCAGAAATTCTCGAATTCTACCTGAATCAAGTTCCCTATGGCTCTAACCGCCGGGGCATCACACAGGCCGCCCGCTATTATTTCAACCGCGACCTTTCAACGCTCAGCAAAAAGGAAATGCTGGCGCTGGTCGTTCTGGTCCGCGCTCCTTCGGGCTACGATCCTTTCCGCTTCCCCGACCGCATCGAAAAGCCCCTCATTCGTCTCGCAGCTGCACTTCTCGAAGCGGGGCTGATCGGTTCACAGGAACATGAGGAAATCAAAACCGGAAAGCTCAACATTCAAAAACCCGCGCTTAATGTCGAAGCACGGCATTTCGCCCGCTACGTCCGTCAAAACGCGCCGCAAAACAGCCGCGAAACATATCGCACGACGCTAGACTCTCGCCTACATTCGCAAGTGCAGAACATCGTGGATCAGCGGCTCTCTGCGCTTCATAAAAAACGCGTTAAAAATGCCGCAGCATTGATAGCAGACCACCAAACAGGTGAAATCCTCGCGTGGGTCGTAGGCGGAACAAGCCTCCAGAAAACAGACACTCCGGGACTGGAAATCGACCCGGTGACAACCCCAAGACAGCCCGGCTCGGCCATGAAACCCTTCGTCTACGCCGCCGCGCTTGAAAAGGGCTGGACAGGCGCAACCTTTCTCGATGATTCCCCTCTCGCCGAAGCCGTGGGCCACGGCCTCCATAATTTCCGCAACTACAGCAACACCCATTACGGCATCCTGACCCTGCGTGAGGCGCTCGGAAATTCCCTGAACATCCCCGCCCTTCTGGCCATCCGCAAGGTCGGCACGGGCGAATATCTCACGATCCTGCAACGGCTCGGTTTTGAAAGCCTCACCGAAAGCTCCAACATCTATGATGAAGGCTTGGCTCTCGGCAACGGCGCGGTGACGCTACTTGAAATGGTGCAGGCCTACGGCGCCTTGGCAAACAAAGGAGTCTTCAAGCCGCTTCATATCTTGCAAAGACAGGACGACCCGGCACGTCCCGAGCACATCTTTTCAGAGGAGTCCGCCTCGGTCATCGGCAACATCCTCTCCGACCCGTGGGCGCGGCGGCTGGAATTCGGAGCAAACAGCGTCCTCAACCTGCCGCTTCAAACCGCCGTGAAAACGGGCACCAGCACCGATTACCGCGACGCATGGACCATGGGGTATAACGACCGCTACGTCGTCGGCGTCTGGATGGGCAATCTGGACAACACGCCGATGGAGGGCGTAACCGGAGCAAACGGCCCCGCGCTCGTCCTGCGCTCCATTTTCTCCGTTCTCAATAAAAACCGCGAGACCAAACCGCTTTATCTCAGCCCAAATCTGGTTTCACACACGGTCTGCGCAAGGCCACAAGATGGGCAAGGCCAATGCATAGAAACAACCGAATGGCTCCCCCTCAGCCTTAAAACAACGACCAAACAGGCAAACTTGAAAAACGAGACGCCAGAACTCGTGCGTCCGACAGACGGTCTGCAAATCGCCTATGACCCCCGCATCCCGCAAGCCCATCAGAAATTCCGCTTTGAAATCCGCGCCCTGCCCGAAAATACCCGCATCGAATGGGCTTTAAACGACGAACCGATCATAAGCGCCTCTGAACCCACCCTCCTCTGGCCCGTCACACGCGGCAAGCACGTCCTGCGCGTCAGCCTCTTCACCCCCGACAGCGACGTCCGCAGCCTCGACCCGGTAAGGTTTACGGTGAAATGATAGAAGATAAAGAAGGTGGCAGAAAATTAATTACGCTATCGGCCCTATGGTTTGCTTTCGGCTTACTCAGTATTTCACTTGATGGTTTTAATCTCTTGTCTGAAAATAAGGAAAGCATATCTTCTTTTTATTATTTCATAAGAATTTATACAACCTTCACGTATTTATTGTCATGGTGTCTTTGGTTCTCACTTATATTTTGGTTAATCAATAAGTATAAAAATAAAGTTGTAACCGAAGATCTTTGGCCAACACTGGAAACGACATTTCGCCTTTTTGTTAGTGTTCTTTTTTCACTAAGTCTTTACCTGCAGCTCAGCAGTTCTCTATACACCCCAAAGGATTATCAAGATGCCGTTTGGACATTGTCGCCCGTTTATGCAGCGTGCTTTTTGGGTACAACGACAATAATGACGATTCTTTACATTATGCTGATAAGCATGAATATCATAAGAGCAGGTAACCTTATATCGGGTTCGTTAATTGAGGTTAAAAACTCTCTTCTTGCAGTTTTTCCCACTATTATCATAGGGATGTTTCTAATCTTCCTACGCGACTCAGACTTTAGACTTTTCAATGCTCTTTTAATCCCGGGTGTATTTTTGTTCCTACCGCTCTTTTGCGGCGGACCATACATTTTGATATCCCTAATTAGAAAATCAGGGCATGTAAAAGACACAATCAATGAACAAAAAATCTTGCCTATTCATTTGATTTGCCTTTTTTTGTTCTCAATCCCGATACTTCTCGAAATAATATTCGCCAGCTTGTTTGGGAGAGGTTAACGTTTTCAGTCCTTATAAACGCAAAAGCCCAATTAAAGTAATTCACCCTCCTGAAGCAACAAGCCCATCCACCAAATGGATCCGCCGGTCCGTCGCGGCGGCAAGATCCATGTCGTGCGTGACCATAACAACCGTGGTCTTCTGCCTGTCCACCAGCTTACGAAAAATATCGCTTACGATATCGCTGTTCTTTGTGTCCAGATTGCCCGTCGGCTCATCCGCCAAAATCACCAGCGGCTCGTTGGCCACCGCCCGCGCCACCGCCACGCGCTGCCTCTGCCCGCCCGAAAGCTGCGAGGGCAGCTTATGCAGGTGATCTTTAAGCCCCAGTTCCTCCAGCAACGCTTCCGCCCGCTCCTGCTGCTCTTTGTCGGGCCATTTGTTCAATTTGCGCATAGGAACGCGGACATTTTCGATAATCGAAAACTCTGTCAGCAGGAAGTGAAACTGGAAAACGAACCCCAGTTTTTCGAGACGAATGCGGCAAAGATCCTCGCTTGAAAGCTTCGCGGTCGCCTCCCCATCGAGCAAAACCTCCCCGGAGGTCGGTCGATCCAGCAACCCCAGAAGGTAAAGCAGCGAGGACTTGCCTGATCCCGAAGGCCCAGTGATAGAGACGAATTGTCCCGCCGCGATGGACAGGGAAATATCGTCAACCAGCGTCACTGGAACCTCCAGCGGCAGGATCCGCGTCAAATTCCGTGTCTCGATCAACGGACGAGTCAGCTGGTTCATCCCGCAGCCCCCCGCACGATATCGACCGGGCGCATCAGCGCCGCCTTACGCGCCGGAAGCCACGCCGCAATCGTCGCAGCAACCATACAGGCCAGACCGCCACTCACATAATGCATCACGTCATAAACGATAAAGAGATGCTCGGAGGTGATGATCGCCTCCATCTTGATATTCACCGACCCAAGCGCAACCGACAGCCCGTAACCTAGCGCCCACCCCGTCAGCATCCCGATAAAGCCAATCAGAACACCCTGAAAAATAAAAATTTTCTGGATGTCTGATTCAGTAAAGCCCATGGATTTCAGTATCGCGATATCCCGCGCCTTCTCGTTAATAACGGTCGAGATGATATTGAATATCCCGAAACACGCCACAAGCAGAATAGCCCCCGTGGTGGCGTACATAATCGTATCCTGAATCACGAAGACGGAGAGAATCCCTTCGTTTGACTCCTGCCATGAAACAGCCTTGTATTTATAGCGCTCCTCGATGGTCCTTGCGAACGCTTCCGCTTGATCGGGGTCGTCGAGCGAAAACCGTATGCCGTTGATCACGTTCGGGCGGTTCTGCATGACCTGAACGTCCTTAAGCAGGCTATAAGAGACATTCTTGTCCAACTCCGTGATGCCTGTATGAAAAATTGCAACAACTTTCATCTTCTTGATAATTCCGGCCACGGAAATGCTGGTCAGCGTATCGCCCACTTCGGCGTTCAACTCACCCGCCAGCGCCGAGCCCAGAATGACCCCATACGAGTGCGTCATCAGATCGTCGAGGCTTCCGGCAATAATATCGTCCTCCAACTTGGTAATCTGCCTTTCATATTTAGGCTCAATCCCCTTAAGGCTCGAAGAAACGTCCGTGGAGCCGTAGCGGTAGAATATCTGCCCCTCCAGCGTCGGCGCGATCCGAACACCAGGCTGTTTACGCAGCGCCTCGATAATCCGCTCGGCGTTCTTGATCCCACGGATTTCCTCTTTCGGCTTCACACCCTGAAGGGAGATCGTCGTGCCGTCCTGCCCGAAGAACCAGCTGACCGGCTGGCGAGCGCGCTCCCTATACTCGTCTTCCATAACGATATGCGGGGAAACGTCGATGATTTTTTGCGTAAAAAACCCTTGGAAGCCTTGCATCATCGCCGCCATGGCTATAAAAAAACCAACACCCAGCGCAACCCCGATGATAGAAATCACCGTCTGGCGTATCCGTCCGTAAAGATGGGTAAAAGCGATATCGAGAAGCAGGTTTTTAGTTGCCATAATCTCTACCGGACCTGCATAGCCGCGCCATCGGAAAGACCGTCAAACGGTGGCAACACAACCTGCTCTCCCTCTTTCAGACCTTCAAGGATCTCAACTTTATGCTCGCCGCGAATCCCGGCTTTCACCTTCTGCCTGTGTGCCGTGAACTTTCCCCTCGCTCCGCTTTCGGCGCGCCAGACATAGCCGTCATCGCTTAGGGCATTCAGGGGAATCAGCAAAGCCCCCTCCTTCTCCTGCACGACCGTATTCGTCTCCACCGTCATGCCAATCATCAGCTTGGTATCCTCAGGCAGGGTGACATAAACCCGGTAGCTTTTATTGACCGGATCGCCCTTCGGGCTGACCCAGTGCAAAATCCCCTGCATCACCTCGCCGGGAAACGCATCAGCGGTAATCAAAACCGTCTGGCCGCTCTTGATCTTGGGAATATCCTCCTCATCAACCTCGGCCTCAAGGCGTAGCGGCAAAGGCTGCCCGACCCAGAACAGAGGCTTACCGCCTTCCTTGACCTCCCCCAGTTCGACATCACGCCAGAGCACTGTCCCATTCATAGGCGAGGCCATTGCCAGCTGCTGAATTTGTTGCTCAAGCATGCTGCTCCGCGCCCGGGTTTGAATAAGGCTCGATTTGCGCTGCTCGTATTTGTCTTCAGAGAGGGCCCCTGTCTTTATTAACTTCTCGGCACGCTCAAACTCTGCGGCGTGATAAGTCTCCAGAGCCCGACTCTCATCAAGTTGGGCGCGAAGGTCGGAATCGTCCAAGCGCGCCAAAATATGGCCGATTTTAACCTGATCGCCTTCCTCGACATTCACCTCCATGATGCGTCCGGTCATAATCGGCGCGATGGCCGCCCACGCCAAAGGCTCGACGACAGCCGTGGCGTAAACGGCCTCCACCGCCTTGCCCGTCTCGGCCTTGGCCAGAACATAGCCGGGGGGGCGTGTTGATGTCCATGAAAGCGCGAGGATTAAGACCACAGCAACAATTCCAAGACCGATAAACAGATATTTTTTTTCTAATGCAACCATACCAAAGCCTACTGGTAGATGATTTCGAGCCTAGAATTTCTATCATACAAAGGCATAAAGATGATGAAAATCGTGATCTTTGATCGAAATCAAGGTGTTGGGGAGCCACAAAGGTACGATCCCGCCATGAACGATGCCGCGATTGAAAACTTGATCCGCAAGTATGATCGGCCCGTGCCGCGCTATACGAGCTACCCCACGGCGGTCCAATTCACGCAAACGCCGTCATGGGAAGCAGATAAAGCCCTGATCCACAGGCTGGACCCTTCTGAGCCCGTTTCGATCTATATTCATATCCCCTTCTGTCATAGCCTCTGCCATTACTGCGGATGCCATACTAGGATTGTCGGGCGTTATGGCCCTGTAAGCGAATACATCGCGACACTTACACAAGAAATCGCGTTATTCTCCAGCACGGCGAAAAAACGCCATAGCGCTTCGAGGATCCATTTTGGTGGCGGCTCGCCCAACTTAGCTTCTACGGAGGACCTTGAGAAAATTATGTTGGCCTTGGGTCGGGCTTTCCATATTCCTCCGGAAGCGCAAATCGATATGGAATGCGATCCAAGGCTATTAAGCGAAGAAAAAATCAGGGCCTTGGCCTTGATGGGCATCCGGCGGGTAAGTCTGGGCGTTCAGGACTTTGATCCGAATGTGCAAGGCGCGATCAATCGAATTCAGCCGTTCGAACAAGTCAAAAACTGCGTGGATAACCTCCGCCGACACGGAATCGAAAATATTAATTTTGATCTTATAACGGGCCTTCCTCTGCAAACACTTGAAACAGTTGAAGCAACGCTTGAAAAAACACTGTCGCTCAGCCCCGACCGCATCGCCGTTTTTGCATACGCACACGTCCCCTGGATGAAAAAGCATCAACACCTCTTGGAAAAGTTCCCCAGACCGGACGCGCTCACCCGATACAAAATGTCTGAACTTGTACGCGAAATGCTCTGCCATAACGGATTTACCGATATCGGGATCGATCACTACGCTCAAAATACAGACAGCCTCGCCCTAGCCCAGCAAGCCGGGCAACTACGCCGAAACTTTCAGGGCTACACCGACGATACGGCAACCACTTTGATCGGCTTTGGCCTCTCCTCAATCAGCCAGTACGCCGATGCGTATACCCAGAATACAACTGACGCTCCGGCCTATCGAAAAGCCATAGCAGAAGGCCGGATACCCAGCGCCCGAAGCTGTTATCTCACAGAACAAGATCAAAGCCGCCGAGCCTTGATTGAGCGGATAATGTGTGATTTTGAAGCCGATTTATCCAATTATAGGGGTATAGAGACACCTTTGGAAAGCTTGACCGAACTCCTGCAAGACGGATTAATTACCCTAAGCCACAGAAAACGGATTATCCGTATCACCGAGAAGGGCCGCCCCTTTGTGCGCTTGGTCGCGGCCTGCTTCGATCAGTACCTGAACCAAGCCGAACTCCGCCACGCCCGCGCCGTATAAAAATTAAAGAAAGACAAGAAGCGCCCCGAAAAATGTCAGGATCACGTTGGCGAATGTATAGCTGCCAGCATAACCAAGCGCGGGAACCTGACTCTTGGCGGCGTCCATAACGACATTCAAAGAAGCCGTGCTGGTCATTGCACCGGTGATGGCGCCCATCAAAATGGCCTGATTCATCTTCATGAAATATTTCCCGACCAAAAAAGCCACCAGAACAGGAATAATTGTAACGAGCGCACCGCAAATCATCAAAAGCGGGCCGACCGTAGCAAGGGCTTCAAGAACTTTGCTTCCGGCGTTCAATCCGATCGTAGACATAAAAAGAACAATGCCAAAATCCATCATGATATTGCGGGCGGCTCTCGGGAAAACGCCGAATGTCGGATAAATGGACCGTATAAAACTTATCAAAATTCCTACAATTAATAGCCCTCCGGCACTTCCAAGGCTGATGGATATATCGCCGAATTTGAGAACAAGCGTCCCAAGCAAAAGCCCAAGCGCAACCCCCAGACAAAGCGTCAAAAGATCGGTCCGCTCCACATCGGCCTCAATACTGCCGAGCTTCTGACTAACCTCGATGATCATATTCTCTTCGCCGATGACTTCAAGCCTGTCGCCCTTCTGCAATACCGAGTTCGCATCGACAGGCAGCTCAATGCCTGAACGCACGATGCCAAGAATGTAGGCGCCATGGCGCGCAGGAAGCATGATCTCGTGGACGGCCTTTCCGACATTATCCGCGTTCGTGATCGTAATTTCTTTGGTCCTGATCCGATAGTTCAGAAGCTCCTTATCAAAGACTTCAGGAATATTTTTTGATTTCGCGATACTATGCTGGGCAACCGAGGCAATAACGGAGACGATATCACCATCCTCGATAATCGTAGTATCACGATCAACTTCGATGATGCCTTTGCCACGGCGAATGCCAAGAACGGTAAAATATTGCTGTGTAGAATCCTGTATCTGATGGATTGTTTTTCCAACAAATTTACTCCCTGATTCAACCTTGTAGGTCCTAACCATCGGAAGATTATTTTCGTTAATCAGCTTGCCGGAACCCCGCGCAGGTGCAATCTTGCGGGCCTCTGCGACCAGATCAATGCGAAAGATTACGGGAATATACTTGATAAAAAGCAACAAGCCGGCAATTCCAAAAAGATATGTCAGGGAATAAGCCACGCTCAGGTTCTTGATAATCTCTTGCGCCGATATTTCATCTGGCAACGTCCCGGAGTTGCTTAAAACCGCATCTTGCGCCCCGACAAGCGTCGGCGTACTCGTCAAAGCCCCCGCCAGCATACCTGCGGCACTGCCGTGCTGAAGGCTGAACAAATTCGAAAAAAGCAGGCAAAGCAACACCGCAGTACTGGCGACAATTAACGACAACAACATGTAGCGGGCGCCGTCTGCGGCAAAAGCGGCGAAAAAACTGGGCCCTGCCTGAAGTCCGACACAGAAAATAAAAAGCGTAAACCCGAATGTCGCGATTTCGGCATTTCCGGTAAAACCCCAAGCCCCAAAAAACAACCCGGTAATCAGAACACCGCTGATATTACCCAGCTGTATGCCGAGAAGGTTGACCTTGCCCAGCAAATACCCGAGGCTGATAACTGTAAAGATGACCAGAACCTGATCTTCTTTAAGCAATTCGAAAACATTGATTTCCATTTTGCGCTCTTCCCCGGCTAGCGGGTGCAGGATCGTTTATTATACATAATGTAACAAAGCTGGTCGCGTTACCTATATATATGCTTCACACAGGTGGAAAGAAAAAACCACCCGCCAGCTGCGCTTTAACAACATAACGGCCATGCGCATTAAGCAGCCCTAATATAATGATAAAAACAGTGGTTTAACTATTAAAAATGCACGCAAAAAAAGCAATAAATTGCAGTTTTGCGCCACACGCTCTACAATGCAAAGAAAATACGGGGCGATAAAAGCAATGGGCTGGGAAGAAAAGATCCTCTCTTGGTTCCAAAAGGACGAATCGGCATTTTCAAATCTGGAAATCCAGCCCCTTAGCCTTGGCGACCACCCAGAAAATATCGTGGTTTTTGAAGCCGTATCGCTGTATGAGGCTTGCTTGAAGGCTGACCGTGCGCTGCGTCAGGAAGGTATTCAAGGGGCTGTTTGGGCAAGAAACGAGCAAGCACCCTTTCTCGAAGATCCCTTGGCAGCCCTCAAGGCTACGCGTGAAAAATCCGGAAGCTATGCATTCGATTCAAGCTCCATGCGCTCCGCGATGGGACTGAGCTTGCAAACAGACATGATCCGCAATCCTGATGGCACCTATACGCCGCGCTTCGATAGTTTCAGAAACGTAAACGCCGAAGACGTTATCGAGCCGCAGCGCCTGGCTGATCTGCACCAACTCACAAAAATCTTTGGCGTGAACACACTAAATGTCCGCTATCAGATGGCGGAAAAAATCGACCCTCACTATGACTACTTTACAGACTCCGCACCGATGGGGGGTGAAGAAGACAAGTTCTTCATGGGCCGCCCTATGAGAATTTTGGTTTCACGGAACCAGCCTTCGGTCATTCTATACAATACGCAGGGCGAAACGGCTGAGCCAAACCGTAGCGGAAATATTCGCGGCGCAGAGAGAAACGCCCTTAAGGAAGCCTGGCAGCCCGCAGTGGGAGATTATGTCTTCCTCTGCAATTATACATGGGGAATGGATAAGGTTCTGCCGCACTCACCGCCTCATTTCTCTTGTGAGCGCGAAGAGGACGCACGCGTTATTGATGTCTACGACAGCAAGGACGGGCTAGAGTTACCCGAATTTGCAAAATTGAGTACTCCAGAGACAGAACCTGGCTAAAAAACTATTCAGCCGCGCGGCTCGCCTTTTTGCGTTCATGCGGACAAAGGTGCTTCTTGCGAAGTCGCAGGGACTTCGGCGTAACCTCAAGCAGCTCATCCTCGTTGATATACGCCATCATATCTTCCAGCGACATCTTGCGCGGCGGCACAAGGGTAGTAGCCTCGTCGGTGCCCGATGCGCGAACGTTGGTAAGCTTCTTCCCCTTGAGCACGTTGACTTCAAGATCATTATCGCGGCTGTGTTCGCCCACAATCATGCCCTGATAGACGGGTGTCTGATGGCCAACAAACATGCTGCCCCGATCCTGAAGATTGAAAATCGCGTAGGCGACGGCCATACCCGTGTCGTTGGATATTAAAGCACCATTGCGACGTTGCGGAATATCGCCCTTATAAGGGGCATAAGAATGAAAAATTCTGTTCAGAACGCCCGTTCCCCGAGTCTGCGTCAGGAACCGACTCTGATAACCGATCAACCCGCGCGAAGGGGCAAGGAACGTGAGACGCATCTTGCCCGCACCGCTCGAACGCATATCAACCATCTCGGCCTTGCGGCGGTTCATTGAGTCGATCACGGTACTCTGGAATTCCTCATCCACATCAATCGTGACTTCCTCAATCGGCTCCAAACGCTGTCCGTTCTCTTCTTTATACAGAACTTTCGGGCGGGAGACCGTCATCTCAAAACCCTCACGGCGCATAGTCTCAATGAGAACGCCAAGCTGCAGCTCCCCGCGACCACCAATCTCAAAAGAGTCCTTGTTCTCACTCTCTTTATAGGTGATAGCGACATTACATTCAGCCTCGGCCATCAAACGGTCGCGGATAATGCTGGACGTAACCTTAGATCCCTCTTTTCCTGCAAACGGCGCGTCATTCACGCTGATCGTCACAGACATGGTCGGAGGATCGATCGGTGTAGAAGCTATAGGCTCAGTAACACTCGCCGCACAAATCGTATCGGCAACAGAAGCTTTGGTCAGACCGGCGATACAAATAATATCACCTGCATGAACCTCATTAACGGGAATGCGCTTGTTACCCTCAAACATCAGAAGCTTGGTTAAACGTCCGGACTCAACAGACTCACCCTTAAGGTTAAGCGCCTTAACCACATCGTTGACCTTGGCAGAACCATTCACGACACGGCCCGTCAGGCAGCGCCCGATGAACGGGTCGTAATCAAGGAGTGTAGCCAGCATCGCAAAGGGCTTTCCGTCTTCAACTTTAGGCGGCGACACATGCTCAAGAACCAAATCAAGAAGAGGATGCAAATTTTCACGCGGCTGATCCAGCTCGCGCGCGCACCAGCCCGCACGGCCCGAAGCATAAAGAACCGGGAAATCAAGTTGGTCGTCGTTTGCGTCCAGGGAAACAAACAAATCGAAAACTTCGTTCAAAACCTCTTCCGAGCGCGCATCAGGACGATCCACCTTGTTAACAATAACGATCGGACGCAACCCTAATTTAAGCGCCTTACCCAAAACAAACTTGGTCTGTGGCATCGGGCCTTCCGCCGCGTCGATCAAAAGAATAACCCCGTCCGCCATATGCAGAACGCGCTCAACCTCCCCGCCGAAATCAGCGTGCCCGGGCGTATCAATAATGTTGATCCGCGCCCCATCCCAGAGAATAGACGTAGGTTTTGCCAGAATGGTGATACCACGCTCCTTCTCCAGATCGCCGGAATCCATCAGGCGCTCGGTAACCTGCTGATTTTCGCGGAACATCCCGCTCTGCTTCATGATGGAGTCAATCAGGGTCGTCTTCCCATGGTCAACGTGGGCGATAATCGCAATATTTCGCAAGTTTCTGGTCATTTCTTCTTTTCCGTGGCTAAAAGCGCAGTTTCGGGCGGAATTATTAGTGAATCCGCCCGAAAAAGGAAAGTAAAATTTTGAAAAAACAGCGTTTTATGCCGCCATATCGAACAAAAGCGCCTCGCAGTCGGACTGAGCCGTGAAATCAAGAGCCTCCTGGCCCGTCACGGCAAATCCGTCCCCTTCAAGGGCTTTTTGCCCTTCGACCAGAGCTTCGCCCCGGGCGATCTGAATCCAGTACTTCCGACCCGGATCAAGGCTTAACTCCTCGCCCTTTCCGGCCTCGAACCGCCCGAGAAGGATCGTCGCGTCCTGCTTGATCGTCAACGCGGCCGCCCCGCCTTCCGGCCCGACGACAGGGGCAAAGCGGTTTTTGACACTCTGCGCATCGACAAGGCGCTGCTGGTACCCCGGCTGCGTATTCCGCGCCCCCGGAATGATCCATATTTGCAGGAAATGCACCGCGTTGTCGTTCGACGGATTAAACTCGCTGTGCGTCACGCCTGTTCCGGCGCTCATCACCTGAATCTCTCCCGAACGGATCGTCTCCCCGTTGCCCATGCTGTCTTTATGCGCAAGCTCTCCGCTCAGGACATAGGAAATGATCTCCATATTGTCATGCGGATGCGTACCGAACCCCATGCCGGGCGCAACCCGGTCCTCGTTGATGACCCGTAGCGGCCCGAACCCCATATGCGCCGGGTCGTGATAATGGCCGAACGAAAAACTATGCTGACTCTTGAGCCACCCCAGATCGGTCGGCCCTCTTTGATCGCGTTCGCGTTTGATGATCATGGTGAAATCCTTTCTACTGGCTTGATGGAAAGCACGTTAATATTCGTTAACGCCCAGCAAGCGTTACATCATTACAAATTCTGGAAAGGAGTGCGCTAGGCTTAGGCCGTCAGGATCAGCTTCGGGCCGTCATCCATCTCAGTCGCGGACCAATGGATGAACGGCTTGACCTTGGTGTTCTCGCCGCAGGCCTGACGCCAAATATCGCCATTATGGAATGTACCGACAGGCGCACCGGGCTTAAGCCGGAAGGTCCTGATATGGTCAAGTGAGGCCACAGGTTCGGCGTCCTCGTTGCGGGCATGACGCGTGACCTTTGAATTGTAAACGGTGATATACCGATCACCGTAATGCTCGCCGGTTTCATAATTAGGGGTATAAGGGTCGGCGTGCGGACGGTCAACCGTATCATCGTCGTAATCATAGGAGTAAACCTTCAAAAGCGGTGTACGTCCCAAGCCTTCCAGATAATCCATATCAGCCAGAATCGTGCTAAGCTCTTGGCCGAACATCTCCGTCTGCGCCGCATACTTACGAACGGTCTCAATACCGAGCCAAGACGGGGCGATACCGACATTACGCTGCCACGAAGATTGCAATTCACCACGCAACTTTCCCTGGTAAACATCCCTGCTCATCCGTTGCGCCAGACCGTTAAAATCGCCATCAAGACGGCGCGGAAGAATAATCGCGCCTTTATCACAAAACTGCGTGTTACTGAGTTCTGTCAGGGAGGAAACCACCGTCGCACATTCATAGTCGATGGGAACACCGCGTTCGTCCTTGCGGCCTTCATCGCTCAGAACTCGCTGACGGATCTGGTCGATATCGCCGCCGCCTAAACCGCCACGAATATCTTTATTTGATGACATGAACACCTCCCACTCTGAAGATGATCATACCGCTACGCAACCGACCAAGGGAAGCATACGATATTGTGCGCCGCAGTATAAAGCTTGGCCCAAAGACCTGATGGACAAAGAAAAATCTTGAGATCAGCCACAAACAGGCCATAAATATGATAAGCCCTCTAACAGGATAAGCGATACATGGCACACCTCAAAACTCTTGGCTTAAAGGCTTTACTGGCTGCTCTTCTGCTTATGTTTGCGGCTCTTGTCGCATCTCCAACCGCTAAAGCTTGGGGGGACAGGAAAAAAGAGGGCTGGGGTGAAGTCACCCACAGTATTGAGCATGACGGCGTGGATCGCGAATATATATTGCACGTCCCCGAACAGGTTTTAGGCAGCAAGAAAAAGGTACCACTGGTGATCATGCTCCACGGCGGCGGGGGCAACGGAGCAAACGCTGTGATGATGTCCAAATTTTCTCAAAAGGCGAATAGCGAAGGGTTTATCGTTGCCTTCCCGAGCGGCAGCGGCCGCTTTAAAAACAAGCTCAAGACATGGAATTTCTGGCACTGCTGCGGCTACGCCATGAAAAACCAGACGGACGATGCCGGGTTCCTGAGCGCCCTAATCGATACGCTGGTTAAAAACTACCCCGTGGACCCCAAACGGGTATTGGTCACAGGCATGTCGAACGGCGCGATGATGAGCCACCGCGCGGGCATTGAACTCTCTAAAAAAGTGGCCGTAATCGCCCCCGTGGTCGGTACGATGTTCGGCGACGAACCGAAAGCCAAAGGCCCTGTGGCCGCCCTGATCATCAATGGCCTGAAAGACACGCACATCAAGCCCGATGGAGGTGTGAACGAAACCCGCTTCAAGGATGCTTGGGACGGCACCCCGATGCAACCGATCCTGTGGCAGTCCCAATACTGGGCCAAAATCAACGGCTGCAAGAAAGAGCCGCAGAAGATCGAATACAAGCCCACCGTGATCCTTTACGACTATGACTGCCCCGAAGGGCTGGACGTGCGGCATTTGGTTCTGGAAAGCGGCACGCACTCATGGCCCGGCGGCCGCGCCGGACATGGCGGCGGGGCGACCCCGACGACCGAGATTTCCGCCACCGACGAGATCTGGGCGTTCTTCGAGGAAATGACCCGCTGAAGCCTCCCAAACGCTCAAAAAAAATTCGAAGGATTCGAATTTCACTATTCGTTAAATGGTCAGAACAACTTCATGCGTGAAAGGATTTGACCATGACGCACAAGAAAAAACCACTGCTCGCAACGTTACTGACACTCTCCATATTAACCTTCGCCATGCCTGCATTCGCAGGCGATGACCACCGCTACAAAAACCATCACGGTGGCGGCAAAAACCATCGTCCGAACTATGGCTGGCAAGAAGATCGGCATGATAAGCGCTATGACAATAGGCACGACAATAATTGGGACAAAAAGCGCGGACACCACTACAACCGCTATAACTTTGATGTCCACGTGCCCAGACATCTGAGGCACGCACGCCATCGGCTACCTGTATTCATCGTCATTGACAGTAAAGGTAAATACCGAGGGCATGGAACGAAGCATTTTTTCCAGCAAAAGGCTGCCCGTGAAGGCTTCATTCTGGCCTACGCTTACGACCACAGCCGCAACGGCCACAGAATGTCGAACAGAGACAAGGATTATCTCGTGCACAGCGTGCTTAGCATGCTCGACAACAACTATCGGCCGGACACACGCCGGATAAACTTCTACTTCAATTTCTAAAAGACGATTTCTAAAGTCCTCACACACGCAACTCCGGGGCCGTTCCCCACAACGGCCCCGTTTTCTTTAACTCGGATTAAGTGAGCCAAGTCGCGCCTTCGGAGCGTCGTTGCGTTTGGGCGGTTGATACCCTTCAAGAACAGCGACAAGATCACTGCGAACCCGCACAAAATTCTCCTGTGCCCCCGCATAAAGAATGCCTTCAAGCCGCCTGATGGCATCGCCCAAGATCTTCCGTTGATCAGGAGAAATCCCTTTGGAGAATTCTTGTGTTGCATCCTTGAGAGAGAGCACAGGACCGACCCCTGTCATCTGGCTAACGTAAGTAAGAAAGTCAGATTTTAATCCGTCCGCATCATCGGCCTTCCTTAAATCGCCGATTGTAACTGCCGGGCGAACAGGTTCAATATTCTGGTTGGCGGGCAGCTCGATATCGCGGATCGGGCTCTGGCTCTCCCTTGCAATAGCTTTCCCTTTAGCTTTGAAGCGAAAATAAGCCCATACACCGAGCAAACAGGCGATAGTGAGTGCAAGCACAGCCGGCATATAAGCAAACGGTACGGAAGAATTCGCCGAAGACAGCCCTAAAGACCCTGCCTGAAGGGGTGTTGGATTAGAACCACTATTTACAGAATCACCCTGCTGTACCGGCTCTGTTTCATTCGTATTGTACGTCGCAGGCGGCCCAGAAACCTCGACCGTCCGGGCGGCCGCGACCGTGTACTGAACGTTCTGATTACGCGTATCCCACCACGGGACCCTTATTTCTGGCAGAACAAGCGTACCGCCATGCCGGGGAACGAGCGTATACGTTTCCACCCGCCAGCCTGTAACCTTCTTGCCGTCCGGGGACACGTTAATCCCCTTTTCCGGGCTGTCGGCGTAAACCGTAAAATCCTTCTCGGGCGCCGCCTGAGTTTCCAGACTAGGAAGGATTTCTCCGGTATTGCCACTAACCACCAGCGTGAGGCGGCGCGTGATCGGCTCGCCGGCCTTCGCCCCCTTGTCGCCCTCAAGAACATCTGAAATCTGAAGTCCTTCAGCGGGAATCCACGGCTCTATACCCGCTTGTGCATCCTGAACGTCCAGCTGAACCTCATCGGTCATAAGGGTAAACGGCTGTCCCATGATACCGCCGAACATTCCGAAATCCTGAAAAATGCCGAGAGGGTCCTGTGTTCCGAACGGCGACTGGCCCTGCCCCGAAGCGCCGCTGATCATGCCCTGAAACACATACGCTGGAACAGTCATGGGCCCGGGTTTAAGAGGCGTAATAAGATATCGCAATTCAACCACCTTAACCGAACGCCCGTCGATTGCCGTATCATAGACCTTCGGATCACCTTGCTTTTCGACGATGGCATCCTCGACCTTCAGGTCCCCGTGGGAAATTTCATAAACAGGCTTTGCCGCAACCAGCCGCGCGACAAATACGACGGGCGCGTTCAGGGCGGGTGAAAGGGTACTGACCTCCCCCGTGACATAGACGTCCCTGTTTTTACGTTTAGCCGCGGGCGAAGCGCTTGCCGAAACCTGAATATCGACGGGCTGGCTTTGCAAAACGCCGCTGCCGGTCTGCACGCTCATCGCGGGAATACGCAAAACCCCCGTGCGCTTAGGCAGAACCGTATAAGTCCAGATCGTCTTGGCGTTGTATGAACCGTTAATCACATTAACACTCGACGATTGACCCTTGGAAAGAATCTGAAAATCCTTTTCAAGCACACTGATATCTGGCGCATTTGCTTGTTGAGCATCGCTCAAAATGATCGAGAGGGTAAAACTCTCACCCTTATAAACCACCGGGCGGTCCGCCTCGACCGTCAGGGACGCCGCCCAACAAGTCGTAGAAACGCATAAAGTTAAAAACAAAACACATACTGGAAAACAAAAACGAACAAGACGTCTTACCATGGCTTGTCTCCTTCTCGCGCTCCTTGAGTTTCCGATTCAACATAAAACTTGTTCTTGAGGAATGTCTCCGTATCGCTGTGTATGCGCTCAAGCCAGCGGTCGGCATCGACATCCTGCGGCGTTCTAACTTGCTGCCCCTGACCTTGCGGTTCAACCGGGCCGTCGGCCAGCCTCGGACGTGTATCAGCGGGTTTGTTGTCGGGCGTTCCTGAGAAATCCTTCTGGGCCTTATTCTGCATTTCCGCCGGAGACTCTGAAGGCTCTTGATCTTTTTGCCCTTCAGGAGAACCACTATCCTGTTGTGACTCCCGTTGTTGCGCCTCCTGTTGCTGTTCCGCCTTATCTTCTGAAGCTTTCTGGCCGCTCTCGTTGCGCTCCTCTGCCTCTTCCTGAGAATCTGCGGCCTGCTTCTGCTCTTGGCTCGGATTTTCTTCCTGACCGTTCTCGGCCTGTTTTGGATTGCTGGATTCCTCACTTTTCTTCTGCTCCTTCCCGGGCTGAGGCGGATACCCTTCAGAACCTTCCGAGGATTTTTCTTGGGACTTGTTCTCAGACTCAGATTGCGCCTGCTTCTGCTCTCCTTCAGACGCACTGCCTTCTTGACCGGAATTCTGCTCGCCTTGTTGCTGCTGCTCGCCCTGATCCTTTTGCGCCTTTTCCTGACCTTCGGATTGCTGCCGCTCACCTTGCGCCTGCTCTGAGTTTTCAGGCTGTCTTGAATCTGGGTTTTGATCCTTTTGCGGCTCTTGACTCTTCTGCCCCTGCTGCGGCTTTTGCTCAGCCTGCTGTTGGTCTTGATCTGACTGATTTTTCCGGCCTTGATCACTATTTTGATCCTGATTACGCTCCTCAAGCATCTTACGCGCAATTTCAAGATTATGAGCCGCATCCTGATGCTCAGGGTTCCCTTTAAGAACCTCCTCGTAAGCTTTGATCGCATCTTCGATCTGGCCCGCCATCAATTGCGCATTCCCAAGGTTATAACGCGCATCCTCGGCAATCTCTGGTCTATCGGCCCTTTCAAAAGACTCAGCTGCGCTCTCATAGTCTCCTGCCTTAT
>JAANMX010002065.1_pt1 | contig 20988 bp, 22 predicted proteins | sample 7279681 | NCBI WGS metagenome assembly JAANMX01 (sample SAMN14094542, study PRJNA606508) | bioreactor metagenome | isolation source: A lab-scale SPAN reactor treating ammonium-rich wastewater day 351 | place: Ireland: Galway | collected 2018-01-01
TATTAACCACGGAAAACACGGAACACACTGAAAAAAGCGCAGAACTTCCGCGTATTCTGTGTATTCAGTGGTTATTTCTGTCGTTGGCTGAGTAGTTACAAATCTGTGTTCCCTCCGATCCGTGTATACAAAATTTCATCCCTTCGACAGGCTCAGGACACCGCCCCCGTGGCGCAACCCGTCGCATGGGGAACTGTTCGCAGAGAAAGAGGAGAAAATTCTATGCAAATTGGACTCAATTCGGGCATCTTCCCCACCGCGTGGACCCCGGACCAGAAAGTGGAAGCCACAGCCCGGGTGGGCGCGACCGGGCTGGAACTGAACATCGACACCAATCAACTGTGGACCCAGCGGCTGGACGCCGGGGCGCGGCGGGCCTTGCGCCGTCAGGCCGAAGACGCCCAAGTCGCCATCACCTCCCTCTGCCTCAACGCCCATTGGGTATTCAACCTCGCCAGCCCGGATGCGCGCATCCGGGACATCGGCGTCAGCCTGATGCTGGACGCGCTGGAGATGGCCGAGAGTCTGGGCGCGAGTGCGGTTCTGGTGCCTGGCTGCGACCAGGACCAATCCCCCGAAAACCGCTGGGAACTCTTTCGGGATGGGGTGATGCAGGCTGTGGCCCGGGCTGAAAAGAGCGGCGTCGCCCTGGCCCTGGAAGCCGTGGGCAAGCCATTTCTCTTTGACAGCGCGCGCCTGCTGCGGATGATCGACGACTGCGGCGGCTCCCCCAGCCTGGGCATCTATCTGGACATCGGCAACTCGACCCGGGGCGAAATGGACCCGGCAGAGGAGATTCGGGTGGCTGGCACCCGGGCCGTCCTCTGCCACGTCAAAGACTGGAACCCGGATGATCCGCTGGACCGGCGTCTGGGCGCGGGCGGGGTGGACTTTTCCCGCTCCCTGGCGGCCCTGGCTGAAATCGGCTACAATGGCCCCCTGCTGGCCGAACTCCCCCCAGACCCGGCGGATGGGGATGTGGTGGCCCGCCGCTCCGTGGAGTTTCTGGCTGAGTTGGGGAGGGGGCAATGATACAACCAATCGTAGACACCCATCAACACCTGTGGGATTTGGAGCGCTTGCGCCTGCCCTGGCTGGCCGACGCCCCCTCATTGCAGCGCAGCTACCGCACCCCGGACTACCTGGCCGCCACCGCGGGGCTGGGGGTGGTCAAAGCGGTTTATATGGAGGTGGATGTGGCCCCGGAGCAGCAGGCCGCCGAAGCCGAGATGCTCATCGACCTCTGCGCCCAGCCCGATACGCCCACCGTGGCCGCGGTCATCTCCGGGCGGCCCGCCACACCCGAATTTGAGGGCTACATCCGCCACTTCGCCAGCTATCCGGCCATTGTGGGCGTGCGCCAGGTCTTGCACGTCCCCGATACGCCCCGGGGGCACTGCCTGACCCCCGATTACGTGCGGGGCGTCCGGCTGCTGGGAGCGTTGGGCCTCAGTTTCGATATCTGTCTGCGCCCCGCTGATCTGGGCGACGCAGTGGAATTGGCCCGCCGCTGCCCGGAGACCCGCTTCGTCATCGATCACTGCGGCAACGGCGACCCCTATGTGGTTGCTGGCGGCGAGCCTCTTCCCCCCGCGGATCCTTTTGCCCACAGCCGGGAGCAGTGGATGGAGGATATGGCCGCGTTGGCGGCTCTGCCCAACACCATCTGTAAAATCTCCGGCATCATCGCCCGCACCCGCCCCGGCTGGACAGCCGCCGATCTGGCCCCCGCGGTCAATCACTGCCTGGACAGCTTCGGCTTTGGTCGGGTGGTCTTTGGTGGGGATTGGCCGGTCTGCAATCTGGGCGCGGATAGCTCCTATGCGGCCTGGGTGACCGCGCTGAAGAGTATCGTCGCCCGGCGCAGCAGCCAGGAGCAGGCCGCACTCTTCCACGACAACGCGCTGGATTTCTACGGGTTGCGCTGAGTACATTGTCAACAAAGTTTTTTGCATTATCGTAGGCGTTGCTTGTAGCTGCGCAAGAGACGAGTACCCCTGCGGCTGGCTGTGCGGTTCAAAACCGCACCTACAGAAATGCCACATTACTTCGTTTACAGAGCACTGAGCGCCCCCGGCAGCCCCCAAATAGGAAAAGGGGAGAGGTGAGGACAGCGCTGTCCTCACCTCTCCCCTTTTCCTGTACGGTTTTTAGCCCATAAACTGGCGCAGATAGCGCCCGCTCTGCACCAGCGAAACTTTGCGCCGCTCCAGCGAGCCTTCGTAGGCCCGATCCTCCACTTCGATGCAGACCGGCCCGTTGTAGCCCGCATCGCTCAGATGGGAATAGAACTCTCCCCAGTCCACATCCCCCAGACCGGGCAGCTTGGGGGTGTGGAATTGCAGGGGTGTGCCCAGAATGCCCACTTCGTGTAGCCGGTGCTTATCCACCCGGGCGTCTTTGGCGTGGACGTGGACAAACTTCCCGGCGAACTCCCGGATGGCCTGGCCGATGTCGATCTGCTGCCAGACCAGGTGGGAGGGGTCGAAATTCAGGCCGAAATTGTCGCTGGGGATGTCGTTGAACATCCGCCGCCAGACAGCCGGCGCAATCGCCAGATTCTTGCCGCCGGGCCACTCGTCGTTACTAAAGGCCATAGGGCAATTCTCTATGCCGATGCGTACCCCGTGGGACTCGGCGTAGGCGATGAGCGGTCGCCAGACCTCCAGAAAGCGCGGCCAGTTGTCGTCGATGGACCTGTGCCAGTCCCGTCCGATAAATGTGTTGACGACACCGATCTCCAGCATCTCCGCGGCCATAATCACCTTTTGGATGTGGTCGATGTAGACCTGGGCCTCGGCCAGGTCCGGTGTCAACGGATTGGGGTAGTAGCCCAGAGCGCTGATCGAGACGCCGCTCGCCTGCTGCCAGCCCTGGACAGCCGCGGCTTCGGCCTTGCCAAAGCCGTTTACGTCGATGTGCGTCACTCCCGCATAGCGCCGTTCGGCCTTGCCTTTGGGCCAGCACATCACCTCCACACAGTCAAAGCCGCTCTGCGCGGCGAATTCCAAAACTTCCTGGCCTGACAAATCGGCCAAAATCGCGCTGACAAATCCCAGTTGCATCAGAAACCTCCGGTTATGATTATCGACAGTATATGTCTCTGTTATTTCCCCAGACCGTGACTGTTCAGCCACCCCACCCTGCCCCTCCCCATTCCAGGGAGGGAAGTGGATCGACTCCTCCCCCACTGTGGGGGAGGTTGAGCAGTTACCCCAGACCTGTAAAATATAAGGTGGCGAAGCCACAGGCGTTGCGTGCAGATCGGACCAGTGAGCGCCAGTTAAGCAGCGCTGATCGGGTGCATTTACTCACATTTCACGTTTCATATCTTCAGAAACAGAAACCATTGGAGGGGAAATTGCCGCCGCCGCCCTCCGCTCATCCCGCTCCACCTTGCCGTCGCGCACATGGACAATGCGGTCGCAGTAGGCGGCAGTCTCCGGGTCGTGGGTGACGAAGACAATCGTCATTCCCCGCTCCCGGTTGAGATCGCTGAAAAGCTGCATAATCTCTTCGCTGGTTTTGGTGTCCAAATTGCCCGTGGGTTCGTCGGCCAGAATCAGTTTGGGCCGGTTGATCAGGGCCCGGGCGATGGCTACCCGCTGCTGCTGGCCGCCGGAGAGTTCGTTGGGTTTGTGGTCCAGCCGGTCGCCCAGCCCGACCAGTCCCAGGGATTCGGCGGCGCGCTGGCGTCGTTCCCGGCCAGAGACGCCTGCATAGACCAGCGGCAATTCCACATTCGCCAGCGCGCTGGTGCGGGCCAATAAATTGAAACTTTGGAAGACGAAACCGATCTTCAGACTGCGGATGGCGGCCAGTTCGTTGTCGTCCAACTGGCTGACGTCGATGCCGTCCAGCTTGTAGACGCCGGTCGTGGGCACATCCAGACAGCCCAGCATATTCATCAGCGTAGACTTGCCGCTGCCGCTGGGACCCATAATCGAGAGCATCTCGCCGGGGAAAATCTCCAAATCCAGCCCGCGCAGGGCGCGCACCTCCATATCCCCCATCTGGTAGACTTTTGTCAGCCCCCGGGCCTCGATCACCGGGCGGGTCAGACCGTTAGGGGCGTCTCCGTTTTCAGTTTTGCCATTCAAGAAGCGTTTGAACATAAGGAGGTTGCAGATGGAAAGTAGTAGGTGGAAAGTGGTGGGTTCAGAGGATGATGAGAGGATGATGAGATGATGGAGAGTATCGGCAGAATCCCATCACCCCATCACCCCATCACCCCATCACCCATTAATTCCCTCCAAAGAGCGCACCCCGTAACTGGTCCTGGCTGCTTACGCGAATCAGCGCAATCGCGTCCCCATCGCTCAGCCCGGCCAGCACTTGGGTGAAGCGGTCGTTGCGCAGTCCCATATCGATCTCTTGCAGCGTGGGCACGTCGCCCACCAGTTTCTGCACAAAGGCCCGGCCCGACTCCCGGTCCAACTGAATGTAGCGGTTGGGCACCAGCAGCACATTGTCTACCTGGGCGGTGGTGATGATGGCCGTAGCGCTCATCCCGGCGCGCAGGGGCGCGTCCGTGGGGTCGGGGACAATCTCCACTTCGTAGGCCACCACCCCGCCCACATCCCGCGCCGTGGGCGAGACGCTCGTGACACTACCGGAAATGTCCGCGTCGGGCAACGCGTCCAGACTCAGACGGACGGTCTGGCCCACCTGCACCTGGCGCACGTCGATCTCGTCCACAAGGACGGTCATGTGGAAGCTGTTCAGATCGGTCAGCACCACCGCGGGCAGGGCGGAAGAGCCGTAGAGTTCGCCCTGACGGATGTTCACCTGACTGATGATGCCGCTGATGGGGGCGCTGAGGCGGGAGTTGTTGAGGGTATTCTCGGCCTGCTTGCGGCTGAGTTCGGCCTGGCGCACCTGGGCGCGGGCAATCTCCAAATCCTCGGCGTCGGGGCCTTCCAATAATTTTTCCAGGCTGTTCTGCGCGGTGAGCAGATTGCTGCGGGCCTGACGCACGCTCAACTCGGCCTGGGCAATCTGGGCCAGGGACGAGGCGACCTGGGCTTCGTTGGCCCCGGCCTGGCTCACGGCGTATTGGGACTGGGCCACTTCGTAGGCAATCGTCGCCTGTTCCAACTGGGCAGCCTGGGGCAGCGCGCCCACATTGGGGGAATTTCGCACCTGATCGTAGGCTTGCTGGGCCTGACGCACATTGGCCTCGGCCTGGCGGATTTGGGATTCCTGTACAGCCCGCTCCGCGGCGGATGCACCGGCCAGCAGTTGGCGATAGGATGCCTGGGCGCTGGCCAGGGAGGCTTCCCCGCTGGCCACGCTGGCCTGGGCCACTGTCACCGCGGCCTGTGCCCCGGCGATGTCGTTGTCCGAAGGCGGATTTTCCATCTTTGCCAACTGCGCCCGGCTGATCTGAAGCGCGATGTCCGATTGCTCCACGGCCAGGCTGGCGTCGGTCACGTCCAATTGGGCCAACAGTTGGCCCGCTTCCACAGCCTGGCCGACGGTCACCAGCACCTGATCCACCCGGCCCGCGCCGCGGAAGGAGAGGGAGACCTGGGCCTCCGGGTCGATACTGCCCGTAGCGCTGACTGTGCTGTTGATAGAGCCGCGTTCGATGGGGACGGTTTCGTAGGCGGGGATGGCGGCAGCCGCGGCCTGGGCCGCCTGGTAGCGCTGGTAGCCGTACCAGCCCGCCGCGCCCAGCAGGGCCAGGACAATCAAAGTTACGATAAATCGTCGCATGAAAATTGCTCACAAAAAGAGAGAACGCAGATTACGCAGAAACCACAGATTGACGCAGATTTTTATTTGTCTTCATCCGTGGCTCAAATCTGGCCGGTCTACACTACGCAGGAACAGCGCTGCGGTTGCGCGATAAGTGTACCGGCTTGTGTGCCGGTTGGCTGTAATCTTCCTGGGGTTGACACTCCATCGACCCGTCCTCAGCTTCTTCGGGCGTAGCCTCGGCCACGAAATCGCTCACCCGCTCCACCACAGCCGCCAGCAGTTCGTGAAAACTCGCCACCGACTGCACAGTGACCAGGGCCAGATGCAACTCTTTAATCCCCGCATAGCCTTTCAGATAACGGGCGATGTGTTTGCGCACGAGAATCAGCGCCAGTTCTTCCCCGTAAAATTCCCGCATCAGGGCAAAATGGCGGCGGATAAAGACGGCTTTTTCGGCAAAACTGACTTCATTTCGGTCCCGGCGCTGGAAAATCCACGGATGGCCGATGGCCCCCCGCCCGATCATCACCGCCGCGCAGCCGGTCTTGGCTTTGATGGCGGCGATGTCGACCACCGTCGCCACATCGCCGTTGCCGATCACCGGCACATCCGCCACAGCCACCAGATCGGCGATGGCGTCCCAATTGGCCTGGCCGCTGTAGTTCTGATCTTTGGTGCGCCCGTGTACCGCCACCAGACTGGCCCCGTTCTCTGTCATCGCCCGCACCACATCCCGGTAGTTGAGCGAGTCTGCATCCCAGCCCAGGCGGATTTTGCCCGTGACTGGCACGGAGAGGGTGCGGGTGAGCGCGGCGAAGATGCGCCCGATTTTGGCCGGTTCCCGCAGCAGACCTGCACCCGCGCCCCGCCCGCTCACTTTGCGCACGGAGCAGCCCATATTGATGTCGATGATCGACGGCCCCAGGGGTTCGATGCGCTGGGCCGCCTCCACCAGTATCTCCACACTGTTGCCAAAAATCTGGAAGACAATCGGCTTCTCGTGGGGGGCATAGGCCAGGATACGCCGGGTGCGCTCGTTGATCTGCTTGCCCTGAATAATCGCTTCGGCGGAGGCAAATTCGGTGTAGCTCATAGCCGAGCCGTAGTCGTAGCAGAGGGAGCGGTAGGGGAGATCGCTGAAGCCCGCCATAGGCGACAGAATCAGATCGCCGTAGACGGGAACATCCCGCACCCAAAAGGTGGGTTCTGTTCTTTCGTTCTGGGGCAACTCTAGTGCATCCAATTCGTCAAACCATCCATTCCAAATCACAGCGCGTAGACATAGGGTGGACAAACCACAAAGTTGCACGGAGTCCAGACCAGAGAGCGCCGGTTGAGCGGTGTCCCTTCGATAAACTCAGGACGCCGCCTGAGCCTGTCGAAGGGTCGATCTTGCGCTGGTACGGAGTACATTCTTGCAGGTCCGGTCTCTGGCCGGAGAGACTACGCCAGCGCACACCGGACGCACGTCACGCCGGAGACGTGACCTACAAGTCACAAAGAGGATACCTGTCAATTCCCTGCTTTTCTTTGTCCTTTGCGTCTTTGTGGTTGCAGCTTTCTACGGAACGAAAGGCCGGGTTTGTTTGTTCCGACCTGTGGCCTTATGCTATCATTGCCGGGCAAAAGGTGACAATTCATCCGTTGAGAGCGCGATGTACCAGCAGCGATTGTTTGAAAATTTAGGCACACACTTCCCCTCCACCCGCTACCAGGGCAGCAAAGCCAAACTGGTGGATTGGATATGGGGGCAGATTGGCGATCTCAATTTTTCGACGGCGCTGGATGCGTTTGGCGGGACGGGGGTTGTCGGCTATCGGCTGAAGCAGGAGGGCAAAGCGGTTACGTACAACGACATCCTGCGCTTCAACCACCAGTTCGGGCTGGCGCTGATCGAAAACAGTGACGTACTCATCCGCCCACAGGACAGGCAATGGGTACTGGAACGCAATCCCCATATCGACTATCCTGCCTTTGTGCAGCAGACCTTTCGCAACATCTATTTTATCGACAGCGAAAATCGCTGGATCGACCAGACCGTTCGCAACATTGCCGAGGTGACAAATCCCTATCGCAGGGCGTTGCTTTTTTTGCCCTGGCCCAATCCTGCATTGTCAAACGTCCATACAATCTTTTCCATCGCAAGAATCTGTATATGCGTTTGGCCGAGGTCGAACGCACTTTTGGCAACAAAGCCTCGTGGGACAAACCTTTTGCCGAGTGGTTCGAGACATTTGTCGATGAGGCAAATCAAGCGGTGTTTCGGGGAAATAGCGCTTGCCAGGCCGTGTGTGGAAATGCCATTGATCTGCCCGCTGGGTTCGATTTGGTCTACATCGATCCGCCCTATATTTCCCAGCGCGGGGTGGCGGTCGATTACGCTGATTTCTACCATTTTCTGGAAGGGCTGTGCGACTACGACGGATGGCAAGAGCGCATTGATTGGGGATCGAAACACCGGCGGATGGTGCGCCAACCCAATCCCTGGACCGACAAAGCACAAATTTACGCGGCTTTTGACCGCTGTTTTGCGCACTTTGCCGAGAGCATTCTGGTTGTCTCCTACCGCAGCGACGGCGTGCCCGGCATTGACGAATTGCGCTCGCTGATGGGCCGGTATAAATCGAATGTGCAGGTGGCGGTCTTTGGCGACTACACCTACGCGCTGTCAACCAACAAGCGTTCCCAGGAAGTGTTGCTCTTCGGGATATAGGAAGATTTAATGACTACTACTGCTTCACAAACCGCAACCCCCTACTCCGTCGTCGTGGGTATGGAAGTCCACGCCCAACTGTTGACGCAGACCAAAATGTTCTGCCGATGCAGCGCCGACTATCAGGGCGATCCGCCCAACACCCACACCTGCCCGGTCTGTCTGGGGCTGCCCGGTGCGCTGCCGGTGATGAACCGGGCAGCCATCGAAGCGACCATTCGCACGGGTATCGCGCTCAACTGCGAGATTTCCGAGACCGCGGTCTTTGCCCGCAAGAATTACAACTACCCGGACCTGCCCAAAGGCTACCAGATTTCCCAGTACGAGCTGCCCCAGTGCCGCAACGGCTGGCTGGACATCGAACTGGCCGACGGCAGCACCAAACGCATCCGCATCCACCGGGCGCATCTGGAGGAGGACACGGGCAAGAACACCCACGCCGGCAACTATACCCTTGTGGACCTGAACCGGGCCGGGATGCCCCTGATGGAGATTGTCACCGAAGCCGACATCGAAAGCCCGGAGGAGGCCTACGCCTTCCTTACCGCACTGCGGGCCATTCTGCGCTATCTGGGCGTCAACAGCGGGGATATGGAGAAGGGCGCGCTGCGCTGCGAGCCGAACATCAGCGTATGGACAGCGGAGCAGAAGGCCCGGGGCGAATACGGCACAAAAGTTGAGGTGAAGAATCTCAACAGCCTGCGCGCGGTGCGGGGGGCGATTGCCTACGAAGCCGAACGCCAGGCGGAGGTGTTGGCCGATGGCGGGGTGATCCAGCAGGTGAATATGGGCTGGGACGAGGTCAACCAGCGCACGGTTCTGCAACGCTCCAAAGAGAGCAGCGAGGATTATCGCTACTTCCCGGAGCCGGACCTGCCGCCGGTCGTCGTCAGCCGGGAATGGGTGGCGCAACTGACCGCCACTCTGCCCGAACTGCCCGACAGCAAACGCCAGCGTTACGAGAATGACTGGGGGCTGCGTCCCATCGACGCCCAGACCCTCAGCGACGAACAATTGGTGGCTGATTATTTCGAGGCAGCGGTGGCGGTCTATGGCGCAGACGACGGCAAGCCCCAGCGGATGGCGAATTGGATCAGCGGCGAACTCTTCCGGCTGATCTACGCGGACGGGGAGGGCCAGGACCTGCGCCAGATTTCCGAACTGAAGATTGGGCCGGGCCAGTTGGCCGGGCTGGTGGGTTTGGTGGATGGGAAGGTGATCAACGCCAACACAGCCAAAAAAGTGTTGGAGCAGATGTACACCAGCGGCGAGGATGCGGGCGCGATTGTGGAGCGGGACGGGCTGGCAATGGTCAGCGACACCGGCGTCATCGACGAGGCGGTGGCGGCCATCTTCGCCGCCAACCCGGACGAACTATCCCGCTACCGGGGCGGAGAGGTCCGGCTTTTCGGCTTCTTTATGGGCCAGGTGATGCGGGCCACGAAGGGCAAGGCGGACCCGGCGGCGGCGAAGGAGCGGTTGCAGGAGTTATTGGATGAAAAGTGAGGCGTGAGATCACGCGACCCGATCTCGCGCTTCACTCCTCAGGGTTTGACCGCTCTGTGCTGAACTATCCACTGACCTCTAGCACTCTGGGTACAATCGTTTTGGCGATCTCCTCGCGAGTGGAGAGGGTCTTCAAGTCGTATATCGCCTGAAGGTTGAGCCAGGAAGCCGCGTCGCCGCCGAAATAGCAGGCAAGGCGTTGGGCGGTATCGGCTGTGATGGAGCGTCGTTCTTTGACGATTTCATGAATGCGGGTGGCAGGCACGCCCAACGCGCTGGCAAGCGCATTGACGCTCACTCCCAGTGGATTCAAAAAATCTTCCTGCAAGATTTCTCCCGGATGCACGGGCCGCATCTGATTGACAGGTCTGTTCATCGCACTACCTCAGTGATAATCAACAATCTCCACCTCCGCCGGGCCACCTTCAGTCCAAAAAAAGCAGATTCGATACTGATCATTGATGCGAATACTGTACTGGCCTTGCCGATCACCTCGTAGCACTTCCAGTCTGTTTCCCGGCGGAGAACGCAGAAAATCCAGCGTCTGGGCGGCATCCAATTGAGTCAGTTTGCGAACTGCCACTCGTTCAAACGCACGAAAGCGGCGTGGACTCCCGCCTTCGTACAATTCCTGGGTTTCTCTGCTACGAAACGACTGGATCATAGCCTATTTTATTACGTTTCACGTAATGCGTCAATCGGGATTTGTTCGGAGAGAGAGACGTTCGGCTTGAATGCGAAACGTGAGACGTGAGATCACTCGACCCGATCTCACGTTTCACGTTTCACTCGTCTGCGGGCTAACAGCCCGGGTTACATTACTGCAATTCGTATGTAATCTGCAACTGCATCGACAAACTCAGCTCGCCGGGGCTGACGGATGTGCCGCCGCCGCCACCACCGCCGCCAAGCTGCATTTGGCTGGCGGCAAAGTTGCCCCCAAAGTAGCCCCCGCCCTGGCCGATGACTTCGCTGATGCTCACCACCGCGCCGATTTCTGCGTCGTTCAGACCAGCCAGTTCCTCGGCTTTGGCCTTGGCATTCTCCACAGCTTTGGCCCGGGCATCGGACTCGATGCTCTTGGGGTCAGCCAGGCTGAAGGTGACGCCGTAGATGTTATTGGCGCCTGCTTCGATGGCCGCATCCAGTGTTCCGCCCACTGCATCCAAATCGCGCAGGGTGGCGAAGACGCTGTTGTTCACGTGATAGCGGTTCTGCTCGTCGTCAGAGGAGCCATCCGGCCCGTAGACCCGCTCTACCCAAATGCTGAAGCCGCTGGTCTGGATGTCTTTCTCCTCCACGCCAGCCTCGGCCAGGGCCGCCAGCACTGCGTCCATAATTTCGTTGGCATCGCCGCTGGCTTCCTTCACCGTCGGCTTTACCACCTCCACCCCAATCGTAATTTGGGCGATGTCGGGCTTGATTTTCACGACACCCTCGCCCACAACTGTCACTGTGCGCCCGTGATCCATTTCATCCTGGGCCTGGGCGATCTGGGGCGAAAAGTTGCCCCGGCCCAAAAGAACCCCAGCCACCAGCGCGAAAACCAGCACAAGCCCAGCTATCCCAAACGAACTCTTTCTCATCTCAATTCTCCTCGAATTTTTTGGATTGTTCCAGAGACGGACTCGCTCAGCCCATCGCCAATAAGGACGACGGCGCCAGATTTTTTGTTCCGAGGCAGCTTCCCAGTTTTGCGCATTTGCACAATCGGCCAAAATCAGCGACGATTGCAAAGTCTGACTTGAGAATAGGACGCTGATGACGCTGAAAAAGCGGATTGACGCTGCGGTGTCCTGAGCCTGTCGAAGGGATAAAAATCTGCGGAGATCAGTAGTTTCTACGTGAATCTGCGTCCCGCTTTTCGTCGGTGTCAGTGCTCCAGGCATACCATCTGTCAACCAATCAACCATTTCCCCAGGAGAAAAACGCAATGAATCCAACAGAAAAAGTGGCCGTAATCACCGGCGCGGGGTCGGGCATTGGCAAACGGACAGCCTTAGCCCTGCTGGCTGAGGGCTATTCGGTGGTGCTGGCCGGGCGGCGGGCCGACGCCCTGGAACAGACGATTGCCGACGCTGGCGCAGACGGCAGCCGGGCGTTGGCCGTGCCCACGGATGTAGCGTCCCAGGAGTCTGTGCGCGCTCTTTTTGCCCAGACCGCCGAGCGCTTTGGCCGGGTGGACCTGCTCTTTAACAATGCGGGCCGGGGTTCTCCCCGTATGGAATTCGACGAAATCCCCCTGGCCGATTGGCAGGCGGTGGTGGATGTGAATCTGACTGGCAGCTTCCTGTGCGCGCAGGAAGCCTTTCGGATGATGAAAAACCAGACGCCCATGGGCGGGCGCATCATCAACAACGGCTCCATTTCTGCCCACGCGCCCCGGCCCAACTCCTCCCCCTACACCGCCACCAAACACGCCATCACCGGGCTGACCAAATCCATCGCCCTGGATGGCCGCCCCTATGACATTGTGGCCGGGCAGATCGACATCGGCAACGCGGCGACGGAAATGACCGAACGGATGACCGGCGGTGTGCCCCAGGCCAACGGTACGCTGATGGTGGAGCCGCGCATGGACTCGGACGCGGTGGCTAAAGCCGTCGTCTATATGGACAGCCTGCCTTTGGACGCCAACGTTCTTTTCCTGACGGTAATGGCGTCGAAGATGCCGTTTGTGGGGAGAGGGTAGGAAGGCCGGAATCGATTCGTCCAGAAAAACGTGAAACGTAAGACGTGAGAAGATGCGAGTGAATTCACGTTTTACGTTTCACGTTTCCAGTACGAGAATAGAAACCCCGGAGACAAATGAGTAACCCCAACGAACCTCTCCCCCGCCAGCGGGTGCGCTTGACCTACGAAAAGGGCGAGGCCATCAAATTCATCGGTCACCAGGACGAGTTCCGTCTATGGGAGCGCACCCTGCGCCGGGCCGACCTGCCCCTGCTCTATAAACAGGGCTTCAACCCCCAGCCCCACATCCAATTCGCCGCGCCCCTGGGCCTGGGGATGACCGGGCGGGCCGAGCAGATCGATGTCACCTTCAGCCCGCCCGTACCCCTGGACGAGCTGGCCGGACGCATCCGGGAGAAGCTGCCGCCGGGCGCGCTGCTGCACGGATTGGCGGAGGTGGAGCTAAAGACAAAAGCCCTGCAAGGATTGACAATCGGCGCTGACTATACGATTCTGCTCTTTGCCGAGCCGGGAGAAATTCCCGATGGGCTGATTCAGTCCCGGATCGACGCATTCTGGGCCAAAAGCGAGGCGTGGCGGCAGCGGGAACGGGGGGGCGAAGCCTATCGTTACAACCTGCGCCCGCTGATTTTTGTCCTGCGCTACGAGGGCTACGACCCGGCAGCCGAGGAACACCGCATCTTTCTGCGGGTGCAGCAGCGGCCCGGCGCCACAGGCAGGCCGGACGAGGTGGTGGACGTGCTGGGTCTGGACGACTTCGCCCGTACCCTGCGCCGGGAGCGCATCTATTTTGAAGATCGGGCCGAAGATGTGGCGCTGATGGCCGCCTATCCGCTCATCAGCCAGGCGGAGGTGGCCGACCCGGACCCGCCGCCCAAAGTCAGGCGGCGCAAAGGGCGAGGGCGCAAGCCCCACAAACAGAGCGGAGAAGCGCCGGGCCGCAAGTCATTTGCCGACAAAGCCGCGGACGAGTTTGTGTAGGAAAATAGAATGCAGACCCAATCCCATTTTTTGATGACTGCCGCGCTGAGTGGCCCCCTGAAAAACCGGGGGTATACGGTCCACACCGGGGCGTTTTTGCTCGGCTCATTTATGCCCGATGTGCCGCTCTTTGTGCTGAGCGTCATTTTTGGCCTTTTTTCGGCGATGGCCGAGGGCGGGATGAACAGCGCGGCGATGGCCGAGTATGACCGGCTCTTTTTCAACGACCCGGTCTGGATTATTCCCCACAACTTTTTCCACGCACCGTTTGTGCTGGGGTTGATTCTTATCGCGGGCCTTCTCCTGAAACGGCGCGGCGCGGCCTGGGGCAACTGGCTCGTCTGGTTTGCCCTGGCCGCGGCCTTTCACACCGCCGTTGACATCCTCACCCACCACACCGACGGCCCCCTCCTGTTCTTTCCCTTCGACTTTTCCACCCGCTTCGCCAGCCCGGTCAGCTATTGGGATCCGGACCACTACGGACGCATCTTCACACCCATCGAAATCGCCCTGGACCTGCTGCTGGTTGGGTACTTTGCCATCGGTTGGTGGCGAAGACGACAGCAACCTACACCGACGCTATAATCCCCCGCATCGTTTCCAACGCCTCGGTCAGCCGGTCGCGATAGCGGGGGCGTAGCTCCAAAATGAGAATCCCCGCGTAGTCGGGCAGTTGGCGCAGGGCCTCGGCCAGAGGAATCGAACCCCAGCCCGGCGGCAGGTGCAGATCGCCCTCGCCGTAGGGGTTGCGTTGGCCCAGATCGTCGTAGGCGTCGTCCAGACGGCCAAAGTTGTCGTTGGCGTGGATGTGGCGCAGATGGGGGCTGGCCTGGCCCACAGCTTCCAGATAGTCGATGCCCAACTGATTGGTCGCCAGAAAGAGATGGGCCAGGTCCAGGCAGATACCCAAATTCGGGTGGTCCACCGCATCCACCTGCTCCACAATGCGGGGGACGAGCATCCCGCCGTGGAAAGTCGCCAGCTCGGAGGGGTCCCGGCCCAGTTGACGCAGCAGACCGACCTCCCAACTGTGGGGGTCCCGGTTTTCCATTGCCACCGTCACCCCCAACTCAGCCGCGTAGGGCATCAGTTCTTGCAGCGCCTCCACCTCCTGCTGGGCAGCCCCGGCCAGTTCATCCGCCGTGGGCAAATCCACCAGCCCCAGACGCACCCGCTCCAGCGCGATCAGCCCGGAGTGGTAGACCATCACCCCGCAGCCCAGGGCGGCGCAGACCTCCAGATTGGCGGCAAAATTGGCTTTGTCCAGGGCCAAATCCGAGCCGTGGGCCAGGTTGAGCCGGTTGGGTGGATGAAGGGTGTAGGTGAGAGGAAAGGTTTCGGTGACGGCCCGCACCCGGTCCAGTTGGGGCTGGAAGATGCGTCCATTGAGGATCACATCCAGCCCGGTGGAGGAGAGTTCGACGCAACGATAGCCGCACTGCTGAAACCAGGCCAGGTCTGTGGACAGGGTGGCAACGCTGCCGCCCAGCCGCCCCCCGTCGCCGTTGATGCCGATGTGGGTGATGCGCATTGGGTGTTGCCTTTCGGGTTGGGTGGGCGAAACGTATCGGGAACTTTTTGGTATAGAGTACACAGAGAAGGAGGGAAATGCAACCGGACAATCCGCCTCACTTCTGGCCGGAAACGTCCGGGGGCGCTCTTAGCGTTCCATTGACCTGCTTTGCTTAGGCTGCTACAATACCTGCATAAGCGCAGTTTTATCCGCCATCCACTGGATTTTTATTGCGTCAAATGGCTACGCAGACTACAATCACCCTTTATCACGGCACGGATTGGGAAAGTGCGCTCGATATTCTAAATTCAGGTTTGAACGTCGCGAATCTACGCCGTCTGCAATCTACCCGGACGACACAACTCGGCCCAGGCTGGTATCTGGCCGCAAGTCCTGACATTGCCTGGTATTTCGCGTCCCTTGCGCCTGGCTCGACGGAAGGTGGCTATACAGTAATCGAGATGGAGGTGGATCGGGCAGAGATGTAGAACTTGCTTGCCAGGGGATCTGCGATTCGCCGTCAGATTATCAATGTTCCGTTCTCTGGCGAGCAATACTGGATTTCTCCCGATGCCTTCGCCTTTTTGAATGCACGGGCCGTTTTCCGACCCTATACGGGAGAAGATGTAGGGGAAAGATAGCAAATGCAAAAGCGAATGACCTATACAAAAGCAGACCTCAAACTTGGCAGTCTGGCGACAATCAGCCGCGACGACGGCATTACGACGCACTCGCATCGTATTGAATTTGGCAGACCACTGACCGAAGCCGAACGCCATCTCTTTTGCGATGTTCTGCGGGGCTTCTACCACACAGTACGCTTCTCCCGTCAGTTTGGTGCGGATCTGGTCGCCGAACCTATCGTGGAGTTTACTTCGTCCAGCCAGGCACGCTACACCCTGCGCCAGACTTCTATGCAGGGCGCTTGGAAAGACCTCCTCTTCGCTATCCTCACCAACTTCAGCCACGAGATTGCGCCGATTGCCCGCCACGATGAAAGTCGGGCGTTTGCGCCGGAAGTTGAAATTGTTGGAGTGGAGACGCTCGCTACCTGAGAAACCCAGCAATGACAGAGCGCACAGAACACGGCTGGCGTCGTCATCTTCAGGGGGACCGGCCTACAAGCCAAGCCATCCGGGACAGAGAAAATGCGCGGGAGGTCTATCTCGACACAGAAACCGGATATACGGCCTATGTGGGGAACAACGGACGTACTCACATATTCACGCCGGATGGGCGACATCACACGAGTTTTCGCACAACGGATAACGGCAGGCGGGAACGGGTATTGAATGGGAAATGGGTGCGGCAGTAGACACTCATCGGAAAGGAATAGGGATGGCTATATTAATTTCGGAACGGGAAGTAGCCAGTGTGCCTCTACTCACAGTGGAAGTCTCTGGCGACGAAGTGATTACTACTATTCGCTGCGTAAAGTATATGCTGGAAAATTTGGATACCGATGCATTGGAGTCAATCAGCGGAGCCTATCGGGATGAGGTGGAAGGTATGCTCGATGACCTACTTTCGATGGTTGATTGGACAGAGCGGGAAGCGGCATCAACACCTCTATTTGCGCTCGCTGACTAAACGCTGGCTGCAATGGACAGCATTTTTGTTGGCTATAATGGCCGCACCCATTTTTTTACGCCAGATGGCAAACATCACACCAGCTTTCGCACCCACCGTTGGGAACGTCTGCGCAATCTCCAGAGCGGGCGCTGGCAACAGGTTGACCGGTCTGACATTTTGTAGGTACATATAGGGAGGCATCTATGGCACGCTTAATTTCCGAACGAAATGTGGTGGGTATTCGCTTATTGACCCTGGAAATATCGGATGGGGAAGCATTTACGTATATCCAAACACTAAAACATACGCTGGAAACCCTCGAACCAAAAGGCGTGGAAGCGCTTACCGGTGCGTTTGTGGAGGAGGTGGAAGGTATGCTGGAGGACTTACTATCGATGACGGATCAGGCAGAATGGGAAGACGCGGTCGCGCCTGTGCTTGCGCCTGCTGACTGAGGAAAATCGTCCCACTCCCATCCGCCAGGAAAGAAGCAATCCCCATTGATAAATGAACCCACCCCCTACGACGTCGCCATCATCGGCTCCGGTTTCTCCGGCTCCTCCCTGGCCGCGATTTTGGCCCGGCAGGGCCAGCGGGTTGTCGTCTTCGAGGCCAAAAGCCACCCGAAGTTTGCCATCGGCGAGTCGATGATTCTGGAAACGTCGGAGGTGCTGCGGGCCAGCGCCGAACTCTTCGATGTGCCTGAGTTGGCCTACTTTAGCTCAGAAAACTATTTCGGGCTGGCCGGCACCTCCCACGGGGTCAAGCGCCATTTCAGCTATCTGCACCACAGACCGGGCCAGCCTCAGGACAGACGCCACAGCCTGCAAGCGGTCATCCCCCGCCAGCCCCACGGCCACGAGATGCACCTCTTCCGCCAGGACACGGACGCCTTTCTCACGGCCACGGCTGTCGCCTACGGCGCGGATGTGTTGCAGGAGACACCCGTAGCGGAGATCGACGTGCAGACCGACGGCGTGGAGATTGTCACGACCAAGGGGGCGCGCTATCGGGCCAGTTACGTCGTAGACGCGGGGGGCTTCCGCTCCATTTTGGCCGAGCGCTTTGGTCTGCGGGAACTGGATTTGCGTACCCATTCCCGCACAATTTTTACCCATATGGTCAACGTGCCCTGCTACAACGACATCGGCGGCTCCACTGCCGAGTACGGCATCCCCTACCGGTGGAGCGAGGGGACGTTGCACCACATCTTCCACGGCGGCTGGCTGTGGGTCATCCCCTTCAACAACCACCCCATCTCCACCAATCCCCTGTGCAGCGTCGGCCTGCTGCTCGACCCCCGCATCCACCCGGAACGGCCCGACCTCAGCGCCGAGGAGGAGTTCAACGCCTTCATCGGCCAGTATCCGGGGATGGCGGCCCAGTTTACCAACGCCCGTTCTGTGCGGGCCTGGACCCGCACCGGGCGCATCCAATACTCCTCCAAACAGGTGGTGGGGGATCGCTACTGTCTGCTCGGCCATGCCGCCGGTTTTATCGACCCCCTCTTTTCCAAAGGGCTCTATGTGACTTCGATGAGCACTGCGCTCTGCGCCCATCTGCTGCTGAAGGCGAAGGCGACCGGAGACTACTCGGCGGCGGCTTTCCGCCCCCTGGAAGATCAAACCCTGGCCTATATCCGCACGAACGACCGGCTGGTCGCCAACTCCTTTCGCTCCTTCTCCCACCCGAAGCTGTGGCAGGTCTACAGTGTGCTCTGGCTGCTGGGCGCGTATACGGAATTGGTGATGCTCAACAGCGCCCGGGCCCAGGCCGCAGACCGGGACGACTACTTCCGCATCACCCGTCGGCTGAAACTGGCTGGGGGCGGCTTCCCCGGATTTGACAAAGTGGCGGATGAGATCGATACCCTCATCGAAGGCTGCGATCTGGACGACACAGCATCGGTGGACCGCACAGAGGCAGCCATCCAGTCCATCTTCGCCGGGGTGGAGTGGCTGCCCCTGGCCTTTCGCCACGTATTGGCGGGGAAGAACCACCTGCCCGCCAACAAACTGCGTCTGAGCCTGCTGGCGGGTAACGAGAGTTTTCTGAAGACCGGCGACTACCGCCGCCACTTTTTCGGAGATAGTTCCATGTGGGATGTGACCCGAATCTTTGTGCAGGAGAAGGTGAAATATGCCGCGCCGGTGCTGCGCTGGCGGGAGAGAAAGCGCAGGGAAGGTATTGTATAGGGTGGCCCAGCCACGATTTGCGTGGGGAAAGGTGAAGACGTGAAACGTGAGATCAGGTGACGACACCTCACGTTTCACGTTTCAGTTGGTTGGCCGACCGGCTAACGCTTGTGCGTTAATTCCTGGCTGGTACGGCGTAGTGCGTGAACTGGTAACCGCTCACCCCCACCCAACCTCCCCCACGATGGGGGAGGAGTCGATCCAGTTCCCTCCCTGGAATGGGTAGGGTGGGGTGGCTGAACAGGTGCGTGAACTGGTAGGGATGTTAGTTCACACACTACGCACCACCTGTCAGGCCGAACAACTAACGCTACTGCCATCGATCTTGCCCTGGTATGCCATAGGATCGGGGGTGCTCATCCACTGATATGCGTCGGAGAAAGCGGATATCACATTTGTTGAGCCATTCCGGAGTGACAGAATACGACGCGGTTGTCGTGGGCGCGGGGCCGAATGGGCTGGCCGCGGCGATTACCCTCGCCCGTACCGGTCGTTCCGTGTTGGTCATCGAAGCCAAAGCCACTATCGGCGGCGGCGCACGTACAGCCGAACTGACCCTGCCCGGCTTTCGCCACGACATCTGCTCGGCCATCCATCCCCTGGGGCTGGGGTCGCCCTTTATGGCGAGCCTGCCGTTGGCGCGGCTGGGCGTGGCGTGGATACAGCCCGATCTGCCCCTGGCCCACCCCCTGGACGATGGCACGGCTATCGGCCTGCACCGGGACTTCGCCGCCACCGCCGACTCCATCGGGCGGGATGGGGGCGTGTGGCGTGCCCTGCTGCAACCCCTGGCCGCGAACTGGGAGAAGTTAGCCCCCACCCTTCTCGGCCCCCACCCCTTTTCACCCCACCTCATCGCCCTGGCCCGCTTTGGCATTCCTGGCCTGCTGCCTGCCAACGCCCTGCCCCGGCTGCTCTTCCGGGAAGAACGGGCACGGGCGCTCTTTGCCGGGCTGGCTGCCCACTCCTTTTTGGATTTCGGCCAGCCCTTTTCCAGCGCGTTTGGGCTGACTTTGGGAATGCTGGGCCACGCGGTGGGCTGGCCGATTCCGAAGGGCGGTTCCCAGTCGATTGTGGATGGGATGGCCCGGTATTTACAGGAATTGGGCGGGGAGATTGTCTGCGGCTGGGAGGTGGAATCACTGGACGAACTGCCTAAAAGCCGGGCCGTTCTGCTGGATGTGACGCCCCGGCAACTACTGCAACTGGCTGGGGAGAAGCTGCCGTCCAGCTACCGGGGCAGGCTGGAGAAGTACCGCTACGGGCCGGGGGTCTTCAAAATCGACTACGCGCTCTCCGCACCTGTGCCTTGGGCCGCGTCCGAATGTCGCCGGGCCGGGACGGTCCACGTCGGCGGCACGCTGGGGGAAATTGCCGCGTCTGAGCGGGCGACGAACCGGGGGCAGTTGAGCGAACGCCCGTATGTGCTGGTGGCCCAGCAGAGCCTCTGCGACGACAGCCGCTCTCCCGCGGGCCAGCATACCCTCTGGGCCTACTGCCACGTCCCCCACGGCTCCACCGCGGACAGGACCGACGCTATCGAGCAGCAGATCGAGCACTTTGCCCCCGGCTTTCGCGAGACGATTCTGGCCCGCTCCACCCGCAACACGCGGGCCATCCACGCCTACAACCCCAACTACATCGGCGGCGACATCAACGGCGGCGTCCAGGACATCCGCCAGTTGTGGACTCGCCCTCTCCTGCGTTGGCCGCCCTACAGCACGCCTCTGCCCGGTCTTTTCCTCTGCTCCTCCTCCACTCCCCCCGGCGGCGGTGTACACGGGATGTGCGGCTTCCACGCGGCCCGCACAGCTCTGCTTCAATCCAGCCTCTGGCAATAAGGCTGCCTTTACCCCTCTCCTCCCGTCCGGCTTCTCCGTTTGCCCCTGTTTTGTTCAGCAGAAGTTCGACTTTTTCCGAAAAGTCGAACTTCTGCCCCTCCACAGAGGGCATCAGATGGCCCACTCGTAACGATTCGGTAACGATTGCCTGCTATGCTGCGGTCAACGAATTTCCCCTTGACGCTTTTTGTAATAGAGTCCATACTTGGCTATTGGATCGGAAAGAATCTGCGTTCCCCCGGGGCGCGAGAGGAGCTTTGCCCTATGACA
>JAANMX010002068.1_pt1 | contig 20957 bp, 22 predicted proteins | sample 7279681 | NCBI WGS metagenome assembly JAANMX01 (sample SAMN14094542, study PRJNA606508) | bioreactor metagenome | isolation source: A lab-scale SPAN reactor treating ammonium-rich wastewater day 351 | place: Ireland: Galway | collected 2018-01-01
ACACGTTGGGCGCCTTCAGCGGACCCCACATGCAGGCGCCTGAGAGCGCTGAGACTGGCGCAGGCGAGGAGTGGGGCTTGGCGATCGGCCTAGCCCTCAGGAGCGACCCGGCTTGGCTGAAGAACGCCGCCTAATTCGGAGCAATACCATGCCATTGATCAACCTAATCGAAGAACAGCGCCAGATCAACCAGCGGGCCGAGCGCGGGACGCGGATCGCTTTCTGGGCATTCCTCGGCTCGGCCGCACTGGGGCTCATCGGATCGGGCTCGATGCTTTTCCTGTCCGAGTCGATGGACAGCGAAATCGCCCGGCTGCAAGCCAAGGTCCAGAAGCTGAAGCCGCTCCGCCAGAAGATCGACGAGCACGGCGCCGCGCTGAGCGAGCTTTACCCTCGACTGACGACTTTGGAAGACGCGCACCTGATGACGGATCGTTGGACGCGGGTGCTCTCGCACCTCTCCAAGAACACGCCTTCGGAGATGTGGCTTACAGGGCTGAGGTCGAGCGGCAGCGACCAATCGAAGCCCGTACAGGCGACTTTCCAGGGGCTGAGCAACCGGCTCGAACCCGTCGGCGAGTTCATCTTGCGGCTCCAAGGGTGCGAGGACCTCGAAACCGTCACCCTCAAAGTGGCTCAAGAGAAGATGATCGGGCAAGCCAAAGGGATCGAGTTCGAGGTCACCGCTAGCGTGCAGGGCACCGAGTTGGTCCAGCCCAAGAAGACCGACAAGAAGCCTGAAGGAGGCTCGGCATGAAGAAGACCACCAATGCGGTTCCTTGGATAGCCCTCGCGCTCGCCAGCATCTTGGTTGGCGGGGGAGCGACCTTCTGGCTGTACTCGGCGACCTCGGAGAAGTCCACCAAGCTCGATCGGCTTCGAGTGCAAGCGAAGGAGTTTTCGGAGGTCGAAAAGGACCTTGCCAAGGTCGAGAACGAATTGACGGAGGCCCAGTTTCGGCTCGAACACCTCGAAAAAGGCATCCCGGAGTTTGCGTACATCCCGACGTTCCTCAAGGAACTCGAGCAGTACGGGACAAACAGCGGGATTCGTGTGTTTGGCGTCCGTCCCATTCCGGCGGCGGCCGAGATCAACAATCCCCCTGTGCTGCAAGACGAGCGGGCGCCGATCGCCAAGCCGGCCTTCAAGAAGCTGGCTCCCGCCGCGCCAGTCCCCGGAAGCACGGAGCCTGTCCGCGGCGACCGTCAGCTCGATCTCAAGATCGAATATATCGACAGTCAGATCTATAATCCGTCAAAGGATGGATACGACAAGGTTCGTTTGCGTGGTTACACCGGAAAGGGTGTCAACCCGAACGATCCCTTTGTTTCGCCGACGATCGAGGCAATTCCCGGCGATACGGTGCGCATCACCCTCGACAACACGCTGCCCGCGGGCCCGCAACCCGGTGATCCCGGCTGCATGCCGGGGGCGCAGATGCCTGATATTCCGCATTGCTTCAACGGCACCAATCTCCACACCCACGGGCTGTGGGTAAGCCCGACCGGTAATAGCGACAACGTCTTGCTGTCGATCAATCCGCAAACGCGGTTCACCTACGAATACAACATCCCCTCTGATCATCCGTCCGGCACCTTCTGGTACCACACCCACCGTCATGGCTCGACCGCGCTGCAGGTCTCCAGCGGCATGGCGGGCGCCCTGATCATTCGCGGCGATCGCCCGCCGTCGCCAACCGCGCATGGTGACCTCGACACGCTGATCCCGAAATCGGCTATTCCGGAGCGGGTGCTGGTGATGCAGCAGATCCAGTATGCCTGCCGCGGGCCCGCGCCCAAGCCGGGCGAACTCGGCCCGATCAAACAGGCCGCCGATGGCCAGTACATCTGCGATCCGGGCGATGTCGGCGGCATCGAAGGCTACGATCAGTTCGGTCCGGGGACCTGGCCCGCGTCAGGCCGCTATACCTCGCTCAACGGACTGGTCTTCAATCCCGACAATCCGCTCAAGGCGAAGCAGGGCGAGATCGAGCGCTGGCGCATGATCCATGCCGGCGTGCGCGACACCATCAGTCTGCAGTTTTTCAAGGTGCGTGACGGCAAGCTGAAGCCGGGCACGAAAACCCTGTTGAAGGCAGGCGCCGCCGCCGATTTCATCAAGGATACATGCGGCGCCACGCCGGTCCCCTACATGCTGGTCGCGGCGGACGGCCTGACGATGAGTGCGGGACAGATGACCGAACTCGCGACCTTTCAGCCGGGCTATCGGTTCGATGCGCTTGTCGCATTCCCTGACGCCGGACGATACTGCGTGATCGACGCGTCGGCGCCGAAATCGGGCGTGGTCAACGGACTGGATGTCGGTCCGCGGCTGCTGGCGGTGGTGGACGTGGCCGCGGGAACGCCGGTCAAGGACATTCAATCCCACATCAACGGCAAGCTGCTGACGCTGGCCGAAGCCAACATGCCGGATGATGTCAAGCAGACGGTGATCGCGGACCTCAAGAACGGTACGAAACTCTCCAGCTTCACGCCGCATCCCGACATCGCCGACGAAGAGGTGAGGGGCAATGGCACGCAGGAGCTGACCTTCTTCATCGACACGTCCGGCCCCGACGTGAAGTTCGAAGTTGGCAACACGCTGAACACGGCTGACGTGAAGCCTTATGACCCGGCTCGCATCGACCGCTCATTGCCGCTCGGCAAGGCGCAGGAATGGGTGCTGCAGTCGCATTTCGTCAGCCATCCTTTCCACATTCACGTCAACCCGTTCCAGATCGTTTCGATCCTTGATCCCAACGGCAAGGATGTCAGCGCCGCGGGCGCGATCGACAATGCCGGCGGCACGCCTCCCGATCCGCAATATCCCGGGCTCAAGGGGGTCTGGAAGGACACACTGTGGATCAAGAGCCTGATCCCTCCGTCGTCGGCTCCCGGCGGCATCTATACGATCAAGTTCCGCACCCGCTACCAGCGCTACATCGGCGAATACGTTCTGCATTGCCATATCCTCGATCATGAAGATCAAGGCATGATGCAGAACGTCTCCGTCGTGCTTCCCGACCAGGTGGATAGCCCAGCGCAGGGCGACACGGCGCGCTCGGGAGATCACGCGCGGGTGGGAGGGCACAAGGGTCACAAGTGAGGAGCCGTCCACGCGGAAGATTCGGAGAACGATGATGACCAATCCCTTTGTCGGAAACTGGAGCTATCGCAGCTTCCTCAACGATCCCAACCTCAACAAGCCGGCCAACGACCTGCTCTTCGGCGCGGGGACGCTGACCATTGTGGAGCGGTCCGAAACCGAGCTTTCAGGGACCATCGGCGGACCCGGGTGGTCGCTCGATCTGCGCGGCAGTTTTGGTTACGGTTCGCCCATGCAGGTGCGCTTCCAGGGCAAGGGTACGGTCGGAGGCGAGCCATGGATCTATGATTACATCGGCTGGCTGGTGCCGGTTTGGCCGAATAGCACCGATCAGCTGGAAGTGCCGGCGATCGTGGGTTCAGTCGTGCGCACCATCCCGCATGGCGCCAGCCCGGCGGGAGTGGTGGCATCGTTCTATGCGGTTCGTGCAAACTGATTCCAACGGCGGGCCGCGGTGGAGCGGCTAACGACACTGCGTTTCCTCACGCGATGCCGGGTCTATATCGTTCCTCACGCCAAGCCGCGCTTCGCTCGAAAGCTCTGCCATGAGGAAATCATCGAACGACGGCATCAGGAATGCTCGTCTTTTGCCTCTCGCCGGGGTTCTCCGTCAACTTTAGATTTATCCCGAACGAGGGCGGCATTGACCAGGATCATCAGGCCGATCGGGGTGGTCGTGATGATGAGAACGATGATGAGCAACTCATGCAGCACCGGACGCGTTCCCAGCGCGGAGAAGTAGATCATCGACGCGATGGCGATGCACGCCGTTCCTAAGGTGGTTCCCAAGGTGGGCGCGTGGACCCGTTCGTAAAAGCTGCGCAGCGTGAGCAGGCCTAACGAGCCGATCAGCGTGATCGCCGCTCCGCCGACCAGGAAAACCGCCGTCAGGACGGCGGGCAGCGCGGAAAGTTCATCTGCCGCATTCACTCGATGACCTCCCCGCGAAGCAGGAATTTGGCGAGGGCCACCGTGCTGACGAAGCCGAGCAGCGCAATCATCAGGGCCGCCTCGAAGTACAGCGTCGTGCCGGTGCGGATGCCCAGGGTGAGAACCAGCAGCATCGCGTTCACATACAGGCTGTCGAATCCAACGACGCGATCCTGCGCCCGTGGCCCACGGAGGATGCGGAAAGCGGCGCACGCCATCGCGCAGCCCAGCAGGATCTGTGCCGTGGTGATCGACCAGGCAAGCATCATGCTCATGTGAAAATCTCCAACAGCCGCCGCTCGTAACGTCCCTTGATGATGTCCACCCATTCGGCCTTGTCGACCAGATCAAGCACATGGATGGTCAGAATGCCGCTCGCCTCGTTGAAGTCCACCCACAGGGTGCCCGGCGTCGACGTGATGATGCAGGCCAGCGCCGCCAGCCCATAGGGGTTGCGGAGTTCAAGCGGGATCTCCACGAAGCCCACGGTCCGTTCCCTTCGTTCGGGTCCGAAAATGATGCGGGCGACGGCTGCGTTGGATCGCACGATGTCCACGACAACGAGAAAGGCCAGGCGGAAGATCGCGCCCAGCCGCCGTGGCCGCGCCTTCGGCGGCTGCAAGGCTGCAAGGCCCCATCCGCCGATCAGGGCCACCACGCTGCCCAGAAGAATGTGGCCCGGCGAAAGTGTTTCATTGAGCAGCAGCCAGAACCCGAGGAGACTGAGACTGACCAGGGGAAACGGCACGAGGCGCGTCATGTCGGCCCCCGTGAATCATTGAGCTTGGCCGGAGAATCCAGAACGCCACGGACATAGTGGTGAGGAGCATGCAGCGATTGCGCCGTCGCCTGCATGAATCGCATGATGGGGCCTGCCTCGACTGTCTGAATGGCGCAAAGCAGCAGGAGGACCGCAACGGGCGCCATCTCGATCAGACGGACGCGGGGGATGGTGCGGTCCGGCGAGGCCCAGAACGAACGGATGCCGGCGCGCGTCATGGCGATCAGCGCCGCCAGTCCTGAAACGATCAACAGGGAAAGAAAGATCCATATCGCGAGAGGGAGTTCGTTCGCCGGAGCGCCGAGAGCGGTCGTCAGGATCGCGAATTTGGCGACAAATCCGGAAAGCGGGGGCATACCCGAGATGACGAGGGCGCAACTGATGAAAGCCACGCCGAGGATGCCGATCGTCGCCGGGATCGCGATTCCGGTTTCCTGCGAATTTTCCGAGTCGTCCTCGTCGCCGTAGAGTTCCCGGGTCACCGCGAGCACGTCGGCGCCGGGCTCGCGGTCGCGCTCGACCAATTCGATCAGGAGGAAGAACGCGCCCAGGCCGAGCGTCGAACTGATCAGGTAGAAGAGGGCGGCTCCGGTCACGCCGACCTGTCCCAGACCGATCGTGGCGAGTATCGTGCCTGACGATACCAGCACTGAAAAGGAAGCGAGCCGCGCCATGTCCTGCGACGCGAGGCTTCCGATCGCGCCGAACGCCACGGTCGCCATGCCGCCCATGAGCAGCAACTGGTCTCCGAATTGAGCCGACGCTCCGGTGCCATCACCGAACAGCAGCAGCGACAGCCGGATGATGATGTAGGCGCCGACCTTCGTCAGCACCGCGAAAATCGCCGCCACCGGCGGCGGCGCGGCCGCATAGGTGCCGGGGAGCCAGAAGCATAGTGGCCACATCCCGGCCTTGACGAGAAACGCGATGCCCAGGATGCCGGCTCCGGCCTCCAGCAGCCCACGATCCTGCGCGCCGATCGCAGGAATGCGCGTGGCCAGATCCGCCATGTTGAGCGTGCCGGTCACGCCATAGATCAGGCTGACGCCGATCAAAAACAGCAGCGACGCCACCAGGTTGACGGCGATATAATGTAACCCGGCCTTGACCCGTGCCGATCCCGAGCCATGCAGCGCCAGGCCATAGGAAGCCGCGAGCAGGACCTCGATGAAAACAAACAGGTTGAAGAGATCGCCGGTGAGGAAGGCGCCGTTGATTCCCATCAGCATGAACTGAAAAAGGGGATGGAACAGCACTCCCGCGCGGTGCCAGCGCGCCAGGGAGAATACGGCCGCCGCGGCGGCGAGCAGGCTGGTCAGCAGCAGCATGAGCGTCGCCAGCCGGTCCACCACGAGCACGATTGCGAACGGCGCGGGCCAGTCTCCCAGGCGATAGACGCCGGCGACGCCTGTCGGGGCGACATCGGCCGCGCGCAGCAGGATGATGGAGATCGCCACCAGCGCGAAAGACGTGATGATATTGAGCGCGGCGCTGATGTTGCGACGCTGCTCTCCTCCGAGAGCCAACATGATCGCGCCTGCAAACAGCGGCAGCACGACCGGCGCGATCATCAGATTGTTCACGATTACGGCTCCCGTCCGTCGACGTGGTCGGTCCCCGTCAGGCCGCGGGATGCGATCAGAACGACCAGAAACAGCGCGGTGGTCGCGAAGCTGATGACGATGGCCGTCAGGACGAGCGCCTGTGGCAACGGATCCGGAAGGCCGTTGATGCCGTCAGCCGCGTGCGACCCCAGAATCGGGGCGGCGTCGATCTTGAGCCGCCCCATCGCGACGATGAAAAGATTGACCGCATAAGACAGCAATGACAGGCCAATGATGACCTGAAACGTGCGCGGTCGAAGCAGCAGCCACACGCCCGAACCCGCGAGCACGCCGATGCCGATAGCGAGTACGATTTCCACTATCGCACCTCGGCCGTTGCGGATGCGGCTGCGGCGCTGGATGCGCGGCTGGAAGGCGTCCGATGACTTCGCACGGTCTGGTGCGCGATCGCGATCAGCATCAGGACGGTGGCGCCGACGACCAGTGCAAAGACTCCGAGATCAAACAGGAGCGCGCTGGCCACTGGCACGGAGCCGATCCAGGGAATCTCGCGATATGAGAATGACGAACTCAGGAAGGGCCGCTCGAACCACCAGGCGGCCACGCCGACGCCGGCGGTCATGAGCAGGCCCGCGCCCATCCAGTGCACGGGCAGAATGCGCAGATGGTCCTCCGTCCAGGTGGTTCCGCGAGCGATGTACTGGAGGATAAACGCGACGGCCATCGTGATGCCGGCGACGAATCCGCCCCCGGGCAGGTCGTGGCCCCGCAGCAGGAGAAAAACCGCTGTCGTGCAGATCACCGGGAAAACCAGTGCCATCATGAGCTGGGGGACGGCCATCGCGCTCCTGAGCGTGTCGCCCTTCTCGCGACTGGGTTGAGCCTCATCGTAGAGATCCTGACAGGACTGCTGCTCGGGCACCGGAATGCTTTCTGCAGCGGGCCGGAATCGCCGCAGCAAGGCATAGACGGTCAGCGCGACGATGCCGAGCACCGTGATCTCGCCGAAAGTGTCGAACGCACGAAAGTCGACGAGGATGACATTTACAATGTTGGTCCCGCCGCCCAGCGTGTAGGCGTTCTCGACAAAGAACCGCGCGATGCTGTCGGGCGCCGCTCGCGTCATGACCGCGTAGGACAGCACGGCGAGCCCGCCTCCGGATGCGATCGCGATGCCGAGGTCGCGGTAGCGGCGCGAGGAGAGATCGCGTTCCGGCACGTCGGCTGCGGGAAATTTCTCGATGCGCTTCGGCAGCCAACGCAGCCCGAGAAGGAGCAGTACGGTCGTGACGGTCTCGACCGCCAGTTGGGTCAGGGCGAGATCAGGCGCGGCGAGCCAGACGAAGCTGACGCACGTCACCAGACCCGCGCCGCCCACGAAAATGACGGCTGCGAAGCGGTGGAATTTGCCCTGATAGGCCGCGGCCAGCGCGCAGGCGCCTCCTACGGCCCAGATCAGCGCGAATGTGACGTCGAAAGACGTTCGCGTCGTTCCCCAGATGTCGATTCCGTGAGCGAACATCGGAGCGATCCCGGCCAGCAAAGCCGCGCAGAACACCAGCCGCAATTGTGGTTGCAGGCGGCGCGTGCCGAGCAATTCCTCCAGCCGTTTTGCGAGCTGCCATGAGATGGCGACGAGCACGCGGTCGAAAATGCGCTGACCCTGGATATGCCGCAACAGCGGCGGTCCTTCCGCGATCAGCAGATACGACCGGAGTATCAGATAGATCGCTATGCCGCCGGTGATCGCGACCAGGCTCATCACGAACTCGGGCGTGAAGCCGTGCCAGATCGCAAGGCTGTAAATGGGAATGATGTCGCCGAGGACGGCATGGAGCGCGGTGAGGAGCAGGGGACCGATCGTGAGGCTGGGAACAATGCCGACAAGGAGGCAGGCAAGAACGAGGAGCCCGACGGGAAAACGCATCAGGAACGGCGGTTCATGCGGTATGCGTGTCAACTCTTTCGGCGGGGGGCCGAAAAACACTTCGGCGATGAACCGCAGCGAGTAAGCGACCGTGAACATGCTGGCCGCTGTCACGATATAGGGCAGCGACTGGTCCAGCAGTGAGTTGGTGTGAGTTTCGATTGTCTCGGCGAAGAACATCTCCTTCGACAGGAAGCCGTTCAACAACGGGACGCCGGCCATGGCGGCGGCGGCGACCATCGCCAGCGTCGCCGTGACCGGCATGAACCGCCGCAGGCCGCTCAGGCGGCGCAGGTCGCGGGTGCCGGTTTCATGGTCGATGATCCCGGCCGCCATGAACAGCGACGCCTTGAACGTTGCATGGTTCATCAGGTGAAAGATGGCGGCGACCTGTGCGAGCGGTGAGTCGAGACCGATAAGCAGCGTAATGAGCCCGAGGTGGCTGATGGTCGAGTAGGCGAGCAGCCCTTTCATGTCCTGCTGGAAAAGAGCGATGAACGCTCCGAGCATGAAGCTGATCAACCCCGCCGAACCCACGAGCCACACCCACTCGTCCGTTCCGCCCAGCGCCGGCCAGAGCCGCACCAGGAGAAAGACCCCGCCTTTCACCATGGTGGCGGAGTGGAGATAGGCCGAAACCGGCGTCGGCGCCGCCATCGCCTGAGGCAGCCAGAAATGGAACGGGAACTGCGCGCTTTTCGTCAGGGCTCCGAGCAGAATGAGGACGAGCGTCGGAGTGTAGAGCGAATGCGCGCGGATCTTGTCCCCGGAGGCGAGAACCTGATCGAGGTCATAGCTGCCGACGATATTTCCCAGGATCAGTATGCCGGCGAACATGCAGAATCCGCCGACCGACGTCACGATCAGAGCCATGCGCGCGCCGTCCCGCGCCTGCGCCGTCTGGTGCCAGTAGCCGATCAGCAGAAAGGAAAAGAGGCTGGTCAGTTCCCAGAAGAAAACCAGCTGGATCAGGTTGCCGGAGAGCACGATGCCGAGCATCGCTCCCATGAAGGCGAGCAGAAAGGAAAAAAACCTCGGTACGGGATCCTGGGGGGACATGTAGTAGCGGGCATAGAGCACCACCAGGAACCCGATGGCGACGATCAGTGCGGCCAGCACCCAGGCGAAGCCGTCCATCCTCAGGTAGAAGTCGAGGCCGAGTTCAGGCATCCATTGGACGGTATGCCGGATCACCCCTCCGTCGTCGATCTGAGGGTAGCTGACGGCCAGAAGCACCACGCAGGCGAGCGAAACCGCGCCGGCCAGCCAGGCTTCCGCGTTGCGCGCGTTGCTCGGAAGGACCGCGGCAACACAGCTCCCGGCGAAGGGGAGCGCGAGAACGACGATGAGGATCGTTTCATAAGGCATCGTCATTCGTGACCTTTTCGGGACGAGAACTCCAGACGGTTATGTCGGCCGGGAACCATGGTATGGTCGATTTGTAGGCGGGAAGGCAAGCTGGCGTCGAGTCGCGGGCAGCCAGAGTTGATGTCCGGCCTGGGCTCCGTGAAACTGCTGCGCGTTGCGGCCAGGGCTGATGCGACATCAAGGCTGATGCGACGTCGAGGCCGATGCAGCGTCAAGGCTGATGCTACGTATCGACACTTGCGAAAGGCGTCGGACCGGTTCATCTTTTTCCCCTGATCACGCGACGTGCCGCCGGCGGAACCCCGATGCGACTGACGAGCTTCTTCGACTACACTCTGCGCCTGCTGATGTATGCGGCCACCCATGGCGATCGGCTGATCACGATTGAAGAGACCGCCAGCGTTTACGGCATTTCGCGCACTCATCTGATGAAAGTGGCAAATCAGCTCACGCGCGCGGGTTATCTCAAGGCCGTCCGTGGCAGGTCCGGCGGGCTGATGCTTGCCAAACGGCCAAACCGGATCAAGCTCGGCGACGTCTTGTGCGCCACCGAGCCGGATTTTGCGCTGGTGGAATGTTTTTCCTCGAATAACCGCTGTCCGATCACGTCGAGTTGCCGGTTGCGGGCGCCGTTGCGGGAAGCGCTGAATGCGTTCACCACGACGCTCGATCGCTATACGCTCGCCGATCTCATTCTCAGTCCGAAAGATTTCGGGATCCCGCCGGCTGCTTGAACGGCGCGCCGTCCGTCATTGCCGTGGGATATCGGCAGATAGCGCCGCATCGCGTGCATCGGCCTGCTACCGTTTGCCGCTCTGGCCCCTGAATCTGTGTTTTTGTCGATTTCAGACTGTACAAACATATATCCTCAGTACATGTTTACGCCACGTCGCACGAGAGTGAGACGATCTGATCCATCCGCGGCGTGAGGCATGAGGAAAGCACCCGTCAATCAAACGCAGAAGTCCAGAGGCTGGTTGAAGCTGTACCTTGGCTCCTCGTTTGCCGGAGCCGCGGTCGGCATGGCTGTCGCGGTCTGGTTCACGTATCAATCGCCTCTCGCCACGCATCACGTCACCATTCCCTTGAACAGCGCGGCGACCAATCCGCCCGTGCCGCTTGAGGGCGTGTTCGACCTGCCGAAGCTCCTGGCCGCGGAGCACGCGAGCCAGCCCTGGGCAATCATGGGTGGCGCATTACTGCAACTGAGCCTTCCTCGCTTGAGCATTCCGCTGCTCGAGCGCGCGATCGAGCGTGATCCTGAAAACAGCTTGCTTCATGTCGCATTGGGGGAAGCGCTCGCGCTGGCGGATGGCGGCGTGATCTCGGATCGGGCCAAGGCGGAATTCGAACGCGTGCTCAAAGGCGATCCGAACGACCTGATCGCGCGTTTCTATATGGGGAAGTGGCTGCTGCAAAACGGCAAGGCGAAGCCGGCGCTGGTGAAATGGGTCGGCTTGATGCGGACGGTGGGAAACGATCAGACCTGGAATGATCGGCTTTGGACGGTGATGCCGAGGGCGGCGGAGGAGGTCGGTATCAGCCAGCTGACGCTGCAGGCTCTCTGCACCTCGGGGATGTAGTCATGCCGCAATATAACGTGCTGCGATGTAACCGGCGCCGTCGCGCAAAGGATTCGACACATAACGCAACGCGCGCGCGACCGATCGTCAGGCGCATCCTCAATGCGACGCGAAGTGTGTAAAAGATGAATTTTAAATATTGCTTTATGGCTCTGAAGATGGCACGGTTCGCATGAAGTCGGTTCGAGGTTGAATTCACGCGTCATGATCACGACAACTGTTCAGTATCGGCGACTCCAGCGGGAGCAGGCGCCTGACGGATGAACGCTCAGGATCGCCTGTGCCTGGTAGCGGTTTGTCTAAAAACATCAATCGAGAATGCATGTTATGCCCATGATCGTGCAATGCCGTGCGCTGCGCGCACGTCTCGCAAAAGTCATCTTCGCAGCAAGCGCCGCATTGTGCGCCGTGAGTCCGGGAGCGGCGCTTGCCGAGACGAGGCAGTTCTCGATGATCATCGAGGATACGATCCTCAAGCTCGTCGACAAGCAGACCTTTCACGTCTTCTCGTTTAACGGCCAGAGTCCCGGCCCGCTTTTCCATGTGAAGGAAGGCGATGATGTCGAGATCGAGGTCGAAAACCAGACGACATTGCCGCATACGATTCACTGGCACGGCCTGTATCAGCGCGGCACCTGGAAGCACGATGGCGTGCCGGATGTCACGCAACCGGCGATTCCTCCGGGCGAGACCTTCACCTACCGCTTCAAGGCCGAGCCGTCCGGCACCATGTGGTATCACTGTCACGTCAACGTCAACGAGCACGTTGCGATGCGCGGCATGTGGGGTCCTTTCATCATCGACCCGAAGGATCCGCCGCCGGTCGAGAAGGAAGTCACCAAAGATTACATCATGATGTTCTCAAGCTGGGCGTCGGCCTGGGCGAAGAAGCCCGGCTATGGCGGCGTCCCTGGCGACGTGCCGGATTTCTTCACCATCAACGGCAAGGCCTATCCGGACACCCAGCCGTTGCGGATCAAGGAGGGCGATGTCGTCCGCATCCGCCTGATCGGCGCCGGCGACGAGATGCATTCCATCCATATCCACGGCCACCTCTTCGAGGTTTACGCAAAGGATGGCCGGCCCCTCGCCAATCCCTACCTCGCCGACACCATCCTGTTCGGGCCGGGTGAGCGCTATGACCTGATCCTGCGCGCCGATAATCCCGGCATCTGGATGGTGCACGATCACATCGACAAGCACACCACGAACGGCAGTTCTCCGATGGGCGGCATGATGACCACCATCGAGTACGAGGAAATTCCGGTGAAGGAGCAGTCTTTCTACAAATGGAAGAACAAGGAGTTCGTGCCTGATTTCTATTACGAGGAATCGATGAAGAAGCCGCTCGACATGCACGAGAGCCCTGCCTTCAAGGGCGATCCCGCGCCCTGAACCCGATCGAAAGGAGAGTGGACATGAAAGGGCTTTTGCTCGCCGTCGCGGGCCTGACCGCGGCATTACTGGGCAGCGCAAGCGCCGCCGACAAACTTGATCCGAGCTGTTCCGGCTGTCATGCGCTGGCCAAGCCGGCCGACACGTCGCTGGACAGGCTGCTGACCCGCAAGGGTCCCGACCTCTGGTACGCGGGCAGCAAGTTCAAGAAGGAATGGCTGGTTGCCTGGCTGCAGGACCCCAAGCCGATCCGTCCCGCCGGTTATCCGTATTTCAAGACGGTGAAGAAGGGCGATAAGAACGACGTGCCCGATCCGTCCAAGATCGCCGCTCATCCGAAGCTCAAGAAAGCCGATGCCGAGGCCGCCGCTGAGGCGCTGATGGCTTTGAAGGCTCCCGCCGATCTCGTTCCGGCGGGCATTTTCAAGGGTGATATGAAAGGCGCACGGATGGGGTCGCTGGCCTTCGTCAAGTTTCGCGGCTGCGTTGCCTGCCATCAGGGCGATAAAGGCGAGGGGGGGCTTTCCGGACCGCGGCTGACCGATGCCGGCGTGCGGCTCCAGGCGGACTTCATCGCCGCCTATACCGCCGATCCGCAGCGTTTCGATCCGCACATCTGGATGCCGACGTCGAACCTGAAGGATCAGGATATCCAGCGGCTGACCGCGTTTCTGGTTCAGTTGAGCCAAGGAGACAAGTGATGAAAACGCAAATGTCGGCGGTTCTCGCTGGTCTGGCCCTGCTGCTCGCGCCATCGACAAGCCAGGCCGATCAGTCGATCGAGCAGGTCTATGAGGTCTATTGCGTGCAGTGTCACGGCCTTCAGCGCAACGGCACCGGCGTCAACGTGCCCGCCCTTTCCGTGAAGCCGCGGGATCACACCGATGCGAAAAGCATGGGCGACACGCCGGATGACGAACTGTTCAAGGCCATCAAGGAAGGCGGGCTAGCCGTCAACAAGTCGGTGCTGATGCCGACCTGGGGGCACGTCCTGTCTGAAGACCAGATCAAGGGCCTCGTCAAATATCTGCGGCAGGTCTGCAAATGCGGCAAGTGAATTCAACGAGGAATCATACCAGGCCATGAAGGGGAGAGCGATTTCAATGACCACTGCACGTTTGAGGAATGGCGTCATCGCGGGGAGCGTAGCGGCCGTCATGGTGCTTGCCGGCGCCGCGATCACCGCGGCCCAGGCCAAGACTGTCAAGATCGAACTGGTCGCCAAGGAAGTGACGGTCCCGCTCGATAATCAGGGCAATACCGTCGCCGCCTGGACCTTCAACGGTCAGGTCCCCGGTCCGATAATCCGGGCGACGGAAGGAGACACCATCGAGTTCACCTTGAAGAACGACGCCACGAACAAGAAATCGCATTCGATCGACATGCACTCCGCGCGCTCGGATGTTCTGACGGATTTTGCGTCGATCAAGCCCGGCGAGACCAAAACCTTCTCCTACGTTCCGGAACACCCTGGCGTGTTCTTCTATCATTGCGGATCCGATCCGATGATCCAGCACATCGCCCGGGGCATGTTCGGCGTGGTCATCATCGATCCCAAAGACCCCAATGCGATGCCCAAGGCGGACCGTGAGTACGTCCTGATCGAGCATCAGATCTTCGAGAATCCCGAAGACGTCGACGCGATGATGGCGAACAAGTGGAAGCGTAACGCCTTCAATGCCGTGCCATTCCAGTATGACCCCGTGCATGATGAACATGCCACGCAGACACTCGAGGCCAAGCCGGGCGAGCGTGTGCGTATCTATATGGTTAATGCCGGTCCCAACGAGTTTTCCGGTTTTCATCCGATCGCGGGCATCTGGGACAGGATCTATCCCTCGGGCAACCCGAAGAACGTGATGGTCGGGATGCAGAACTATACCCTGGCGCCGGGCGATGCCGCGACCTTCGACCTCATCTCACCGAAGGAAGGCGCCTATGCGCTGGTGAATCACTCCATGCGCGCCGCGCTGACCGGCGGCATCGCGATTCTCATGATCAGCGACAAGGCTGATCCCTCGATGGGGCGTGGTGACAAGATCCTCGTCCGCTGACGTCAGACCGTGACGTGGGGCGTCCTTGGCGTTCCACGTCACAATTTTTAGAGCCCGCTTCTGATAGAATCAGAAGCGGGCTCTATGATTTTGATTTGACGCGTTTTCTTCACGCGAACCGGTACCCGCTTCGCTCGAAAACGCTATTAGGGGACTGACATGGCAGGAGTGATCGAGCAGAATCTGGCCGCGCAGGGCATCATCCTGCATGAACCGGCATCGCCCGTGGCGAATTACGTCGGCTTCGTTCGTACCGGCAACCTGCTGTTCGTGTCCGGACAACTCTGCCTGGACCCGGAGGGTAACCTGATCGCAAAAGGCAAGCTGGGCGCGGATGTCACCGTTGAAGAAGGCAACGCGGCCGCGCGCGGCTGCGCCATCAATCTGCTGGCGCAGGTCAAGGCCGCGCTCGGCGATCTCGACAAGGTCGCCCGTGTCGTCAGGCTTGGCGGCTTCGTCAACTCCGCTCCCGATTTCGCCGATGGTCCCAAGGTATTGAACGGCGCATCGGATCTGATGGTTGCGGCGTTCGGCGAGAAGGGTCGCCACTCGCGCAGCACGGTCGGCGTCGCCGCCCTTCCCGCGAATGCGGCGGTCGAGATCGAAGGCCTGTTCGAAGTCGCCTGACCCCGAATGCGCGCGCCCGACTGGCTGACAGCACGCCCGATCGCTCACCGCGGCCTGCATGACCACGCTCGCGGGATCATGGAGAACATGCCCGGAGCGATCCGGGCGGCCATCGCCGGAAAGTTCGGCATCGAGGTAGACATCCAGCTGACCGCCGATGGTGAGGCCATGGTCTACCATGACGATGAACTCGGCCGGCTGACGGAAGGATCGGGGGCGTTGCGAACCCTGACCGCGACCGAGCTCAAGCGGGTCGTTTTCAAGAGCACGTCAGAAAGAATGATGTCGCTTGCGGATCTTTGCGCGCTGGTCGCTGGCCGCGTACCGCTGGTCATCGAAGTTAAAAGTCATTTCGATGGCAATACACGGCTGGTGCGGCGCATGGCGGAGGTGCTGTCCGGCTATGACGGGCCAGCGGCTGGAATGTCATTCGATCCGGATCAGGTCATGGCGATGCGCGAGTTGATGCCGTCGCTCCCGCGCGGCATCGTCGCCGAGCGCGATTACACGAAAGACGACTGGCCGGAGGCGACTTCGCGCCAGCGCGCCGCGATGACCCATCTGCGTCACGCCTTCCGAACACGGCCGCATTTTATCGCTTACAATGTGAACGAACTCCCTGCTCTCGCGCCCTGGATTGCAAGAAACATTTTTGGTTGTCCCTTGCTGACATGGACAGTGCGCACCGCGGAACAGCGTGCCCGTGCCGCAAGACATGCCGACCAGATGATCTTCGAAGGTTTCTATCCGAACGCATGATCCAGCGACCCTTGATGTCGCCAGGCATCATGTCCAATCTCTGGCGGGTTCGGATCAACATCGCAGCATCGCCACACCGCAAGAGTCACTACGTGCAGTGGCTGAATTCTCAAACCGGGACCGGTTCAGTTCTTTGATACCACCGTCTGAAATATCGCTCGAAGCTGTGGGATCCGTCAGCGAAATTCCGGCTGCGGACTGGGACGCTTGCGCAAATCCGGCCTCCGCTCGGGCCGGCGCATCCGACAGCGCAATTTCCGCGCCTCTCCAAGACTCATCTTCAAGTTCAAAATGCCTGTATAATCCTTTTGTTTCACATGCATTTTTAATGGCTGTTGAAACGTCGGACTCGGCCTGCTCCCGGACCGGCTGGGGACCGCGCCATCTGGTCGCGCGCCAGAACGGAACGATCGTCGGCATCGTCCCCTGCTATCTGAAATCACACTCGCAGGGCGAATATGTCTTCGATCACGGCTGGGCCAATGCCTATGAGAGCGCTGGCGGACGCTATTATCCCAAGCTGCTGGCGTCGGTTCCGTTCACCCCCGCCACCGGCCCACGGCTTCTGATCCGACCCGGCAACGACGAAGCGGATGTCCGCGCCGCGCTGGCCGGCGGTCTCGTCGGCCTGCGCGATGCGACCCGCGCATCGTCGGTCCACGTCACTTTTGCTCGCAAGGATGAATGGGCGTTCCTCGCGGAGAAGGGATTCCTCCGGCGCACCGACCAGCAGTTTCATTGGCGGAACGACGGCTATTCGAGTTTCGAGGACTTCCTCGCCAGCCTCAACTCGCGACACCGCAAGGCGATCCGCCGCGAACGTCGCGATGCGCTGGCCAACGGCATCACCATCCACGTCATCACCGGCAGCGACCTCACCGAGGAGATCTGGGACGCCTTTTTTCAGTTCTATATGGAAACGGGGACGCGCAAATGGGGCCGGCCCTATTTGACCCGGTCGTTCTATTCGCTGATCGGCCAGAGCATGAGCCGGGATATCGCTCTGATCATGGCCCGGCGCAACGGCCGCTGGATCGCGGGCGCCATCAACTTCATCGGGTCGGATACGCTGTTCGGGCGGCACTGGGGCGCCATCGAGCATCATCCCTTTCTGCATTTCGAGGTCTGTTATTATCAGGCGATCGATTTTGCGATCCAGCATCGCCTGAAAACCGTGGAGGCCGGCGCGCAGGGCGAGCACAAGATCGCGCGGGGTTATCTTCCGCAAACCACCTACTCGGCGCACTATATCGCCGATCCGGGGTTGCGACGCGCGGTGGGTGACTTCCTCAATCGCGAACGTCACTACGTCGCCGAAGCGGCTCGGGAACTGACAGAATCCGGCCCATTTCGCAAGACCGGAGACGGCGTCGCCTGACGCGGATATAGCGTTTTCGAGCGAAGCATGTCCTCGGGCTCGACCCAAGGATGGATGACCGGTTTACGTGAAGAAAACGCGTCAAAACATAAAGATAAAGTCTTTCACTCGAAACCCTATGGCGGCGTTCAGCTCGCTTCGGCACCGCCCTTTGGCGCCAGCGCGAACGGACAGCGGATCGGCTTGATGTCGAGCAGCGGCGTCTCGTCGAGACAATCCAGTCCGCGCACCAGCACCGTGGAGCCCTCGATTCCCACCAGCTTCACGGTCGACGTCCCGATCGGATTGGGCCGCACCGGGGACCGAAGCGCAAAGGTTCCATGGGACCTGCCGCTGCTTTTGGGAACCTGCAGCACGATGTCTCGACGCGACAGGTGAAGCCAGTAAATCACCTCGATGTTCTCGTACCTCTCGAGCCCCTGCAATGCCGGCTTCCATGGATCGAATATCTCGAGGCGGCAAACCGGTCCGTCAGGCTGCCCCTGACGCGGTGTTTCCGCTCGAGTCGCCCACGGCGTTCGAATGCGGCCGACGAACACCAGCCCGGCATCCGTTGGCGGCGGCGCCTCGACTGCGACCTCTCCCGCCCGGACTTCGTTTTCTCGCGCCATTGCCGTCGGCCCTCTTTTCCTGATCCGGGCGAGCTACCCGCCGCATAAGAAACAGCTTGCGCAGGCCGCAACAAGCCACCACCCTGTCATTCTACCCTTTCACGCGCGGGTTTCGCAGCACGAGGCAGGCGCCGCCGGCGCGCCGGATCCGGTTGCAGAGATCGTCCGCCTCCGTACGCGAATCGGCCCCGATCCGCACCTGATAGAATGTCCGCGTGCCACGACTGCGCCATAGCAAGCCCAGCAGGCTCGGATCGCGATCGCCGATCACAGCGCCAAGGCGCCGGATGGCTCGCGCGTACATCGCCATCGCGCCGCCACGGTTGAAACCGGCCGCGAGCTGCACGCCCCAGGGCTTGTCCGCACCGAGCTTGACGTGCTGTTCGAGGCCGGTGACAAACGGATTAGGCGCGCGCTTCAACAGCGCCATCAATTCGCGGCAGCTTGTGGTGTCTGAATGGGCTGGCGGTTTGCCGCTCCTGCCGGTGGCCGCCCAGTCCTCGATGGACGATCCCGTGATGGCGAAAACATAGTTGCGTGTCTCGGCGGGCATCGATCCCTTGCCGTCAAGCCAGTCCTGCAAACGGCGGGGACCGGCGTTATAGGCCGCGGCCGCCAGTCCGAGATTGCCGAAGCGCCCACGCAGCTCGTTCAGATATTCCGCCGACTTGGGCAGGGCCTGCACCGGATCGAACGGATCAAGCAGCCGCCGCTCGTTCGCCGTCCCCGGCATGAACTGCGCGATGCCCTGCGCGTGCTGACCGCTGCGCGTCATGGGTCCCACCGCGTCGGGCTGAAACCGGCTCTCCTGCCAGATCACGCGCGCGAAAAACTCCAGCGGCAAGCTCTCGGCCCTGGCCGCGGATTCGACCATCAGGCAGATCGCCTCGCGTGTGTCGAGATCGACCTTGTCGGACTTGTCTGCCTTATCCGGCTCGGCTGCTTTATCGGGCTTGTCTGCCTTATCCGGTTTGGCGGCGGGTTCGGGGGTGGCGGCCGTCTCCGCGCCCACTTGCGCAAAGGCCAAACCGGGCACCACGATCAGAAACGCGGCCAATGCGCAGCATATGCAACCGGACAGGCGCGGGACGATACCAGAGTCTTTCACCGCTTCATGGAAACGGTGAAAGACTCTACCTTTATGTTTTGACGCGTTTTCTTCACGCGAACCGGATTCCACTTCGCTCAAAAACGCTATAGTTCTTTTCCACGGCGGCAGCAAAGCCGGATACATTCTGCAAAGGTAACAGACTTCTGCAGAACCCTTCCATAGCCCCCTGCTCTGTCAGGAAAAATTGAGCGCGAGTTCCGGGGTTCGAAGCTCGACCTTCGCCGCTGGCTGCGGCAAAGGTCGAATTTGATCAGCGCTTCGAGAACTGGAACGAGCGGCGGGCTTTCGCCTTGCCGTACTTCTTGCGCTCGACCACGCGCGAGTCGCGGGTCAGGAAGCCACCCTTCTTGAGCACGCCACGCAATTCGGGTTCGAAGTGCGTCAGTGCCTTGGACAGGCCGTGACGGACAGCCCCCGCCTGGCCGGACAGGCCGCCGCCGGCAACGGTGCAGACCACGTCATATTGACCGGCGCGCGCGGCTGCGACAAGCGGCTGCTGGATCATCATTCGGAGCACGGGACGTGCGAAGTAAACGTCGACCTCGCGGGCATTGACCAGGATTTTGCCGGCGCCCGGCTTGATCCAGACGCGGGCAACCGCATCCTTGCGCTTGCCGGTGGCGTAGGCACGGCCGTATTTGTCGACCTTCTTGGTGTGCTTCGGCGCTTCCGACTCGGCCGGCTTGAGCGCGGACAACTGGTCGAGAGACTGAATGGTATCGGCCATGATTATGCGGCCCTCATGTTCTTACGGTTCATCGCACCGACGTTGATGACTTCCGGCTGCTGCGCCTCGTGCGGATGCTCCGCGCCGGCATAGACCCGGAGATTGCCGAGTTGCACGCGTCCCAGCGGGCCTCGCGGGATCATGCGCTCCACGGCCTTTTCGAGAACACGCTCCGGAAAGCGCCCTTCGAGAATTGACTTCGCCGTGCGCTGCTTGATGCCGCCGATGTATCCGGTGTGGTTGTAATAGACCTTGTCGTCACGCTTGCGCCCGGTGAAAACCACCTTGGCCGCATTGATGATGATGACATTGTCGCCGCAATCGACGTGCGGGGTGTAGGTCGGCAGATGCTTGCCGCGCAGCCGCATCGCAACGAGGGTGGCGAGGCGTCCGACCACCAGTCCGCTGGCGTCGATCAGCACCCACTTCTTCGTCACTTCGGCGGGCTTTGCCGAAAACGTTTTCATGTGAGACATCCGTGAAAGAGACCTCGGCGCGCACGCGCCGAACTGTTGGGGTTTCTAGAGAAGCGGCCTTTCCCCGTCAATGTCATTCGGATGATATTTCTATAGAATAATCATTGGCTTATGAAAACGGTTCTATATTACCTGCGAAAACTACAAGGATTCGGAATAGAATAGGTCATTGTTCCGTGCGCAATCCCCCGCGTAACTTTTGTAGAATAGGACAGCCGGGGTGAGCGCATGGATTTGGTTGAAGAACCGCGTCCGCCGTCACGGGCCTACGCGGCAACATCCAGGGTTGTCCGGCGGCGCCTTGACGTCAACGCGCGATCCCATCAGCATCATCGGCGTCACATCCGACCGAGCAGACAGGATACGAGATGACCGACCGCACTCCGGGCTTCGCAACGCTTGCCGTTCACGCCGGCGCCCAGCCTGATCCGACCACCGGCGCGCGCGCGACGCCGATCTATCAGACCACCTCCTTCGTGTTCAACGATGCCGATCACGCGGCTTCGCTGTTCGGATTGCAAGCGTTCGGCAACATCTATACCCGCATCGGAAATCCGACC
>JAANMX010002072.1_pt1 | contig 20894 bp, 12 predicted proteins | sample 7279681 | NCBI WGS metagenome assembly JAANMX01 (sample SAMN14094542, study PRJNA606508) | bioreactor metagenome | isolation source: A lab-scale SPAN reactor treating ammonium-rich wastewater day 351 | place: Ireland: Galway | collected 2018-01-01
GGTAGAAAGTTTTGGCTACGAAGAATACGGGGCTTCGATTCTTGAGCCGGCCGAACTCTATCGCGCCAAAAGTGGTGAAGAAATAGTTAACGAGCAAACCTATACTTTTTTAGACCGTGGAGAAAGAGAGGTAACACTGCGCCCAGAGATGACGCCGACTTTGGCCAGAATGGTCGCAAAAAGAAAAAGGGATTTGGCTTTCCCCTTACGCTGGTACTCAATCCCCAACCTCTTCCGATACGAAAATACTCAAAGAGGTCGCCTGAGAGAACACTTCCAACTAAATGTCGATATTTTTGGTGGAGAGCCGAGAGAGGCCGATTTGGAAATTTTAATACTGGCCTACTCACTTCTAAAAAACCTTGGCGCCAAAGATGAGGATTTCAAAATAATCATCAATAACAGAAAAGTCGCCGAAATGACTTTTGAAAAACTCGGCCTTAATTCTGAACAAAAATATAAAATCTCAAAAGTTATAGACAAAAGAGACAAAATTTCGGAAAACGAATTTAAAACCGCAGCAGAAACTCTACTACAAGAAAAAGCTGAAAGATTTATAGAGATCATGGATTCAAATAAAAAAATGATTGATCTACTCGGGGAACAAAGTCCGGAAATCAAAGAATTGACCACACTAATCGACGGGCTATACAAGTTCGGAATCAAAAACATTGAGTTCAATCAAAATCTGATGCGAGGTTTTGATTATTACACCGGCACGATTTTTGAAATATTTGATACCAATCCTAAAAACAGCCGATCGCTATTTGGTGGCGGACGATTTGACGAACTTCTGCAAATTTTTGGTGAGGCAAGCATACCGGCAGTGGGCTTTGGCGCCGGAGATGTAACCCTGCTTGATTTTCTAGAAACCCACAACCTGCTTCCTGATTACAGAAGTCAGACTCAAATCTATATTTGCCGACTTGATCAGAAATTTACTGATGAAGCAAATAGACTTGCCCAAGATTTAAGAAAACAAGGAATAAATTCAGCAGTAGATTTAACCACCAAAAAAACCGGTGACCAGATAAAAACTGCAGCTAAAAAGAAAATACCTTTCATTGTCTGCCTCGGAGAAAATGAGATAAAATCAAACAGATTTAAGGTTAAGAATCTTGAAAGCGGAGAGGAAACAGATTTAAGCGCGGGAGAAATAGCAGATTTTGTAAAGAAAAATTTGAGCTAAAAAATCCGAATTCTTATGTCCAAGATTGTTTTTGATATTGAAACCAAAAATATATTTTCTGATGTCGGCGAAAGAAACCCGGCGGCGCTGGATATTTCGGTCGTCGGAATATACGATTACCGAAGCGGAGAATATAAAACTTTTTTAGAAGAAGAATTTAACAAACTGTGGCCAATTTTAAGCCGTGCCAATCTGTTAATCGGCTTTAACAGCGACCACTTTGATATCCCGCTCTTAAACAAATATTATCCGGGAGACCTGACTAAAATCAAAAGTTTGGATATTCTGAAAGAGATAAAAGAAAGTTTCGGAAGACGTATGAAGCTTGATCAAATTGCCGAAGGTACGTTGGGAATTAGAAAATCAGGTTTTGGACTGCAAGCTACCGAGTGGTGGAAAAAAGGTGAGGTTGAAAAAGTCAAAAAATATTGCCTTGATGATGTAAAAATTACCAAAGAAATCTACGAATATGCATTAAAAAACAGCGAGCTCAAATTTGCCGAGGGTGGCAAAATTATGGAAATTAAGCTAGATGTTAAAAGCTGGCAAGAATCTGAACAAAACGGAACAACCGGGGCACTGCCATTTTAAACGGCTAAAACGCCAAAATGGACTTTATTTTTTTGTATGATAAGATTCGTTTACCTTTTAAAATTTAAGTAGATAAAACTATGCAAAATAAAATTTTTCTGCCTTTGGCAATAATCATTGCCGGAGGATTGATAGCCGGAGCTTTGTATTTCGGAGGAAATGGTGACAGAGTAAGTAATGACGCTGAAGAGCCCTCTTTCGAAAAGATGAGCCCCGTCAGTGAGGGTGATCACATATTTGGTAACCCGAGTGCTCCAATAAAACTTGTCGAGTATTCTGATACCCAATGCCCTTATTGCCGAGCCTTCCACCAAACAATGAAAATGTTGATGGCGGATTTCGCGCCGGAAGGCAAAGTGGCTTGGGTCTATCGTCACTTTGCAATATTGGGACCCGAGTCAGTCACTGAAGCCCATGCTACGGAATGCGCCGCCGACCAAGGAGGAGATGAAATGTTCTGGAAATTTATTGACGCCATGTTTACCGCCAAAAACGAAAACGCTAGATTTCCTGTGGGCGCTTCGATAGAAACCGTTGCGGAAGGAGTAGGGCTAGATATGGAAAAATTCAGAACATGCCAAGAAAGCATAAAATTTGAAGAAAAGATTCTGGCTGAAAGACAAAACGCCGCAAATGCCGGAGCGCAAGGCACACCTTACACTTTGATTGTAAACGCCGAAAATGAACTGATGGCAGTTATTCCGGGTGCCCTACCTTACGAAAGCGCCAAGCAAGTCGTGGAGGAAGCGCTAAAAAATATCTAACTAGCGTCTTGATACAACAGACTTCTTCAAAAGACAATATTTACAGTGTGAGTCAGAGCAAGTCTTATCCCAAAAAGAAAGAGTGGCGATTTCCGTCGCTTTTTCTTTTGCAAGCGATACTAAATCTTCGACTTCATTATCTCCAATAAAAAACTTCTCTTTCTTGAAACGACCGGTTTGATTCGGCTCAATAAAGTCAATCTCGCCAGACACCATTTTGTATCGCCCATCGGCAAATTGATTTAAAAGTAGTTTGTAGAATACGAGCTGACGGTAAAGATTGCCCGAAGAATGTTTGGTTTTTCCGAGTATATCATTACGACTCTTTGGTTTAGAAGTCTTGTAATCAACGACATTAACTTCCCTATCAGACACCCCAATAAATTCTAGCTTATCAAGCTTGCCGCGCAGGACTAATTCCCTTTTTTTACCACCAATTTTTACCTCACCCAAAATCACACCATTTATAGTAAACTCGGTCTTGATATTTTTTGGCCAACTGTTTTTATAAAAATCATAATAAGCTGAAAGTGATTTTCTACCTTTTTTCAAAGCATCTTCGTAATCATTTTTATCTAAAGGTTGTCTTCTTAAGGCATTTTCAAAAAAAACTATTAAGTCTTTGGAGTTTGGTTTTTCATTGTTGCGATATCGTTTAAAAAATTCTTCAAAAGCCAAATGGACCGCGGTGCCATACATCTGATTTTTGTTCGGCGCCTTAGGAAGTCGCAGGAGATTTTCAAAAAAATATTTCCACGGACATTCTAGATAATTATTCAAAGCACTGACCGAAAGCCCTTGATCAAAAAACATATTTGCTAAAAAGACTTCGTCTTTAAAAATATCGTTCTCTGCGGGCTTTTTCACCGGCTTTTTCAAAACAACTTTTTTCAAGAATTCGGATTCAAGTGAGGCGGTCTTAATTTCCTTGACTAGTTTTGGATTAATTTCCGAAATAAACTGGGAAGGCAAACGAAGTTTTTGATTTTGGTCTTCACGGGAAAAGCTCAAAAAGATCTCTCTCTTGGCCCGAGTCAAAGCCACATAGAAAAGCCGGCGTTCATCCTCAAGTCCGACTTCTAAAAAGACATCGATTGGAAGATTAAAATTCTTCCTCCTTTTACGATGCCCCCAATGACCGTCAAAAAGTCCGGTAATATAAACGTAATCAAATTCCAACCCCTTAGCGCTGTGGGCCGTCATTAAATTTACAGCTTCCTTTTTCGGTCCATAAGAGTCTGGGACCTTTAAAAAGACATCATAACGTTTTAGTAAATTTAAAAAACTTACAAAATCGGACAACTTCGCATCTTTATGATTTTGCGCTAATTTTCTGGCCTGCCCAAAGAAAGCTTCGAGCTTATTTAATTCCTCCCACGAATTTTTGTTGGATAAAGCAAATTTAATATATCCAGAACGCTCAATCAAGTTCTCCAGAAAATCCATTAGATTTTGGTTATCAGCCTTTCTGGACAAGTCTTTCAGTAATTCATAAAAAGACAGAATATTTTTTTGATCTTCCAGATTTATTTTTTCTAAAATTTTTGGAGAACGGAGACAGTCGTGCAAGCTAATTTTTTTTCGCCGGCAATATTCCAAAACCTTAAAAACATCCAAAATATCAATATTTAGAAAATCTATAAAAAGAGTTTCGGCCAAAAGTTCGTCGTCACCAAAACGGTCAATCGCACGAAGCAAAGAAAGTATTTTTCTAATGTTTTCATCTAGAAACAAACGTTGACCGGAATATATTTCAAACGGAACACCTTTCTTTTGCAAAGCGTTTGCAATCGAAAAAACATCATTATTGTCTCGGTAAAAAACTCCAATTGAGGAAGGTTTAATCCCACTTTTAATTTTTTTTGATATATCTTCAGCAATAAACGATTCTTCAAAAATTGGCTTGCTAAACTCTCGCAGAAAAATTTTTGGATTATTTGAAATCGGGTCGGAAACAGAAACAAGGCGTCGACGCAACATTGGATCATTTACTGAATTTTTTTCTATCAAAGAATGTGAGGCGTCCAAAATCCCTTGCGGCGAGCGATAATTTTTTTCCAAAGTTAAAATTAAAGCATCAGGATAAATTTCTTTAAAGTAGAGAAAATTCTCCAAAGAGGCGCCTTGGAACCGAAAAATCGCCTGCTTCTCATCGCCAACAATAAAAATATTCGGTGATTTATGAAAACCTAAAAGCAGTTCCAGAATTCGATTTTGGGCGCGGTTAGCATCTTGATGTTCATCAGCCAAAATATACAAATATTGTTCTTGAAGCTCTGCTAAAAGCTTTTTGTTTTTTCCCAAGGCCCGAACCACCTCAAGTATCATATCTTCGTAATCGTAAAGCGAGCGTTCGTGAAGAGCTTTTTCATAACGCTCATAAACCTCGCAAAGCTCTCGGTTTTTTCTAAGGTGTTCTGAATCTTCGTCTTCGATTGACTTTCTTTTTAATGAGGAGGAGGTTTCTGGCCTGTTTCTTTTTTCATAATCAAGAATAGATTTTTTAAAATCAGAAACCCCGATGTTTTCTCTTTTCAATTCCCTGATTACCGAAAGAATTGGTTTTATGTAAAAAATAGGATTTCCGAAGGGTTTGATTTTATCAAAATTTGAATTATCAATTATCTCTTCCAAAATCTGAATCTGCTCAACCTCCGAAGCGGTGTTACCACCGACAACCCTTGGAAAAAAATCCGGATAACTTCTTATCACCTCATTACAAAAACTGTGAAAAGTAAAAATATTGACTCGATAGGCGTCGGCACCGATTATCTCTACCAAACGTCCACGCATCGAATAGACCCCGGATTCGGTAAAAGTTAGCGCCAAAATACCATCAGGTGGAGTATCGGTTTTGCGCAAGATATTGGCAATCCTTAATCCTAGAACCTGGGTCTTGCCAGTGCCTGGACCGGCAATAACCATAACCGGCCCCTCAATTGCATCAACCGCCTTTCTCTGTTCAGGATTTAATTTGTCATAATAAGTCTTGAATTTAGAAAACATATTCTGATAGATTTTAACACAAAACAATTCTTGGCTTTTTTTAGAAAAATGATATTATGAAAAAAGACTGCAGGATAATCCATCTTGTAAAAAGAAAAGAGAGGTTAAAGTGTCAACTAGACCAAGATTACTGAAGGGAGTAAATTCCGGCGGACATTCAACAATCCTAAGGGGGCTAGAATCTTTTTTGAGAGCTATCTCAAAGATTGACGGGGTAAGTGTCAGAACTGGAGAGTTAACAGGAAAGGGGAACAAGTCAGGTCAATCCTCCATGAAAGTAACTGATACGGAAACCGGGGTTAAAATTGACGTGGCCATAAGTAGCGGCAGGCAGGAATTCTATATCATTTTCCCTAAGTCGCTTGACCGGAAAACAATCCAGTCACAACTATGGGAAATCTTTAAAGAAAAGGTTGGGTGATCCGAAACATCAACAAGCCGGCATTTGAGTCGGCTTGTCCTTTTTAAAGGTAATTTTTGAGACGTTCTATCTTTTGGTGATTCCTTAATTTTTCAAGCGCCTTAGCTTCAATTTGTCTTATTCTCTCGCGAGTCACACCAAATTCCCTACCAACCTCTTCAAGGGTGTGGGTAATACCGTCAAGTAAACCGTGGCGCATTTCCAGAATCCGCCTTTCTTTCGGTGGCAAGTCAGAAAGAATTTCTTTGACTTGATCCGCTACAATTCTTCTTGATGTTTCTTCAGCCGGAGAAAGAATTTTATCATCAGCAATAAAGTCCCCGAGAGTGGATTTGCCATCGTCATCGTCAGGGCCAGCCGGACTTTCCAAAGACACTGTTGCTTGGTCAATTTTGGTAATGTTGTGAATTTTGTCAACGTCCATTCCCATTTCAATCGCCACTTCTTCTGGCATCGGATCGCGCCCCAAATCCTGCGACAGTCGTCGGACAATTTGCTTATATTTCGCGATTGTCTCAACCATGTGAACCGGAACACGAATGGTGCGTGATTGGTCGGCAAGCGCTCTTGTAATAGCTTGCCTAATCCACCAAGTGGCATAAGTTGAAAACTTAAATCCTTTTTCCCAATCAAATTTATCAACTGCCTTAAAGAGGCCAAGATTGCCTTCCTGAATCAAGTCCAAAAGTGTCAAATCAGGACTTCGGCCAACATATTTCTTGGCAATTGAGACTACAAGACGCAAGTTTGACCTAGCCAAAATATTTTTTGCCTCCATGTCCCCCCTTACGATTCTTTGGGCCAATTCTTTTTCTTGAGCACCAGAGATCAGAGGGTATTGTCCGATTTCTTTCAAATACATCTGAATTGAATCTGCGGACAAAGAAGATTTGTATATGTCCTTCTCCTTCATCAATTCATCGCTGGATTCTAAGAGATTTCCACCTTCCAAAAGGTCAATGCCAGCGACCTCAATTTTGGAATAAAGGTCGTCAAGCAGCATTATATCGCTTTCGATATTTGGAAATTCTTTTAAGATTTCATCGTAAGTAACAAAACCTCTTTCTTTGCCTTTGTTCAAAATCTTCTCTACTGCCGATTCAATACTCTCCTTGGTTTTCTGTGTCTTAGGAGAAAGAGCCCGGGCACCCCGCGTCTTTCTGATAGAAGATTTCTTGGCTTTTACAGCAACCTTCTTTTTATTTTTAACCTTCGTCGACTTTCGGCCCTTTTTCAGAGATTTGTTCCGAAGGTTTTTCTTTTTAATAGCTTTGGTTTTTTTTCTTTTCATAAAAATTTTATTTTTGTCTTTCCAGTTTCAACTGATTTATTTTTTTGCTCAAATCCTGACTCTTGAGAAGCAGTGTCTCAACCTTATCTCTATCTCGACCATTCTCGGCTTGCTGAATTTCTTTAAAGACCTCGGTCAAGGCGTTTTTTAAAACCTCTTCATGCAAATTAAAAATTAAATCCTCAACAATGTCTCCAATGTCGTCTCTATCAGAAAAATACGCTTCAGCTTCAAAAGTAAGCTCGTCTTTTTTAGAATCGTTCTGCTTTAAAAAATGCTCGAAATCCAGATCTGAAAATTCTTCTATCTTGCCTTTAATATCAGAAATGGTTGGTTTCTGTCCTTTGCCATCAAGCCAGAAAGCGATGCCAGCCAGTCTCAACATTATACTTGATTTTCTATCTGTCAACGACTTATCCGGAACCGAGATTTCAGACTCAACCGAATCAAGCTCAAGATCAACCTTTTGTAAATCGCTCCAAACAGCTGCCTCTGGGATGTTTACTCTCTCGGAAACCGAGGCAACAAAACGCGCCTGCTCAATGCTTGAGGGCAAAAGCTTTAAAAATGGCAGAACTTTTTTCATAATCTCTTGGTCTTGTCGACGTCTGTCCATTTTAGCTTCCAAAATTTTATCAAGATAGAAATCAATTATGTGACGCGAGTCTTTCAAGATTTTTAGATATTCGTTTTTATCTTTGGCAATAAATGAAGCCGGGTCCTCACCGTTCGGCAAAGCGGTAACTCTGACATTCATATGAAAAGGAATCGCCAGTTTAGCCGCCCGCTCTATTGCCTTGAATCCGGCCGCATCTCCATCATAAGCGAAAATTATTCTTTCCGAAAGTCTTTTCAATCTTTGAAGTTGTCTTTCTGTCAAAGCAGTTCCGGAGGTAGCGACAGTGTTACAAAATCCCGCCTGATGCGACAAAATCAAATCCATTTGGCCCTCAACCAAAATTGAATAATTCTTTGTCCTAATTTCGTTTTTTGCCCGATCAAAGCCGTAGAGAATTTCCGACTTGTTGAAAAACTCGGTCTCCGGACTATTCAAATATTTTGGCGCATTTTCTTTTTCCGGAAACAATCTGCCTGAAAAAGCAATTATTCGTCCGGCGCTATCAAAAATCGGAAAGATGATTCGATTTCTGAAGACGTCATATAACTTGCCATCTTCAGTTTTCTTAGCAAGACCTGTTTTCTGCAATTCAGACTCTTTAAAACCTTTGTTCTTTAAAAAATCTATTAAGTCCTGCCACCTGTCTTTGGCATAACCAATTCGCCAACTTGAAAGTGTTTTTTCCTCAACGGATCTCTTTTTTAGATACTCTCTGGCAAGTTTATCATTCCTTAAGTTTTCTTCAAAAAAGGAAGCGGCGTGATCAATAAGCTCAAGCATCCGTTCTTTCTCTCCTCTGTCCTGCTTCTTTTCAAAGTCCAAATCAACACCAGAACGATGAGCCAAAATTTTCAAAGCGCCGAGAAAATCCAAACCCTCCATCTCCTGAACAAAAGTAAAAATATCACCTTTAGCTCCGCAACCAAAGCAGTAATAAGAATCTCTGTCCGGCGAGACAAAAAAGGATGGAGTCTTTTCGTTGTGAAAAGGACAATTAGCTTTAAAATTTGAACCGGCCTTTTGAAGCTTTAAATGACTCCCCACTACATCAACAATTGAAAGTCGCTCTTTGATTTTGTCTACATTAGACATAAGCTTCCTAAAGTGGTTTTGACACAAAAACTAAGCGCGAAAGACCTCCAATAATGGAAATTTAAGAGTTAAGAACCTCCTGATCTTGTTGGGAATCTTCTATCATCTTCTGCTTTGGACTTCCAATAAATCCGGTGCCGGCCGGAATTAATCGGCCGATTATGACATTCTCTTTTAACCCTCTCAAATTGTCCTCATAACCTCGAATAGCCGCGTTTATAAGAATCCTTGTGGTGTGCTGAAAGGAAGCGGCGGAAAGGAAGCTCTTTCTGGTTAGAGAAACTTCGGAGATACCCATCAGAACTTTTTCAGCTTTGGCCTCTTTGTTGCCTAAATTCGCAGCTGACTCGTTAGCCAAAGTCAATTCCCGCTCCTCAACAACATCACCGTTTGATAAATTTGTATCACCGCTATCTTTAACTCTGCGTCTAGAAAACATTTGGCGAACAATTACTTCTATATGTTTTCTTGAAATCGGCTCACCCTGTAATTCGTAAAGCTTGTTTATCTCCTTAATAATATAATTTTCAGTCGCTTCTTTGCCGGCATATTTGAAAAGTTCGTCCAAATCTGCAGAACCGTCGGTTAAAATCTGGCCTTTTTTAACCCCATCGCCAACCTTCACCAAAACCGACCTCTGGAAGCTGACTGGATATTCAATTTCGCCACTTTTTGATTTTGGAACTTTAGCTTCTGAAGACAGAACAACAATTGATTTCTCACCCTTTTCGTTCTTTATGCTGGAAATAACTCCATCGACAGTTGAAATAACAGCTGGATTTTTCGGCTTTCTCTTCTCAAAAACCTCTTCCACTCTAGGCAAACCAGTGGTAATGTCCCCACCCACCGAAGCGGTGCCTCCGGAATGAAAGGTTCTCATCGTCAATTGGGTTCCCGGCTCACCAATAGCTTGGGCCGCGACGGTTCCGACCGCTTCACCAATCTCAATTGATTTACCGGAACCAAGATCCGCCCCATAACACTTGGCACAAACCCCGCTTATAGACTTACACGACATTGGTGAGCGAACGATCGCCTCGCTGACTTTGGACGACTCAACTAATAAGGCATCTTTTTTGGTCAAAAAATGGCCTTTCTTGAAAATAATTTCTCCGTCAGAGTCAACCACATCTTCAGCTAAAAATCTGCCTTTTAAATTTTTGGACAGTGGGACCTCAATTTCTGAATCTGAATCACGGCTGATTTTTATACCGTCTTTTGTTCCGCAATCTTCTTCAGTAATTATTGAATCTTGCGCCACATCAAACAGACGTCGAGTTAAGTAACCTGCCTTTGCGGTATTCAAAGCCGTATCGGTCAAGCCTTTTCTGGCGCCGTGGGTGGTAATAAAGTACTCAATCGGAGTCAACCCTTCTTTCGAAGAAGAGATTACCGGAAATTCAATAATTTCTCCGAGAGCATTTTGGATGAGACCTTTCATACCGGCCATCTGGGTAATTTGAGAAAGAGAACCTCTGGCGCCGGACTTAACCATGTCGTAAACCGAACCCTTTTTATCAAGACTGTCCGGAATAATTTTTTCCAACTCACCCTTAGCCCAATGCCAAATTTCTATATTTTTCCTCAAACGTTCTTCACTGGAAATAAGACCGTCGTTGTACTGACCCAAAACCTCTTCAGCTTTTTTATGAGCGGCATCTATTATATCTTTTTTCTGCGCCGGCACCGAAATCTCATCAATACCCCAAGTAATACCAGCGTAGGTTGCATACTTAAAACCAAAAGACTTTATCTTGTCCATTATCGGCGGGATCTCTCCAATGCCATATTTTTCAATAAGGTCTTCAACCAAAGCCGACATCTTTTTCCTGTCTATTTCGGAGTTTAAGAAAGGGTAATCTTTTGGCAAAATACTGTTGAACAACAAACGTCCGACGGAAGTCTCAAAAATTTGTCCATTGAATTCTTTGTATTTCGGAGTGTCTGTCGCCAAGACTTTTATTTTGGCTCGAAATCCGACTATATCATAGTCAAAAGCACCAATCGCTTCGTTCGGACTTGAGAAATGTTTATCCTCACCTTTTTCATCAGGAATAATTCTTGTCATCCAGAAACAGCCCAAAACAATATCAAGCATTTTGGCCGAGACAATCGGATCGCCGCTTCCCGGCTTTAAAATATTTTTGTCGGCCGCCATAATATTTCTAGCTTCCATTTGAGCTTCTGCGGACAAAGGAACATGAACCGCCATCTGATCACCGTCAAAGTCCGCATTGAAAGCGGTACAGACTAAGGGATGAACTTGAATGGCATTACCTTCAATCAAAATCGGCTGAAAAGCTTGGATTCCAAGACGGTGCAAAGTCGGAGCTCTATTCAGAAGAACATATCGTCCCCTGATCACCTCTTCTAAAATTGCCCAGACTTCCGGCACTCCTTCTTCTATCAACTTACCAGCACCTTTTATGTTGAAAGCTAGTTCTTTCTTTAGAATTTGAGAAATAACAAACGGCTTGAAAAGCTCAAGGGCCATATGCTTTGGTAGACCACACTGATTGAGCTTAAGATCCGGACCAATAACAATCACAGACCGGCCGGAATAATCAACACGCTTACCCAAAAGATTCTGCCTGAAGAACCCTCTTTTACCTTTCAGATTGTCAGCGATCGATTTTAATTCTCGCTTTTGACCTTGGCCGATCATTGATGACTGGGCGGTACCTTGACGCAAAGTGTTATCAAGCAAAGCATCTATTGCTTCTTGCAAGATTCTTTTTTCGTTCCTTAAAATAACTTCAGGTGCGTTGATTTCTTTAAGTTTCTTAAGACGATTGTTTCTATTTATCACCCGGCGATAAAGATCATTGACGTCAGAAGTCGCATATCGCCCACCATCGAGCGGGACCATTGGTCGCAAAGCCGGAGGAATGACCGGGATTCTAGTCAAAAACATCCACTCCGGACGCAAACTGTTTTTAATCATTGATTTAACCAGAGAAATTCTTTTTTTGATTTTTTCTCTCTCAACCGATCCAGCTTCCTCAAGTTCTTGTTCCAAATTGCTTTCAAGAATTTTTAAATCAACATTGCTTAAGATTTTATAAATAGCTTCGGCGCCAATACCGGCCTCAAATATTGTCCCGTAACGAACCGAATAGTTATGGAAAGCCACCTCGTCAAGGACTTGTCCTTCGGAAAGACCTTCAATATCGTTTCTGGTCTTGACCCACATTTCTTTCAGAGCGTCTTTTTCTTTCTGGTTTTGGGCCGATTTAAGCTTGCTGTTGAATTCACTGTCCAAATCCTTCAGAACCCTCTTTCGTTCTTCTTCATTTACAGAAGTGATTATATAACCAGCAAAATAAATAACTTTCTCCAAGTCACCGGCTGGAATTCCTAAAACCATTCCGATTCTTGAAGGTACGCTTTTTAAAAACCAAATATGAGAAACCGGACTTGCCAACTCAATGTGTCCCATTCTTTCTCGCCTAACAATGCTTCTTGTGATTTCAACACCGCACTTCTCACAAACAATTCCTTTATAGCGAATTCCGCGATATTTGCCACAATAGCACTCATAGTCCTTGTCAGGTCCGAATATTTTTTCGTCAAAGAGACCGTTTCTCTCGCTTCTTTGAGTTCTGTAATTTATTGTCTCGGGTTTGGTAATTTCACCAAAAGACCACTGCCTAATGCTGTCGGGCGAAGCCAGACGTAGAGCGATAGAGTCAAAGTCGTTTATATTTGCCGATAATTTTGTTCTCATAAATTTTAAAAAGAAAATATTGTTAAAACGAAAAATCTATTTCTCCGCACCCCTTCTTTTTTCATCTTTTTTTCTAAGTTCAACGTCTAAAGCTAGACCGCGTAAATTACTTAGCAAGACATTAAAAGACGCGGGGGTGTTAAGTTCCCTTATTTTCTCACCCCTAACAATCGCGTCAAAAGCCGCACTTCTTCCAATGATATCGTCAGATTTAATCGTCAACATTTCCCGCAAGGTATGTGCGGAACCGTAACCAAGAAGCGCCCAGACTTCCATCTCGCCAAATCTTTGTCCGCCACCTTGGGCTTTACCACCAAGCGGTTGTTGGGTAATAAGCGAGTAAGGGCCAATCGAGCGCATGTGGATTTTATCTTCAACCATATGGTGAAGTTTTAGAATATACATATAGCCAACAGCAATCGGCTGATTAAAAGCTTCTCCTGTTCGGCCGTCGTGAAGAATCATTTTGCCCGACCTTGGAAATCCAGCTTTTTCAAGCTCGTCTTTTATTTCTTCCCCAGTCGCGCCGAAAAATGGTGGCACAATGGCTTGATAATTCAAAGTGTTAGCGGCTAGACCCAAATGCATTTCCAAAATTTGCCCCAAATTCATTCTAGAAGGTACGCCAAGAGGGGTCAAAATAATATCGACCGGCTGACCGTCTTTGGTGTAAGGCATATCTTCCTCTGGTAGAATTCTAGAAATTACACCCTTATTGCCGTGCCTTCCGGCAAGCTTGTCACCCACAGAAACATTTCTCAATTGAGCAACCTCGATATGAATTCTTTTTATAATTCCTGATTCGAGTTTGTCACCATTTTCCCTAGAAAAAACCTGGACCTTTACTACCCTGCCTCTTTTTCCGACTTCCATTCTCTTTGAGGTATCTTTTACATCTCTGGCCTTTTCACCGAAAAGAGAGCGAAGCAGACGCTCTTCAGGAGTCAGTTGGGTCTCACCTTTTGGAGTAATCTTGCCGACCAATATATCGCCCGAGCGAACTTCGGCCCCCACCCGGATAATTCCATCTTCTGCCAAATTTCTAAGTTTGGTTTCTCCGACATTAGGAATATCGCAGGTCGTAACTTCCGGCCCGAGCTTTGTGTCTCGGACATTGACGACAAATTCTTCAATATGAATACTTGTAAATTTGCTGTTCTTTACCAACCTTTCGTTAACAATAATCGCGTCTTCATAATTGGCCCCGGACCAAGACATGAAAGCGACTAGAACATTTTGGCCCAAAGCAATTTGGCCATTTTCAGACGATGAGGTGTCAGCCAAAATTTCACCTCTTTTGACTTTTTGCCCAACTTCAACTATCGGTCGCTGATGAAAAGCGGTAAAGCCGTTAGTTCTTGAAAAATTGACCAAACGATATTCATCTGTCTTACCTTTCTTGTTTTTTATTTTTATTAGTCGGCCATCGACATAGGAAACCTCTCCTTCTTCGCTCGAAACTACAAGTCGTCCAGTGTCTAAAGCCGCGGCCTCTTCAATGCCGGTTGCGACAAGTGGCGCTTCAGGAATAACGCAGGGGGTCGCTTGTTTCTGCATGTTTGAACCCATGAGCGCGCGGTTAGCATCATCATGATTTAAAAAAGGAATCATCGAGGTGGCAACAGAAAAAGCTTGGGTGGCTGAAACATCGATATAATCAACGTCATTTCTTTCGACAAGTCCCGGCACACCTTTTACCCTAACATCGACATGGTCAGGTATTAAACGACCACTTTCATCATAGGGAGTTGCAGCGTGGGCAATTTTGTATTTTTCTTCTTCGTGGGCATCCATATAGTCAATCTGGCCTAAAATTTTTCCATCTTTGACTTTAACATACGGCGTTTCAATTATTCCAAATTCATTAACTCTGGCATAAAGCGCCAAACGCAAGATTAATCCGATGTTTTGACCTTCAGGAGTATGGATCGGGCAGAGTCGGCCGTAATGGGTAGGATGGACATCGCGGACTTCAAAACCGGCGCGAGCGCGATTGAGACCTCCTGGACCAAGAGCTGAGAGAGTTCTAAGATGTTCTATTTCAGACAGAACGTTCTCTTGTTGCATAAACTGCGAGAGCTGATTTGTAGCAAAAAATTCCTTAATCCTAGCCTGCAAGGGCTTAGGAGAAATGAAATTTACCGGCAAGACGGTTTCGCTATCAATGGTGGACATTCGGTTTTGAATATTCCTTTTTATCTGTGCCAGTCCGATTCGGATTTTCTGTTGGAACAATTCTCCGACATATCTAACGCGCCTTGAACCTAGATGGTCAACATCGTCTTCTTTAGCGTCTGGGTTATTGTTTAATTCGGCAATGTGATTAATGATGACTGTCAAATCAGACAAACTTATAACTTTCTTTTTCAAATCACTGACAGAAGACCCTAACCCAAATCTTTTATTAAACATGTATCGCCCGACCTTTGAGAGGTCGTATCTTTCTTCGCCGAAAATAGAATTCAAAAAATCTTTGGCGTTATCAACTGTCGCCATATCGCCATCCCTAAGACGTCTGTGAATCTCAATAACAGACTGCTCTAAACTTTTAGCCGGATCTTTGGCCAAAGTTTTTTCGATATGCTCTTTTGCTTCTTTTTTATCTTTAAAAAGAGCAAGAATCTCTTTATCGGTAGAGGCGCCAAGAACTCTAAAAAGAGAGGTGATGGCGAATTTTCTTTTCCTATCAATTCTGGCATATATAACCCCGTCTTGATCAGTTTCAATTTCAATCCAAGCCCCTCGTGAAGGAATGATTTTGGCCCCAAAATACCTATGTCCACGAATATATTGTGAATTGAAGAGTACCCCAAAAGCTCTGGCAAGTTGTGGAACAACGACTCTCTCTATACCGTTTACAATGAAAGTGCCGTGATTCGTCATAAGTGGCATATCAGCCATAAAAATCTCCTGCTCTTTTTCAGTTTTCAAGCCAAGATTATTTAATCTAACCTTAACCTTAAGTGGCGCTTCGTAAGTTAGTTTGTTTTCCTTGGCAAAGTATTCATCAAATTTTGGTTCACCGATTTCAAAACCCAAGAAATCAAATTGGAATTTCTTTTCAGTAAAATCTTTGATTTTGGAGAATTCCGAAAAAACTTCTTTTAAGCCATCTTTCAAAAACCACTCAAAAGATTTGATTTGTGGTTCGACTAAATAAGAGAGGGGGGCGATTGGGTCCTTATAGCGACTAAAATATTTTTTCTTCAACTGTTCTTTCTTGATAACTATTTGATTTGAAGCCATAAAAATCAACAAAAGCAAGACTTAACCTTGCTATATAAAGGTTTTTAAAAATACTTATAAAAAGAATTTAATTAAGCTTTTTAAGCACTTAATTTATAGGCCCTTTAAAGTATCCAGATAGTCATCATCAACTCAATCTTGTCAACTAGACAAGTATAGGGATCAAATTTTGTTTGTCAAGCGAAACTGTGGATAACTTACTTTACTAAATAAAATATTTTTCTTCTTCTACTGGCTGATATCAACCCTTCCAACTTAGTATTATTCAGCTTAAAAAATACCAGTAACAGTGTAGGCCACCAAGAAATAAACGAGGATGCTAAAAATATCCCTAACAACAGTTGAGAGTGGTCCAGAAGCAATTGCCGGGTCAAGCTTTAATCTGAAAAACAGCCATGGAAAAAATATTCCGGATAAAGCGGCGATAAAAATCGTCAAAACAAAAGAAAATCCAATAATTAAAGATATTCGAAAATCACGCCACCACCAAAAAACTAAAATAAAAGCAATGAGGCCAAGAAATACGGCAAGTAAAAAACTTATGGTCGATTCCTTTTTTAAATAGCTTTTTATTTTAACTTTGTCAGGCAAAGAAAGTGTTCTGACAAAAAGAGTTTGGGTTTGAGAACCGACAGCGTCCGCCATATAAACTACTGCCGGAATAAAAGCCGCAAGCAAAATAATCTGTGAAAGAGTCTGCTCGAAGAAACCGACAACAAAAGCTGCGAGCATACCGCCTAAAAGTCCGACCAAAAGCCACGGCAAACGCTTCTTGAAGTGATCAGAAGTTTTGGTCGCAAGAAAACCACTAACCGAATAATTTTTTAATATACCTTCAGAACGCAAAACATCTTCAATCCCTTCTTGATGTAGAACATCAAAAATGACATCGGAAGTAACCACGCCTAAAAATGCGCCGTTTTTATCAACAACTGGGATATTTTTAATATTGTGTTTGACAGCAAGCATCGCCGCTCTTTCTTGGTCTGTACTAGGCCGAACCGAGACCAGATTTGAGATCATTACCGATGAAATCTTGGCGCTCTTGGGCAAACGAAAAACCTCTTTGATTGAGATAACCCCGACAAGAGAATTTTTGTTATCTAAAATGTAAATATAGTTGATATTGTCAAAACCTCTCACGCCCTTCAACAAGAGGTCTTCTATCTGCCCAACAGTTGAATCCCTTAACGCTGTCGGCACTTTGTCGGTCAAAATCCTACCGACGCTGTCTGTCGGAAAACTTCTGATGTTTTTTGGGTTTTGATTTTCTTGATTATTGGTCATTTCTAAATTCTTTGGAAAGCAGGGATCCTAGGGCACCGAAAAGTAAAATCTGGCTGACACTGTAAATCCAGAGCAAAAAGGCAATAAGTGAAGACGAAGCACCATATATAGCATGGGCCGAATAAAACAAACTGAAGTATAAAGACAAAAGAATGTTTAATACAGAAAAAAGAAGTGCGCCGAGAAATCCGCCAAAAAATGAATCGCGCCAATTCACACGTCCGACCGATACAACCTTGTACATAAAAGCTAAAGAAAAAACCATAAGGACAAAAACCACAGAAAAAATCAAAACCGGCGAACTGGCAATCGACGAATTTAGGGAGCTAAAAGCGGAGCGTGTAAAAAGAGGTATAACAATATTTAGAAAGGTCAACAGAATTATGAAACCGGCCAAAAAAACCGAGTAATACACCGATTTTAAAATATTGAACAGAGTCTGGTTGACACCCCTAACTGGCCCAAAGTGGATTCCGAAAATATCAAAAAACGCCTTTTTCAAAGTGTTGAAAAAATGAGACAAGCCGTAAAAAAGAATGAGCAATCCGACAGCTGAAAAAAGAAAGTGGGCCCTAGACTCTTTTAGACCGTTCAAAAAATCCTCTACAAAAGGAACAGCTTTACCACCGGTCCTCAATTCAAAATAACCAACAATCTGATCTTCAACCAATCCTTGGCCCACGATAAAGCCACTAAGAGAAACGAATATAATTATTATCGGCGCCAGTGCATAGATGGCGTAAAAAGCCAAAGCCGCGGCATGCCTTGGAATTTCCACCCGCCTTGCTTCTTGACTGATTTTTTTGATAAACTTAAAGTAAGAGGTCACAAACTTAATTGTATAACATCAAAAAATAAAATGTTTAAGTTTCTACACAATTTGGAATTGAAATGGTGGCAAGCGGGGATTTACGAAACGGCGATGATTTCGCTTGGTATTTTAATCGGCGCGCGATTCTCCGGTTTTTTCCAAAACTGGGTAATTCTTTTCCTTGTAATTTTCTTGGCCGGCGGAATTTACATCCTGCGACTCTGGTTTAAACAGATGAAAGCGGAATAAATAATCAGCTTTTCTCTTTCTTTTTCAATATTAACACCCTGCGACAATCGTCGCAGGGTGTTAATATTGGAGAAATAGAGTTTTATACTTAAAAGTTTTTTGAATATGAAAAAAGAGCGTCTCGGCAGAACCGAAACGCTCCATGAGAGAACTAGAGAATTGCCGCCACCACGGCAACTATCATTAGCGTCGCCGCCCCGGCGCTCGAAATTCGATACCACAGAGTGTCGCCGGCGATGGCGGTGGTGGCGAGGACGGAGGCGGCGGCGATGGCGGTGGTGGCGGCGATGACGGCGGTGGTGGCGGCGACGAGGGCGAAGGTGGCGGCGATGGCGAAGGCGGCGGCGGCGGCGATGGCAGAGGCGAAGGCGATGGCGATGGCGGCGAAGGTGAAGGCGATGGTGGCGTAGCTGTGTTTTCTACCCGCCAGAACGTTGCCCATAAGCAACGATCCGAAGAAAATCGCCACAAGCAACCCGAAGGGGTTAGACACCTCCTTCTCTACCATCATCTTCTCCGCCCCGTCATTCGGCGGTCGAAAGACCAGAAGGTCCCCCGACTTCGCCAAAACAAGCTCTGTCTCCGTGACCTCCTCCCATGTCCAGAATCCAACCATCCGCATTGCGGTGGTCTTGGTCAGGACTGGGACGAAGTCCCTATCCTCGACAATCAGTTGCTTGATCGCCTCGGGATACTCCATTGCCTCCGGAGTAACCGAGAGGCCGGTGGATGTGTATTCCACCAATGGGTCCGCAAACCAAACACTCCCATCGCTTCCGAGGAACACCTGCGACTGGCCGACAGCCGGAACTGCCAGCAGAGCTATGATGACGACCGTCAGACCGAACAAGAACTTTTTCATTGCTTTTCCCCTTTTCCGCCATTGGGCGGGCTGATGTGTCTCTTGTATTCTTGACTGAAACCACGCGATTTCAGGACATTTTCCGCTTCCGATGATATCATTATTAGCGTTTTTTGTCAAATTTTTTACCTACTTTTTTCTTCACCCCCACACCAAAAATTTTGGTGTGGGGGTAAACCCTATACCCTCTTCTTATTTCTCCACACCTCAATCTTTTTATGATCGCCGGAGAGAAGAACTTGTGGAGTTTGATATTTTGTGCCTTACCGACTAAGATTTTTGGTATTATTAAATTAATATGGAATCCCTCCCCCAAAACATCCCTCAATCCAAACCGCTTGATCAAATAAAAGAAACTTTTGAAACGCGACTCAACGCTATTTTACACAAAGAACTGACTCCCGATAACATAGAAACTTTCGCCGACGAAGCTTTAAAGGAAACTATAAAACTGACAGACGACCTGTTGGAGGAATATAAAAACAACCCCTCACTTGAAGCAAATCCTTCGCTTAGCGAAAAAGAGCGAGAAGACGATGCTTATAAAAAAATAGGGTTGCCAAATATTCCTGAAATTTTGGACTCCATAATTGAAGTAAAAGAAAAAATTGAACGGCTTAATCTGTACCTAACCCAAAAAGTTTCCAAAAAAAGTAAAGTCATAACTCCTCCCGACTCTTTGGAACAGACGATTCGGCCGGCAGAGGAAGGGCAAAAACTGGAAGAGATGAGGATTTTCCCTCGCCTTCTGACTCTGATGTATATACTGGAGCACGATTTTGAAATTGAGCCGGAAGAGGTATCAATTATTGAAGGCGAAGTCACTCCGGAAATGATGCGAAAAAGTCCGTATTATAGAGTAAAAATAGACGGCTTGAACCGAATTGTGTATATCTGCGATGAAGAAGGAAATGCCAGTTATGTATTTGATTTGGAAATTATTAAAGAGAATAATTTAGACATTGATGAAATAGATCTGGACAGCAAAGAAGCGAGAAACGCCCTTATCGCAAAATATCCGGGAATCGGCATCCGCATCATCCAAAGCAAAAATTGGCGACATAATATTTCCGAAATGCTTGAAAATCCCCTACCTCAAAATGACTCGGAAGAAAGCGCTGGCTCGCAAAAATCCCGAGAATCAGAATTTAAAAGAGAAAAAAGAAAGTACTTGCCTTTTGAGGATTTCCAAAAAGAAGTGAGGGAATTTTACCCCGGAGGAATAGGTGTTGTACAATGGTATCTGACCGAATATAAAAAGCATGAGGGTTGGCCCGCAAGCCCCGAAAAAACATACGAGGGTAAGGGATGGGAAGGACACTCAAAACTTGTAGGGAAAGAAAAACGGAAGCGTAAGGGAGAGCTTCTACCATTTGAAGAATTCCGGGGAGAAGTTATTAGAGCTTATCCTGGCAAAGTAGGCGTTCTCAGATGGTACAAAAGAGAGCAGAAAAATCATAAAAATTGGCCATCCGAACCTACAAGAACATATAAAGATAACTGGATCGGATGGCCTGAACTTGTGGGAATAGAAAACAGGTTAAAGAGAGAGTTCTTGTCTTTTGAGAATTTCAAAGATGCAGTAAGAAGTGCTTATCCCGGGGATAGAAATGTTCAGAATTGGTATATGACTGAATACAAGAATCATAAGGGTTGGCCGGCAAATCCTCAAAGAACGTACAAAAATAATTGGGTTGGATGGTCGGAGCTTGTTGATAAAGCTAAATAAATTTTAACCG
>JAANMX010002076.1_pt1 | contig 20850 bp, 19 predicted proteins | sample 7279681 | NCBI WGS metagenome assembly JAANMX01 (sample SAMN14094542, study PRJNA606508) | bioreactor metagenome | isolation source: A lab-scale SPAN reactor treating ammonium-rich wastewater day 351 | place: Ireland: Galway | collected 2018-01-01
CCCGAGCGCCAGCGAGAGCGAAGGCGGCGCCGGAGGCCGGGTGCGCGCACAGATCGTGCGCACGACCTGACGGCGGTCGCCGCCACCGCGGCCCCACCGCCTGCAAGATCGCGGACCTGACCGTGGCGCGCGGCTTGCTGAAGCCGCGGCCATGAGCTGCAACACATCGCTGTGGAAGACGTCCGTGGTCTGTCTCGCGGGCGCGCTGATCGTCGCCCACGACCCCGGCGCCGCGCGGGCCGAACCCGGGTGGTGCAAGGGCGCGTCGTTCGCGGGCGAGGTCGACCCGCGCGACCTGGCCGCGAAGGAGCCCCAGCGGGTCGTCGCCGCGCTGGCCCACGCCTCGTGCGCGCCCGACCCGCGCGCGGCGGCCAACCGGGCCGAGGTCGACCGCAGTCGCGCGGCGTGGGGCCAGCGGCTGGGGATGACCGAGGCCGACTGGGGCGACGTGATCGCGTGGATCGACGCCGGCGAGGGCCGCGACGTCAAGCTCGAGCTCTCGACCCGGGAGCTGGCGCGCTTCACGCCCATCGACCAGTACATCGCCATCGCCGAGGGCTTCCCGCGGCCGGGCGGCGACGCGCCCTTCGTCGATCCGATCTACGTCGCCGACGCGCTCGAGCCCGCGCTCGGCGAGGTCGGTCGCTACGCGTACCTCGGCGCGTGCCTGAAGGCGACCACCAGCGTGACCTCGAGCGCGCCGCCGGCGGCGACCTGGGCCCTGTGCCAGGGCGACGTCGAGCGCTTCGACCTCGCCCGGTTCCACGACGAGCTGCGCGCCGACCCCGCGCATCGCGGCGACGTCAAGATGATGCTGCGGTTCGCGGCCTTCGACCTCAAGCAGCGGCTCGCCGATCACGCCCGGGCCGTGGAGAAGGCCAGGCGGATCGATCCGGCGTACGCGGCCATGTTCGAGCTCGCCGCGGCGGCGCGCCGCGACTGGGCCGCCGGGCTGGGCAAGGGGGTGTGACTTGAGAATTGCGGTTCTTGGCGCCACCGGGCGCATGGGAGCAACGATCATCCGGCTGGTTGCAGGCAGCTCCGATCTCGAGCTTTGCGGAGCCGCGACCGAGGCGGGACATCCTGCCCTTGGGCAGGATGCAGGTTCCGCGGCAGGAGCCGGCGAGATTGGCATCCCGGTGACGGCATCCGTGGCCACCGCGATCACCGCTGCGCAGGTTGTCATCGATTTCACCAGCGCCGCTGCCGCAGGCGCCAATATCGAGGCCTGCGTGGCCGAGGGTTGTGCCCTGGTCATGGGCACCACAGGGCTTGCGGACCAGCAGCAGGCCATGCTCAGGCAGGCGAGCCGGAGCATCCCCATAGTCTACGGGCGCAACATGAGTGTCGGCGTACTGGTCCTGACCGCACTTGCCCGGGAAGCGGCACGCCTCCTGGGATCCGAGGCGGATATCGAAATCGTGGAAGCGCACCACCGCAACAAGGTGGATGCACCGTCCGGCACCGCACTGCAACTCGGCGAAGCGGTGGCTGGGGCGCTCGGCAGGCGGCTCGATGACATCGCCACTGGCGACCGTTTCGCGACGCGCGCACCGCGCCGCCCCGGGAGCATAGGGTTCTCGTCGGTGCGTGCAGGCCAGATCATCGGTGACCACGAGGTGCTGTTCGCCCTCGATGAGGAGATCCTGCGCCTGGAGCACCGCGCGCTGGACCGGGCAACTTTTGCGCGGGGTGCCCTGCGCGCAGCCCGCTGGGTCGCCGGCCAGGCGCCCGGGCTGTATGGAATGGCGGATGTGCTCGGCCTGGCGCCACCCCGCACCTGATTTCCTGCTGCGGCGTGGTGATTGGCGCGCCGATGGTGTCCCGCCGGGGGGTCGTTTAGAATGACGCGGGTTCCAGATAATCGGTTTCTCTGGCGGGAGGAATCCATCGTGGGTCCCTCCCGCCGATCGTGTCTGTGTGTCAGAAATCCACGAGGGTGCAGGGGTGAATGAGCCCGCCGTACTGGCGCTGGAGGACGGAAGTCTTTTCCGGGGCATTTCCGTCGGTGCTTCGGGACGCACCATCGGTGAAGTCGTTTTCAATACCGCGATGACGGGATATCAGGAGATCCTGACTGACCCGTCCTATTGCCGGCAGATCGTCACGCTGACCTACCCGCACATCGGCAATACGGGTACCAACACCGACGACCTGGAAAGCGACCGGGTCTTCGCCGCTGGGCTGGTAATCCGGGACCTGCCAGCCCTGGCCAGCAATTACCGCTCCGAACTGCCCCTGGGCGAGATGCTGCGGCGGGGCAACGTGGTGGCCATCGCCGAGATCGATACGCGGCGCCTGACGCGCCTGCTGCGCGACAAAGGCGCGATGTCCGGCTGCATCATGACCGGGGACGTCGATCCCAGGACCGCTGTGGAGCACGCGCGGCGTTTCCCGGGGCTGGCGGGCATGGATCTCGCGCGCGTGGTCACGACCCGGGATGGCTACCAATGGAACCTGGGGCGCAACTGGCCAACCTCCACGGTTGCCGTCCCCGGCAAGCGGGCCACCCCGTTCCTGGTGGTAGCCTACGACTTTGGCATCAAGCGCAATATCCTGCGCCTGCTGGTCGATCAGGGCTGCCGGGTCACTGTCGTGCCTGCCCAGACTTCCGCTGAGGATGTGCTGGCCATGGAGCCTGACGGCGTCTTCCTCTCCAACGGACCGGGAGACCCCGAGCCCTGCGCCTATGCGATAGAGGCCGTCCGCAGACTCCTGGCCAGCGGCATACCGATCTTCGGCATCTGCCTTGGTCACCAGTTCCTGGCGCTCGCAAGTGGTGCCAGGACGATGAAAATGAAGTTCGGTCACCGGGGCGCCAATCATCCGGTGCTCGACATCGATACGGCCCGCGTCATGATCACCAGCCAGAACCATGGCTTTGCGGTGGATGAGGCCAGCCTCCCGGAAAACCTCCGGCCAACACATCGCAGCCTGTTTGATAATTCACTTCAGGGAATCGAAAGAACAGATTGTCCTGCCTTTGGTTTTCAGGGTCACCCTGAAGCCAGTCCGGGGCCGCATGACATGGAGCCGCTGTTTGCGCGTTTTGCCGAATCGATGCGCAAGGGCGTGCAGGCACCCGCGGGGCGTAGTGGTCGCCCCGCAGCTTCCAGCAACTGAGCCAGCAGAACATGCCGAAGCGCACGGATATCCAGAGTGTCCTGATCATTGGTGCAGGCCCCATCGTCATCGGCCAGGCCTGCGAGTTCGACTATTCCGGAACGCAGGCCTGCCAGGCGCTCAAGGAAGAGGGCTACCGGGTCATCCTCGTGAACTCCAATCCGGCCACGATCATGACGGACCCGGATTTCGCCGATGCGGTGTACATCGAGCCGGTAACCTGGAAGACGGTGGCGCGCATCATCGAACGCGAGAAGCCCGATGCTCTGCTGCCGACCATGGGTGGCCAGACCGCGCTGAACTGCGCGCTGGACCTGGTGCGCGAAGGGGTGCTGGCAAAGTTCGATGTCGAACTGATCGGTGCGTCGCGCCAGGCGATCGATACCGCCGAGGACCGCGAACTGTTCCGCGATGCCATGCAGGAGATCGGCCTGGAGGTACCGCGGGCGACGGTTGCGCATACCCTGGATGAGGCGCTCAGGATCCAGCCGGACATCGGTTTTCCGATTGTCATCCGCCCCTCGTTCACTCTGGGTGGCAGCGGCGGTGGCATCGCCTACAACCGTGACGAGTTCGAGGAGATCGTCGGCCGTGGCCTCGAGGCCTCGCCCACCAGTGAAGTCCTGCTGGAAGAGTCGGTCCTTGGCTGGAAAGAATTCGAGATGGAGGTGGTGCGCGATCGCGCCGATAACTGCATCATCATCTGCTCCATCGAGAACCTCGACCCGATGGGGGTTCATACCGGTGACTCCATCACCGTGGCGCCTGCGCAGACACTGACCGACAAGGAGTACCAGCGGCTGCGGGACGCATCGATCGCGGTGCTGCGCAGGATTGGCGTGGACACTGGCGGATCCAACGTCCAGTTTGCGGTCAATCCGGCGGACGGCCGGGTGCTGGTGATCGAAATGAACCCGCGCGTTTCGCGCTCCTCGGCGCTGGCATCCAAGGCCACCGGCTTCCCCATCGCCCGTGTCGCCGCCAAGCTGGCCATTGGCTACACCCTCGACGAGTTGCGCAACGAGATCACTGGCGGCGCAACCCCGGCATCCTTCGAGCCCACCATCGACTATGTGGTCACGAAGATCCCGCGGTTCACTTTCGAAAAGTTCCCGGGCGCCGACATCCGCCTGACCACCCAGATGAAGTCGGTGGGCGAGGTCATGGCCATGGGGCGCACCTTCCAGGAGTCCCTGCAGAAGGCCCTGCGCGGCATGGAGACCGGCATCGACGGCCTGGTGGAGCGGCTGCCGCAGGAGCCATCCGCCGAGGACATGGACCACCTGCGCCACGAATTGCGCATGCCGGGGCCCGACCGGCTGCTTTACGTGGCTGATGCCTTCCGCCATGGGCTGACGCTGGCTGACGTCGGCGAACTGAGTCGTATCGATCCCTGGTTTCTCGCGCAGATCGAGGACCTGGTGACCTGTGAAGCCGCTGTACGCAGCGACGGGCTGAGCGTGCTCAAGGCGGACCGCCTGCGTACGCTGAAACGCAAGGGCTTTTCCGACAGCCGCCTGGCACGGCTCCTCGGCATCAAGGAGAGCGCTGTCCGGCAGAACCGCCACAAGTCCGGCATCCGGCCGGTGTACAAGCGCGTGGATACATGCGCAGCCGAGTTCGCGACCTCGACGGCCTACCTGTACTCGACGTACGAGGAAGAGTGCGAGGCCGAGCCGAGCGATCGGCGCAAGATCATGATCCTGGGTGGCGGGCCGAATCGCATCGGCCAGGGCATAGAGTTCGACTACTGCTGCGTGCACGCGGCCCTGGCCCTCAAGGAGTCCGGGTTCGAGACCATCATGGTCAATTGCAATCCCGAAACGGTATCCACCGACTTCGATATTTCCGACCGGCTCTATTTCGAGTCGCTGACGTTCGAGGACGTCATGGAGATTATCGACCTTGAGAAGCCGGCGGGCGTCATCGTCCAGTATGGGGGGCAGACTCCCCTGAAGCTGGCAAAAAGCCTGGAAGCGGCTGGCGCTGCGATCATCGGTACGTCACCGGATTCGATCGACGTTGCCGAAGACCGGCAGCGGTTCCAGCAGTTGCTCAAGCGCCTGAACCTGAAGCAACCGCCCAACTGCACCGCGAGCAACGAGGACGACGCCATCCACCTGGCCCAGGAGGTGGGGTTTCCGCTGGTGGTGCGCCCCTCCTACGTACTCGGCGGCCGAGCCATGGAGATCGTCCATGGCGAGGATGACCTGCGCGCCTACATGCGCAAGGCAGTGGCTGTATCCCATGACAGCCCGGTACTGCTGGACCGGTTTCTCGACCTTGCGGTCGAGGTGGACGTCGATTGCATATGTGACGGAAATGATGTCTTCATCGGCGGCATCATGGAGCACATCGAGCAGGCGGGGATCCATTCCGGTGATTCCGGCTGCTCGCTGCCTCCGGCCACGCTATCACGGGAGGTGCAGGACGAGTTGTCCCGCCAGGTGGCCGCCATGGCGCAGTCGCTTGGCGTCATCGGCCTGATGAATACCCAGTTCGCGATCCAGAATGGCATCATCTACGTGCTGGAGGTCAATCCGCGAGCTTCGCGTACGGTGCCATTCGTGTCCAAGGCCATCGGGTTGCCGCTCGCCAAGATCGCCGCTCGTGTCATGGTCGGGCAGAGCCTGGCGGAACAGGGTGTCACGACTGCGCGTGTGCCACCCTACTACGCGGTGAAGGAATCGGTATTCCCGTTCGTCAAGTTCCCGGATGCCGATCCCATCCTCGGACCGGAAATGAAGTCCACCGGTGAAGTGATGGGCACTGGCCGCTCATTTGCCGAGGCTTATGCCAAGGCCCAGCTGGCTTCCGGCGTGTTGCTGCCCCGGCGTGGCGTGGCGTTGCTGTCGGTCCGTGACCGGGACAAGACGGGCGTGGTCAAGCTTGGCCGGATCCTGCTGGAACGTGGTTTTGACATCGTCGCAACCAACGGCACCGCGGTGGCGCTCGCCGATGCTGGGGTGGCCTGCCGCCGCGTGAACAAGGTTCGCGAGGGCCGGCCCCACGTCGTGGACATGATCAAGAACGACGAGTTGTCACTCATCGTGAATACCACCGAAGGCAAGCAGGCTATTCGCGAATCCCATCCGATCAGGTCGGCTGCGGTCCGTCATCGGGTGACGTACTACACCACTCTCGCTGCGGCGGTGGCCACCACGATGGCCCTCGACCACCTGGACAACGGTGACGTCAATCGCCTGCAGGATCTCCACAAGGAATTGATGTCGTGAGGAAGATGCCCATCACCGCCCGGGGTGCCGAATTACTGCGCGAGGAACTGCGGCGCCTCAAGACCGCCGACCGGCCGCGCGTCATCCAGGCCATCGCCGAGGCCCGCGGTCACGGTGACCTCAAGGAGAATGCGGAGTATCAGGCTGCGAAGGAGCAGCAGGGGTTCATTGAAGGCCGTATCCAGGAGATCGAATCGCGCCTGGCAAACTGCGAGATCATCGAGGTCTCCAGGCTGAAGAACACGGGCCGCGTGGTGTTCGGTGCCACCGTCAGCCTGGTCGACGAGTCGGATGGGCGGGAAGTTTCCTACCGGATTGTCGGTGAAGACGAAGCCGACATTGCCGCAGGGTCGATTTCCATTACCTCGCCAATCGCCCGGGCGCTGATTGGCCACAATGAAGGTGACGTGGCGGTAGTTGCGGCCCCCGGAGGAGAGCGCAGCTACGAGATCCTCAAGGTCGAGTATCTCTAGGCCGCGCCGGCCCCGGGCAGCACCAGGCGTGGTGCCTTGGCATCCGGACGGTAGAGTACGGCAACGTTGCCGATGCGGGACACCAGGGTGGCGCCGCAACGTTCGGCCAGTGCGTCGATGATCGAGTTACGCAGGTCGCGATTATCAGCCCGTACCTTGATCTTGAGGAGTTCATGATGCGCCAGTGCGCCATCGAGCTCCGCCAGCACACCGGGCGAGATTCCGGCGCTGCCTACCTGGACGCATGGGTTCAGGTGGTGCGCAAGGCCGCGCAGGTGCCGCTTCTGCGTTTCCGTGAGTTTCATTGCAGCGCATTATAGCTGCCGCGAACCAGGCAGAACCCGCGTACGTGGCCAGAAAATCATCCAGCGGCAGGTGGAAGCAGCGCCAGGCGCGCGATCCCTATGTCCGGAGGGCCCGGGCCGAGGGCTGGCGTTCCAGGGCGGCGTTCAAGCTGATGGAGATCGATGACCGGGAGCGCCTGCTGCGTCGTGGCGCGCGGGTCCTTGACCTGGGGGCGGCGCCTGGGGGCTGGTCGCAGGTGGCGGCTGAGCGGGTCGGAGGTTCGGGACGAGTCGTTGCCGTCGACTTGTTGCCCATGGAGCCCCTGGAAGGCGTTGTGGTCATCCAGGGAGATTTTCTGGCAGCGGACGTCCAGGCGCAGATCCTGGAGGCCCTCGGGGGGGGCAAGGCGGACCTGGTGATTTCCGACATGGCCCCCAATATCACTGGAAACAGGAGTGTGGACCAGCCCAGGGCGTTGGCTTTGGTGGAGGCGGTCTTCGAGAGTGCCGACCATTTCCTCGAACCGGGCGGAGCGGTGCTGGCCAAGGTATTCCAGGGTGAGGGATTCGAGGCCCTGGTGGCGGCTGCCAGGCGGGATTTTGGCTCGGTCCGCATCCGCAAGCCGGCATCGTCCAGGGCGGAAAGCCGTGAGATGTACTTGGTGGCGGGAAACTATCGTTTATAGTAGCGTCTAAACTTGTTGGATCCATATAAGTCGCTCATGCGACTGAAGGTTTTCCAGTGAACGACCTGGCCAAAAACATCATTCTCTGGATCGTCATTGCCATCGTGCTGCTGACGGTGTTCCAGAGCTTCGGTACCGGCGGGCGCCAGCCTGCGGCGGTCGATTACTCGACCTTCCTGGACTGGGTCCATGCCAGCCAGGTCGAGCGGGTGGTCTTTGAAGGTGACACCATCCGCGGAGAGCGCGTCACCGGCGAAGGTTTCGTCACCTACAGCCCGGAAACCGACAATACGGCACTGATCGGCGAATTGAAAAAGAGCCACGTGCAGATCAGCGCCACGGCCCCGAAGGGGCAGAACATCCTGGTCAGCCTGTTCATCAATTCCTTTCCGGTGCTGCTGCTGATTGGCGTCTGGGTCTATTTCATGCGGCAGATGCAGGGAGGTGGCGGTGGCCGTGGGGCCATGTCCTTCGGCAAGAGCCGTGCCCGGTTGCTTGGCGAGGACCAGGTCAACGTGACCTTCAATGACGTGGCGGGCGTCGAGGAAGCGAAGGAAGAAGTTGGCGAAATCGTCGATTTCCTGCGGGATCCGGCCAAGTTCCAGCGCCTGGGCGGCAAGATTCCCCGTGGCGTCCTCATGGTCGGCTCCCCCGGTACCGGCAAGACCCTGCTCGCCAAGGCGATCGCCGGGGAAGCGAAGGTGCCATTTTTCACCATTTCCGGCTCGGATTTCGTCGAAATGTTCGTCGGTGTCGGTGCGTCCCGGGTGCGCGACATGTTCGAACAGGCGAAGAAGCACGCCCCCTGCATCATTTTCATCGACGAGATCGACGCCGTCGGGCGCCATCGCGGCGCCGGCCTCGGTGGTGGCCACGACGAGCGCGAGCAGACGCTGAACCAGCTGCTGGTGGAAATGGACGGCTTCGAGGGCAATGAGGGCGTCATCGTCATTGCCGCGACCAACCGGCCTGACGTGCTGGACCCGGCTTTGCTGCGCCCGGGACGGTTCGATCGCCAGGTCGTCGTGCCGCTGCCGGACGTGCGTGGCCGCGAGCAGATCCTCCGGGTGCATATGCGCAAGGTGCCGCTTGCCGATGATGTACGGCCCTCCGTCATTGCGCGGGGCACGCCGGGCTTCTCCGGGGCAGATCTCGCCAACCTGGTGAACGAGGCGGCGCTATTCGCTGCCCGCTCGAACCGCCGAACGGTCACGATGGATGAGTTCGAAAAGGCGAAGGACAAGATCATGATGGGCGCCGAGCGGCGCTCCATGGTCATGAGTGAAGAAGAGAAGAAACTGACGGCCTATCACGAGGCAGGCCACGCCATAGTCGGCCTGTCCGTGCCGGACCATGACCCTGTCTACAAGGTATCGATCATCCCGCGTGGTCGTGCCCTGGGTGTCACCATGTTCCTGCCGGAGGAGGACCGCTACAGCCTGAGCAAGCGCCGGCTGAACAGCCAGATCTCCAGCTTGTTTGGCGGCCGGATTGCCGAGGAGATCGTCTTCGGTCGCGAAGCGGTGACGACTGGTGCCGCGAATGACATCGAGCGCGCAACCGACATCGCCCGCAACATGGTCACGAAGTGGGGGCTGTCCGAGCGGCTGGGGCCGCTGACCTACACCGAAGAGGACGGAGAAGTGTTCCTCGGCCGGTCGTTCACCCAGCACAAGCAGGTGTCCGACGTGACCATCCACGCCATCGACGAAGAGGTCCGGAAGATCATCGATGACAATTACCGGCGTGCAGAGTCAATCCTGCGCGAGAACATGGACAAGCTGCACAGCATGGCAGGTGCGCTGATCAAGTTCGAGACCATCGATGAGCAACAGCTGAAAGACATCATGGCGGGCCGCGAACCGCGGCCCCCGGATGGCTGGGACAGCACCGGTCCTGTGCCGCCTTCTCCAGCACCCACGACGGGTGCGGCCAAGGGTGAGCCGGGGATTGGGGAGCCTGCCAAGCAGCACTGACCGACGGCAAGGCCCGGTAGCCTGCATGCCACGGCCAAGGGACCCGGGCCTGGCGCACCTGACCAAGCAGGGGCAGGGAAGGTGAGTGGCAGGATTTGCCTGCAGGCTGGCGGGCCACCGCTGGTCATGGGCATCCTGAATGTCACGCCGGATTCATTCTCGGATGCCGGCCGCTTTTCACGTCTGGACGCCGCTCTGGCCCATGCCGAGGCAATGGCGGCAGCCGGAGCCGCCATCATCGACATTGGGGGAGAGTCCACGCGACCCGGTGCACCACCGGTGACCGAGGTGGAGGAGATGCGCAGGGTGGTGCCGGTGATCGAGGCGCTGGCCAGGCGGATTCCCTGTCTGTTGTCGGTCGATACCAGCAAGCCGAACGTCATGCGGGCGGCCGTGGACGCCGGAGCCGGCATGATCAACGATGTCCATGCCTTGCGGCGGCCGGACGCCCTGGCGACGGCAGCAGGCCTTGGGGTGCCCGTGTGCCTGATGCACATGCAGGGCGAGCCGGCTTCCATGCAGGTGGCACCCGCATACCTGGACGTAGTAGCCGAGGTGAGGGGTTTCCTCGCCACCCGGATTGCTGCATGCGAAGCTGCCGGCATGCCACGTGCCTCCCTGCTGATTGATCCGGGGTTCGGCTTCGGCAAGGACCTGTCGCATAATCTGCAGCTGCTGCGTTCCTTGCGGGAATTCACCGGCTTGGGGCTGCCGGTGCTGGTCGGGCTGTCACGCAAGGCCTTGATCGGGGCCCTCACCGGGAAGCCGGTTGGCGACCGCCTGCACGGCAGCGTGGCGTTGGCGGCTTATGCTGCCCTTCAGGGGGTATCCGTTATCCGGGTTCATGATGTCGGGCCAACCGTGGATGCTTTGCGTGTCATTGGGGCCGTGATCGGAGCGACAGTAGATGGGTAGGCAATTCTTCGGGACAGATGGCATTCGCGGGCAGGTCGGGCAACACCCGATGACGGCTGAATTTGCGCTCCGGCTCGCCAGTGCCGCAGCACGCGTGCTGGCACCGGGCGGTGGGCGCGTGATGATCGGCAAGGATACGCGCGTCTCCGGATACATGTTCGAATCTGCGCTGGAAGCCGGATTTGTCGCCGCTGGCATGGATGTGATCCTGCTCGGTCCGCTGCCGACGCCGGGTATCGCATACATGACCCAGTCGAGCGAAGCCGATCTGGGGGTGGTCATCAGCGCCTCCCACAATCCCTATTCCGACAACGGCATCAAGTTCTTCGACCGCCATGGAGGCAAGCTGTCCGACAGCATCGAGGAGGCCATCGAGGCGCACCTGGTGGAGCCAGCCATCACCCGGGATTCGGGTGCGCTCGGTCGTGCAAAGCGGCTGGAAACCGCCATCGAGCAGTACCAGAGGTTCTGTGTCGGCACCGTGCCGGGTCCATTGCGGCTCGACGGCCTGAAGGTCGTGGTGGATTGCGCCCATGGGGCCGGATACAAGGTTGCACCGCGCGCGCTTACGGAGCTGGGTGCCGATATCGTGCCAATCGGCTGCTCGCCCAACGGCCGTAACATCAATGAAGGCTGTGGATCCACGCAGCCTGGGCTGCTTACCCTGATGGTCAAGGGTGTCGGGGCCGACATCGGCATCGCCTTCGACGGGGATGGGGACCGCGTGGTCATGGTCGATCACCTCGGCAATCTTGTCGATGGCGACCAGATCCTGTATGTCCTTGCGGCGGATCGGCGCCGACGCGGGTTGCTGGAAGGGCCGGTGGTCGGCACGTTGATGAGCAACCTCGGCCTGGAGCTCGCCCTGGGCGAGATCGGGGCGGGATTCCGGCGGGCCAGGGTGGGCGACAGATACGTCCTCGAGCTGCTCCGTGAAACGGGTGGCAAGCTGGGTGGCGAAACATCCGGGCACATCCTGTGCCTGGACAAGACGACGACCGGCGACGGCCTGGTTACCGCGCTGCAGGTACTTGCGATCATGAGGGAATCGGGGTGCAGCCTGGCGGAGCTGGCGGGTGGCATGCGCAGGTTTCCCCAGGTTCTCATCAATGTCCGGACGGCGCGGCGGCTCGACCTGGGCAGCAGCGCACCGGTGCGCTCGGCCGTCGATCAGGTGAAGTATCACCTGGGGCAACGTGGCCGGGTAGTACTGCGACCGTCCGGGACCGAGCCGGTGGTGCGCGTCATGGTGGAAGGCGAGGACGAAGGGGAGATTCGTCAGCTGGCGGAGCAGATCGCCAGAGTCGTGGCGAGTGAAGCCGCCTGAGACCCGGCTGGTGGTTTGCCGCCATTGATTTCGGGGTGGGGGGCGGCTAACCTTCGCGCCCGTCGAAGGTGCCCCGGTTCGCGCGGTGCCCTGCGTGTTCTCTGATGGGATCCTCATGAGGCGGCCTCTCGTCGCGGGAAACTGGAAGCTCCACGGAAGCCGGGCTTCCAACGCCAGCCTGCTCGGTGCAATCCGCGCCGGGCTGCATTCCGGCTGGGATATCGACGTCATGGTCTGCCCGCCGTTCGTGTACCTGGCGGAAGTATCGGCTGTGCTCCAGGGCAGCCCGGTGATGCTGGGGGCCCAGGATGCGGCGGCCGAGACCCAGGGCGCGTTCACCGGAGAGGTATCCGCGGTCATGCTGCGTGAGGTCGGCTGCAGTCATGTCCTGGTGGGGCATTCCGAGCGCCGTACCCTGTTTGGCGAAGCGGACGAGCTTGTCGCCCGCAAGTTCAGGGCCGTCGTTGCCGCCGGCATGTCGCCTGTCCTGTGCGTCGGCGAGACGCTGCAACAGCGCCAGGCCGGGACGACAGAGGTGGTGGTCCGGCGCCAGGTGGATGCGGTGCTGGATGTCGTTTCGGATGAGGAGCTGGCGCTCGGCATCATTGCCTACGAGCCGGTATGGGCCATCGGCACCGGCCATACGGCATCACCGCAGCAGGCGCAGGAAGTTCATTCCGTGATCCGGCATGCCGTGCTGGCCCGGTCTGCTAGAATAGGCGGTGAGCTTCGTATTCTGTACGGCGGCAGCGTAAAGGGATCAAATGCCCGGGAGCTGTTCGCCATGCCGGATATCGACGGTGGCCTGGTCGGGGGCGCATCCCTGGATGCGGCCGACTTTCTCAAGATCTGCAGCGCTGCTGCGGGAACAACGACATGACGACCATTCAAACGCTTCTGCTGGTGTTGCACGTGATCGTAGGCGTCATGATCGTCGGCTTGGTCCTTGTCCAGCGCGGCAAGGGTGCCGAGGCGGGCGCAGCCTTCGGCGCGGGTGCGTCAGCAACCGTTTTCGGCGCCAAGGGTTCAGCAAACTTCCTGTCCCGTTCAACGGCTGTCCTCGCAACCATCTTCTTTGCGACGAGCCTTGGGCTCGCGTACCTCGGTGCCGAGCGGCCGGTAGCCAAGAGCGTGATCGAGGGTGCCTCTGGAGCCGCGGGGATTACGCCGGCGCCTGGAAGTGAAGGGAAACCGGTGGACACTTCCCGGGTGCCCGATGGCGATGCACCGGCTCCCGCCGGCAGCACCGTGCCGTGAACTGACGCAATGCCGATGTGGTGGAATTGGTAGACACGCCGTCTTGAGGGGGCGGTGGCGCAAGCCGTGTGAGTTCGAGTCTCACCATCGGCACCATGGAATACTGATACGTTAGGCCGGCCTGGGTGCGCAGGCGTTGTGCGCAGGCCATGAGGCCTCGAGGTTACCAGCTTGCTGCAGAACTACCTGCCGGTGCTCATTTTCCTGGGTATCGCCACGGCCATTGGCCTGGTGCTCCTCGGGGCAGGGCTTTTGCTGGGGCGGGGGCAGAAGAGCGCCGAAAAGCTTTCCGCATACGAGTGTGGCTTCGAGGCATTTGAGGATACGCGGATGAAGTTCGACGTCCGCTATTACCTCGTGGCGATCCTGTTCATTGTGTTCGACCTGGAAATTGCCTTCCTGTTTCCTTGGGCCGTTGCACTCGACACCCTTGGCCTTGCGGGTCTGGTATCCATGGGGATCTTCCTGGCCGTACTGGTGGTCGGGTTCGTCTATGAATGGAAGAAGGGGGCACTCGAGTGGGATTGACGCAGAGCCCGCCTGAGATGCTGCAGCAACGCGGCTTTGTCGTGACCAAGATCGATGATCTGGTCAACTGGGCGCGTACCGGGTCACTCTGGCCCATGACGTTCGGCTTGGCCTGCTGTGCCGTGGAAATGATGCATGCGGGCGCGGCACGCTATGACCTTGACCGCTTCGGGGTCATTTTCCGTCCCAGTCCGAGGCAGTCCGACGTGATGATCGTCGCCGGGACGCTGACCAACAAGATGGCCCCTGCCTTGCGCAAGGTCTACGACCAGATGCCTGAGCCGAAGTGGGTGATCTCCATGGGCTCATGTGCCAACGGCGGCGGCTATTATCACTATTCCTACTCCGTTGTCCGCGGTTGCGATCGCATCGTGCCGGTGGACGTGTACGTGCCGGGCTGCCCGCCGACCGCCGAGGCCCTGCTCTACGGGATCCTGCAGTTGCAGAACAAGATCCGCCGCACCAGCACCTTTGCGCGTTAGGCCGCCGATGACTTCAAGATCCGCAGTACTGGCAGAGCGAATCGCAGGGCGATTCGGCGCTGAACTGCGCCATGTGCCTTCGCGAACCGGTGAGCTGACTTATGAAATCGGCAAGGCCGTGCTCCCCGAGGTTGCCCGCGCGCTCCGCGACGAACCGGAATTCGGGTTCGAGACCCTTGTGGATCTGTGTGGCGTCGACTATCTGGGCTACGGCGAGGCCGAGTGGAATACCTCGACGGCCACGGGTACGGGCTTCAGTCGCGCCGCCGTCCGCGAGGTCATCGTACCGGACCCCGGCTCGCCATTCGACCCAAGACGCTTTGCAGTCGTGTACCACCTGTTGTCCGTGAGCCAGAACTGGCGCCTGCGGCTGCGTACTTTCACTGGCAGTGACAATCCCCCGGTAGTGCCATCCCTGGTGGGTGTCTGGCAGGCTGCAGACTGGTACGAGCGGGAGGCGTTCGACCTCTTTGGCGTCCTTTTCGAGGGGCACCCGGACCTGCGTCGCCTGCTGACTGATTACGGATTCATCGGCCATCCGTTCCGCAAGGACTTTCCTGTCAGCGGCAACGTCGAGGTGCGCTACGACCCTGACAAGGAGAGGGTGATCTACCAGCCCGTCAGCATCGAGCCGCGCGTCTTGGTTCCAAAAACCATCCGCGATGACAACCGCTACATGCCGGATCTCAAGGACGGGCCTGCCCGTGGCTGAGTTCCAGCAGTTCACGCTCAATTTCGGACCGCAGCATCCCGCTGCCCACGGCGTGCTGCGCCTGGTTCTGGAAATGGATGGCGAGGTGATCCAGAAGGCGGACCCGCATGTCGGCCTGCTGCATCGGGGTACGGAGAAGCTGGCTGAAACCAAGCCGTTCAACCAGAGCATCGGCTACATGGACCGCCTCGACTACGTGTCCATGATGTGCAATGAGCACGGCTACGTTCTGGCAATCGAGAAGTTGCTGGGGGTGACACCGCCACCCCGTGCTCAGTACATCCGCGTGATGTTCGACGAGATCACGCGCATCCTGAATCACCTGCTCTGGCTGGGATGCCACGGGCTCGATATCGGCGCCATGACGGTCTTCCTCTACTGCTTCCGGGAGCGCGAGGACCTCATGGATTGCTATGAAGCGGTCTCCGGGACGCGGATGCATGCCACGTACTATCGGCCTGGCGGCGTGTACCGCGACCTCCCGGACTCGATGCCGCGCTACCGGGATTCCCGCTGGCGCTCCAGCGCGGAAGTCAAGCGCATGAATGAGACCCGCGACGGTACGTTGCTGGATTTCATCGAGGCGTTTACCGACCGGTTCCCGGCCTGTATCGACGAGTATGAAGCGCTGCTGACTGACAACCGGATCTGGAAGCAGCGCACCGTAAACATCGGGGTGGTCACACCCGAGCGCGCCATGCAGCTCGGCTTCACCGGCCCGATGTTGCGCGGCTCCGGAATTGCATGGGACTTGCGCAAGAAGCAGCCATACGAGGTCTATGCCGATCTCGACTTCGACATCCCTGTGGGCGTGAATGGCGATTGCTACGACCGGTATCTGGTGCGTATGGAGGAGCTCCGGCAGTCGAATCACCTCATCCGGCAGTGTGTCCGCTGGTTGCGCGCCAACCCCGGGCCGGTGACCGTGGACGATCACAAGCTGGTGCCACCATCCCGCGAAGACATGAAGGGAGACATGGAATCCCTGATCCATCATTTCAAGCTCTTCACGGAGGGGTATACGGTTCCCGCCGGGGAGACTTACGCCGCAGTTGAGCATCCAAAGGGCGAGTTTGGCGTCTACCTTGTTTCCGATGGCGCGAACAAGCCGTTTCGCGTCAAGGTCCGCGCCCCGGGATTTCCGCACCTCGCCGCACTGGACGACATGGTGCGCGGCCACATGCTTCCTGATGTCGTTGCCGTCATTGGCACGCAGGACATCGTCTTCGGCGAGATCGATCGATAGGAAAGCCATGCAGCCCAGCGACAAGACAGCGCTGCTCTCAAGCCATGTGCGCGAGGAAATCGATCACTGGGTCGCCAAGTTCCCCGCGGGTCGCCAACGATCGGCCGTCATTGGCGCGCTGCATGCCGTGCAGCACGAAAACGGTGGTTATCTCACGACTGAACTGATGGAAGCTGTTGCCGCTTACCTGAGCTTGCCTGCAATCCAGGTATTCGAGGTGGCATCGTTCTACTCAATGTTCGAGACCAGGCCGGTCGGCCGCCACAGCGTATCGGTATGCACCAACATATCGTGCATGCTCTGTGGTGGGGAGCAGTTGCTGGCTCACGTCGAGAAGCACCTTGGAATTGCTGTTGGCGAGAGCACGCCCGACGGCAGGATATTCCTGAAGAAGGAGGAAGAGTGCCTGGCTGCCTGTACCGGGGCGCCCATGATCATGGTTGATCACAAGTTCTACGAAAATGTCACGCCGGCGCGTGCCGACGAGATCCTGGACGCCCTGGAGTGAGCCCCTTGCACCCACAGCAGAACCTGGTCTGTCTCGAGACGCTAGGAGCCGACGTTCCGTGGAGTCTCGACACGTACCGGCGGGTCGGCGGTTATTCCGCCTGGGAGCAGATCCTGGCGGGTAAGCTCACCCGCGACCAGGTGATCGACACTGTGAAGGCATCAGGGCTGCGTGGCCGCGGCGGCGCAGGCTTTCCCACTGGAGTGAAGTGGAGCTTCATGCCGCGTGACAAGCCGATGCAGAAGTTCGTGGTGTGCAACTCGGACGAGAGCGAGCCCGGCACCTGTCATGACCGCGACATCCTGCGGTTCAATCCGCATGCCGTGATCGAGGGAATGGCCATTGGCGGCTACGCCATGAACGCCACTGTGGGCTACAACTATGTCCGCGGCGAGTTCCTCGACGAGCCAATACCGCGGTTCGAAGCAGCCCTCAAAGAGGCCTATGCGGCCGGTCTTCTCGGCCGGAACATCAGGGGCTCGGGGGTGGATTTCGACCTTCACGCCTTCGTCGGTGCCGGTGCCTACATCTGCGGTGAGGAAACAGGCTTGCTCGAGTCGCTGGAAGGCAAGCAGGGGCGTCCGCGCTTCAAGCCGCCTTTCCCGGCAAACAAGGGTCTGTTCGGCATGCCCACCACGATCAACAACACGCAGAGCTTCGCCTCCGTGCCGAAGATCCTGCGAGAGGGCCCGCAGTGGTTTTCGGCGCTTGGCCCGAAGGACTCCGGCGGCACGATGATCTTCTCCGTTTCCGGCCACGTGAACCGGCCGGGCAACTTCGAACTGCCATTGGGCATCAGCTTTCGCGAGCTGCTGGAAATCGCTGGTGGCGTGCGCGACGGCCGCGCCCTCAAAGCGGTGATCCCGGGCGGAGTGTCCGTACCGGTGGTACCTGGAGCGGTGATGATGGATGTCAGGATGGATTACGGCTCCGTGAAGGCTGCCGGGTCTGCCCTCGGCACGGGCGCTGTCATAGTCATGGATGAGACGACGTGCATGGTGTCGGTGCTGCGCCGGATAAGCCGCTTCTATCATGCGGAGTCCTGTGGGCAGTGCACGCCGTGCCGTGAGGGTACGGGCTGGATGCACAGGGTGCTGTCGCGGATCATCGCTGGCAAGGGGACACAGGAGGACCTCGACCTGCTGCTGGATGTGGCGAATCACATCGAGGGTCACACCATCTGCGCCTTCGGCGATGCCTCGGCATGGCCCGTGCAGAGCTTCCTCAGGCATTTCCGTCACGAGTTCGAGTACATGGTCGCAAACGCTGGTCGGTCCCTTGTCGAGGTGCAACCCGAAGCCGCTTGAGGCCGCCGGGCAGGATGCAGTCATGAGCCAGGACAAGTGCACGATCCAGGTCAACGGCGTCGAGGTCGAGGCGCGACCTGGCCAGATGCTGATCGAAGTGACCGATGCCGTCGACGCATATGTGCCACGCTTCTGTTACCACACGAAGCTTTCGGTGGCAGCCAATTGCCGCATGTGTCTCGTCGAAGTGGAGAACGCGCCGAAGCCGATGCCGGCCTGCGCCACGCCTGTGGCGCCTGGCATGAAGGTGCACACCAGATCACGACGAGCCATTGATGCCCAGCGGGCGACGATGGAATTCCTGCTTATCAACCATCCGCTCGACTGCCCCATCTGTGATCAGGGCGGGGAGTGCGAGTTGCAGGATCTTGCTCTTGGATTCGGGCGCGACATTTCCCGCTTTTCGGAGCGCAAGCGGGTGGTGCGCGACAAGAATATCGGTCCGCTGATCTCCACCGACATGACCCGCTGCATCCACTGCACCCGCTGCGTACGGTTTACCCAGGAGATTGCTGGATTCCAGGAGCTCGGGACGATCGGTCGTGGCGATCGAGTCGAGATTTCGCCCTACATCGAACGCAGCGTGAAACATGAACTCTCGGGCAACATCATTGACCTTTGCCCTGTAGGTGCACTGAACAGCAAACCGTTCCGCTTCTCGGCACGTGCCTGGGAAATGCAGCAGCGGCCGCTGGTGGCGGGCCACGATGGCCTCGGCGCTCACATCCTCGCCCATGTCATGAACGGCAAGGTCAAGCGGGTGGTGCCAGAGGCTTGTGAAGATATCAACGAGACTTGGGCCTCCGACCGCGACCGGTTCAGCTACGAGGGTCTGTATGCCACGGATCGGCTTGTCCAGCCTCAGCTGCGGGGCGCTGATGGCTGGCGGCCTGTCTCGTGGGCTGAAGCACTGGACGCCACAGCCGCGGGATTGCAGCGGGTCCAGGGCGCTGGCGTCGCGGCACTGGTTTCGCCAAGTGTCACGATTGAGGAGGGGTACCTGCTGCAGCGGCTGTTGTCGCACATGGGGTCAGCCAATATCGACTACCGCCTGCGTCGCCGGGATTTCCGTGACCAGGAGCAGGATGCCGAGATTCCCTGGCTCGGCATGTCCGTGGCAGAAGTTGAAGGTCTGGAGCAGGTGCTGGTAATCGGCAGCAATATCCGCAAGGAGGTGCCCCTGCTGGCCCACCGCTTGCGCAAGGCAGCACTCCGGGGCGCTGGGGTGGGGTTCATCAATCCCGCCCCGTATCCAATGCTCTTTCCCGTGGCTGACACGATGGTTGGCAGCACGGAGGACTTCTGGTTGCAGTTGGCTGTCCTGGTGCGTGCGGCAGCTGCTGGCGCTGAGCGGCAGGCAGACCTGGCGCGACTGCTCGATCAGGCTCCGGCACCGGAAGAGCGGCATCACCAGGCGCTGGCTCGTTTGCGTGGAGCAGGGCGCTCCGCCATTTTCCTGGGCAACATTGCCATGCGCCACCCGCGGTTTGCCGAGATCGATGCGCTGGCGCGAGCGCTCGCCCGGTTCACCGGCGCAGCGCTAGGCTACATTCCGGAAGGAGCCAATGCCGTCGGACTTGCACTCGCCGGCGCCTTGCCCCATCGCGAAGCAGGTGGCCGTCTCCGGGCACAGGCTGGCGCGAGTGCCGAGAAGATCATCCAGGCAGCGCCGTCGGGCCTGATCCTGTATGGCATCGAGCCGGAGTTCGACTGCGCGGGGGGCGCGACCTTGCAACGAGCGGCTGGTGACGGCCGGTTTGTTGTCTCGTTTTCGGCTTTCCACGGCAATTCGTTGCAGTCGCTGGCAGACGTGTTGTTGCCCATTGGCACGTATTTCGAAACCGACGGGACTTTCGTCAACTTCTCGGGCCAATGGCAGTCCTTTGCGGCAGCGGTGCAACCTCCTGGCGAGACACGACCCGGCTGGAAAGTGCTGCGAGTGCTGGGCGAGCGCCTGGGTGTGGCACGCTTCGATTACGCCGCGGCCGATGCCATTGCAGCCGAGGTCCGCACACTGGCCGGAGAGCTATTGCCGGGTGAGCTGACGCGGTCCCGTGCTGCGCCAGGTGCCGCCCCGAGGTCGACGGCCATTGCCGGTGTCGATCTGGATGTGCCGATGTACCAGGTGGATGCATTGCTGCGGCGGGCGAGCTCGCTGCAACAGACCGACGACGGGCTGATGGGCGTGGAAGCCGCGGAGGGGCGCCGTACCGCGTGAGTCATGATTGACTGGTTGAACGAACTTCTGGGGTTCCTGCCTGATGGGCTGCGCGAGATCGTAGTCCAGGTGGTCTACATTGCGCTGCAGATCGTGCCGCTGGTGGTGGTGCTTATCCTGTGCGTGGCCTTCCTCACCTACCTGGAGCGGAAGGTCATCGGCTACATGCAGAACCGCATCGGTCCGAACAGGGTCGGGCCCAGGGGCTGGTTCCAGCCCTTTGCGGATGTCATCAAGCTGCTTCTGAAGGAAGTGGTCGTGCCGTCACGGGCGAACCGCTTCCTGTTCTTCGTTGCGCCACTGCTGTCGATCGTACCCGCGCTGGCCACCTGGGCGGTCATGCCACTATTCCCGGGCTATGCGATCGCGCAGATCGATGCCGCACTGCTGTACATCCTCGCGCTGACATCCCTGGCGGTCTACGGCGTCATTCTCGCCGGCTGGGCTTCGAACTCGAAGTATGCCTTCCTGGGCGCCATGCGCTCTGCGGCACAGATCGTGGCGTACGAGATTGCCATGGGGTTCGCGCTCGTTGGCGTGCTGATGGCAGGCGGCAGCCTGAATCTCGGGGT
>JAANMX010002077.1_pt1 | contig 20850 bp, 19 predicted proteins | sample 7279681 | NCBI WGS metagenome assembly JAANMX01 (sample SAMN14094542, study PRJNA606508) | bioreactor metagenome | isolation source: A lab-scale SPAN reactor treating ammonium-rich wastewater day 351 | place: Ireland: Galway | collected 2018-01-01
CGGCCGGCCAGGGCAGCAACATCGGCTGGCGCTTTGAGCACATCGCGCGCATCATCAAGGGCGTGCGGCGCAAGAGCATGATCGCCACCTGCTTCGACACCGCGCACGCCTTCGCGGCCGGCTACGACCTGCGCACAAGGCAGGCCTACACGGCCACTTTCGCCGAGTACGACAGGCTGGTCGGCATCAAGCAGCACCTGCGCGCCTTTCACATCAACGACAGCAAGGTGGAGCTCGCGCGCCGGGTGGACCGCCACGAAAACCTCGGCCACGGGCACATCGGCCTGGAATGCTTCAAGCTGCTGGTGAACGACAAGCGTTTTGAACACTGCATCGGCGCGCTCGAAACGCCCATGGAGACCCACGGCGGCCACCAGGCCGACCTGCAGAAGTTGCTGAAATTCCGCAAAGGCGCTAAACAGCGCGCATGACCAAACCGCGCCTGGTAAATCTGATTGTGTGCGGCGACCTTTCGGTCGGACGGGTCCTCACACTCACCGATGTGCGCCGTCGCTGGCGGCGTCCGCCCGCTGAGTTCTGGGTTGTTGCGGACATCGACAAACCCACCGGCCAGCCATTTTCATGGGCGTTGCAGCTGACGCACAGGCAACGCCTCATTCTCGATACCCCAGAGACGCTTGAAATAGACACCTCCAGCCAGGTCATCGTTCCGCAGCACATCGAGCTGGCTGACGCGAAACCAAGAATCTACCAGTTGCACTGGTTGTTCGGTGATGAAACAGGGGGTAAGATAACCTTGGACTTTGGGCACCCTGAGGCGTTGCCATGAAATTCAAGTCGGTCAAAGCCACTCGCATTGACGTTCAAAAAGACGGCACCCTCAAGATCGTGTATCGTGACCGGGAGATTTCCGTGCGCCATCACGACGTCGACCAGGATGCGCCCGAAAAGAGGCCAGCCAAACGTCCCGGCAAGAATCGCAAGTCCGCCTGACCACGACCCGCTTCGGCGGGTTGTTTCCTGACCTCGCGCCCGTCGTCTCCGAAAACTTTGATGGGGAAGCAGTGCCCAGGCATGAACTCGTCAACTTCATCGCGTGCGACGAGGCCGAAGCGGGACCGCCGCTGCGACTAGCCGGTATCCGCAGGCATTGGCCCAGTCCACCGGAGCACCTGTATCTCTGGGCTGAAGTTGTGAATCCGGACGAACAGGAGTTCAGTTGGTCAATTCGCGTGCTACGGGGAGCAAGGCTGGTTTACGAGTCCGAGGAAGAGTTGGTTCTCACACGCGACCGGTACGCCAGCATCGTCGTGGAGATGGCTCTGGGTCAGGCAGATGCAAAGACATATACCTTCGAGTTCTTGTTGAACAGCGTACGAGCCCGTAGACTGGTGCTTGATTTCGGATTCACTGAGGTTCAACCGTGAAGATCAAGGCCAAGGCAACTGTCACCACAACGTCGAAAGGCGGCAAACTGACGGTCGTCTGCCGGGACCGCGAGCTCAAGGAAAAGAAACCGGACGCAGGCAAGAAACCACGGCGCAAGTCCGCCTGACCACGACCCGCTTCGGCGGGTCGTTTCTTTGAAATTGGGGCGGATCGTTTCCCAACCACAGTGCGGAGGTGAACCATGGACGCCATCCGCTACGCCCTTCTGTCGGCCCTGCTTTCGCCGCTGGTCAACGATGACGATGACGTGGAACAGGAGCCGGGAGCGCCGGCAACCGGTGAATCCACGTCGAACGAACTCGCCGCGGAGCTCCCCTAACCAACCCTCGCTTGCGCTTCGGGCTCCGGTTCCTAGCTTGCGCCCATGCCCGCCAGGCTTTCGAAACTGAAACGTACCGGCCTCCCCCACCGGGTTGAGGCCGCGCGGCCGATTGCCGACCCGCGCAAACGGCTGCTGCGCGTGATCGAGCTGCTGGAGGCCAACCTGGGCGTCGCCGTGTGGGACGGCCGCAAGGACGCGCTTGAAGTGCTGGTCCTCACCATCCTCAGCCAGAACACCACCGACCCCAACGCCCTGCGCGGCTACCAGAATCTGGCCGCGCACATGCCGGGCAAGCACACCGGGAAAGACGCCGCCACCCTGCCGCGCGACGCGGCCGGCAACGTGGACAAGGTCAAGCTTCGGCTGTCCAACGCGGCCACGGCCGTCGAGCCGCCCGACTGGCCGCGGGTGGCGCAGCTGACCCAGAAGCAGCTGGCCGACTACATTCGCGCGGCCGGTCTCCCGGACAGCAAGTCGGGCGCGATCCTGGCGCTTCTGGGCTGGCTGAAGGAAACCGTGGGCGACTACTCGCTGGACGCGGCGATCGAGCAGCTCGGGGTTGACGCGTCAATGGATGCGCTGTCGGGCCTGAAGGGCATCGGCGTAAAGACGGTCAGCGTCACGCTGATCGAGGCCCTGGGCGCGGACCTGTGCCCCGTGGACACCCACGTGCACCGCATCGTCAACCGGCTCGGCGTTGTCGATACAAAGGCACAGCGCGACAAGACCTTCGCCCTGCTGAAGCCGATGATCCCGCCCGGCCGCGCCTACAGCCTGCACCACAACCTGCTGACCTTCGGGCGCACGGTGTGCACGGCGAAGAAACCGGATTGCAACGGCTGCTTCCTGCGCAAGCTGTGCCCCAGCGCCAAGGCGCTGATCGACGCCGGCGAAGCAAGGTAGGCGTGGGCCCCTACTTCTCGTCCACGTTGAGCTGCTTGAGGTTTGGGTCCGCTGGCAGGCTGCGGTGTTTCTCGACTTTCCCCACGCCCGCACCCAGTTGCTGCTGCATCTGCATCAGTTCCTGGCGGAGCTGCCAGTTGCGGTTCAGGATCTGCATGCCGATCGCGATCCCGTAAGCCTTGCGGAACGTCGCGCGGTCGTTGCTCGCGCTCGCGCGGCGGCAGATTTCCATGTACCCCTCCAGCGCGGCGATGGCGCCGTGGGTGATGCCCTGCTGGCCGTTCAACTCTTCGAGCGCCTTGAACAGCGCGTCGCCCTGCAGGGCGTCCGTGTACGCGGCGCCGCCGGCCTTGGCCAGTTCTGCGTCTTCGCCCTCGACGGCCTTGATGATCTCGTCCAGCGCCTCGGCGTCGCCGGCCCCGGCCAGGATGCCGAGCAGCGACAGGCGCGCAAGCCCCACATGCTTGTCCTCTTTCGCGCCGTGGGCGTCGACACCGGCGCGCGCGATGCTGACCTGCAGTGCGGAGTCGCAGCGGCGCAGCGCTGCCAGGTACACGCGCCGCACGGTGACGTCGCGATCGAACAGCTTGGCGTCAAACTTCGATATCGCTCCATCAGGCAGCACGGCGCAGCCGCTGAACATTTCCGCCAGCTGGTTCACCATGCGCTGTGAGGCCCGCGCGGCCGTCAGCTTGTCCAGCGCGACACCGAGATCTTCGGGCGTGGCGCGCCCGACCAGCACCGTCGCGGCCAGGGCATGGCGCGCCACCGTGTGGTCGAAAATGCCCTCGAACGACTTGCGGGCGGTTTCCACCAGGCGGTCCGCAATGTCGGGGCGCTTCACCAGCTCCAGCGCCGCCGTGAAAAAGCTGCTGTCGATGGGCTGGAACTCGCCGGCCTGCCAGATCGCCGCCAGCTCGTGGTCGGTCACGTCGCCGGCGCCCGCAAACCAGCGCGCGGCGGCCGCCGACAGCATGTCCTGCCTGCTCTTCAGCAGACGCCCCGCGCGGGCGCGGGCGGCGTCGCTCAGCACGGCCCCGCGCGCCACCCAGATGGCCGACAGCAACTCCAGCGAATCGGCCGAGTGTTCGATAACCGGGCTCAGCAGCTCGCCGCGCGGCGCGGGATCGAGGCACTCGAGGTACTTGGCGCCAAGCTCGAGCACGATCCAGTCGCGCGCCTTGAGCAGTTCTGCCGCGTCGGCGTGTTTGCGGGCGCGCACGCAGGCGGTAGTCTCGTCGTCGGCGCCCAGCGCCAGCGCCAGCCACATCAGGCGCGAAAGTTCGGGGTGCTTTGCGTACTGGCGGCGGATGCGGTCCGCGGCGTCGCTGTCACTGGCGGCGCCGTCGGCCAGCAGGGCCGCCGCGCGCGCGGACTGCTCTCCTTCCTTCAGCAGGTCGTCCAGCAACTGCTCGCTGCAGCGGCGCTCGATGCCGGTGCCGTCGACGGCGCGCGTGATGTACAGCAGCGTGGCGCGCCCCAGCCGCAACGGCCGCGGCACCAGCTGGTCGTCGGCCGACAGGCTGCCCAGCGCCTGCTGCAGGAAGCGCTGCATGGCGTCGCGCAGGAAGGGGATCTGTTCGGGGCTGCCCTGCACCTGGATGTTTGCGGTCGGCTGGCCCAGCACGCGGGCCCAGCTTTCACGCGCGTCCTCGGCCACCAGGATGCGCGCGCCGGACAGCGCCTGCAGGCGTGCCAGCGCGATGGCGGGCGGCGCCATCAGATTGAGCTGTTCGTTCCAGCCGCGCCACTGGGGCTGCAGTTCGCGCTGGCTGAATTCACGCAGCACCTTGGGATCGTCCAGCTTGAACAGGTTCATCAACGCCGCGCGCCCGTGATCTCGCAGTGGCTCGGATTCCGCGGTGGCGCACTCCACGGCGTAGGAGAACTCCTCGCCGATCGCCACCAGTGCGTTGCTGGCCCGCACCCGCACCTCGGGGTCGTCGTGCTCGATCGCCTTGCGCAGCGCGGCCCGGGCGGGCTCGCCGATTCCCACCAGCTCACGGCTTGCGCGTTCGCGCGTGGGCCACTCGCTGCTGGCAAGGTCCTTGATCAACTGCTCCACGCGCGCCGCCTCGTCCTGCGCGAAGGCAGGAACGGCAAGCAGAAGCGCGAGAATCAGGACCGCCAGCCGCGACATGTGATTACCTCGAGGCACAGGTTGCCGCCCGCATAGTAGGGAATCTCGCGCTCATGATCGACATCCCACAGGGCAAATGCGGCGCGGCTGCCCGGCTTGATCACGCCCCATTCGTCCGTGCTCAGGCGCAGGGCGTGGGCCGCGTTCACCGTGAAGGCCGCCAGGGCCTCCTCGGGCGTGAAGCCGCAATACATCACCGCCAGGTTCATTACGAACGCCGGGTTGGCAACCGGAGAACTTCCCGGGTTGAAATCCGTCGCCAGGGCCACGCACAGTCCGCGCTCAATCAGCCCGCGACCGTCGGCCCACTTGTCCATGTTCAGCACGTAGGTGCTGCCGGGCAGCAGCACCGCCGCCGTGTCCGCCTGGCGCATGGCCTCGGCGCTTGCCTCCGACAGATACTCCAGGTGGTCGGCCGAGTCGGCCTCGAACTCCGCGGCCACGGATGCGCCGCCGGTGTCGCTCAGCTGCTCGGCGTGCACGGTCAGGCGCAGGCCATTCGCGATTGCGGCCTCAGCCACGGCGCGGGTCTCGGCCGGCGTGAACACGCCGCGTTCACAGAACACGTCGGCGCGCTGGGCCAGGCCGCCTTTCGCCGCGGCAGGCAGGATTTCCTGCGTCACCAGTTGCAGGTATTCGGCGCGTTTCTCGTCGCTGCTGCGAAACTCCAGCGGCAGGCTGTGCGCGGCCAGGCAGGTGCGCACGGTGTGCATGTCGGCCTGCTCACCGGCGTCTTTGATCGCCTGCAGCTGGCGCAGCTCGTGCTGCAGGCTCAGGCCGTAGCCGGACTTGCCCTCCACGGCCACCACGCCGTGGCGGCGCAGGCGCTGCAGGTTGCGGGTGGTCTGAGCCAGCAGCTCTTGATCCGTGGCGTGGCGCACGCCGGTGGTGCTGCTCAGGATGCCGCCGCCGGCCGCCGCGATCTGCTCGTAGCTGGCGCCGGCCAGGCGCATGGCGAACTCGTCGGCGCGGGCGCGCACGAAGGCGGGGTGGGTGTGGCAATCGACCAGTCCCGGCGTCAGCACCAGGTTGCGGCCGTCAATGGTGGGCGCGGTATCGAGGGCCGCGGGCAAACGGTCGCGCGGGCCGACGTAGCTGACGAAGCCGTCTTCCACGGCGACGCAGGGCGAATGCTCAAGCGTGTTGAGGTGGCGCATGTTCGCGCCGACCAGCGGCCCGCCGCCGTCGCAGGTCACCACGCGGCGCAGGTTTTCGATTACGCACTTGTCGGCATCGATGTGCATGTCAAAGCCCAGCCCGCGAGGGCTGGGCCATAGTACGTTGATCCTGCACCGGGCCCCAGCCCTTGCGGGCTGGGCTTTGACTTTAACCCTTCATCGCGTCCGACACCGCCGCGGCGAAGAGCTCCACCGCCTTGTCGGCTTCTTCCTTGGTGATGGTCAGCGACGGGCAGAAGCGGATGTTGTTTTCGCCGCAGCCGAGTATCAGCAGGCCGCGCTTGAAGGCGGTCTGTTCCACGGCGTTGCGCAGGGCCGGGTCTTTCTCTTTGCCCGCGCGCGATTTCACGAACTCCACCGCCAGCATCAGGCCCTTGCCGCGCACTTCACCGGCGCGGTCGCAGCCCTTGGCCCATTCCTGCAGCTTTCCCTGCAGGTATTCGCCCACCGTGGCGGCGTTGGCGACCAGGCCTTCATCCAGCAGCTTGATGGTTTCCACGGCCGCGCTGCACGCGATCGGGTTGCCGCCGAAGGTGCTGGCGTGTGTGCCCGGGGGCCACTTCATGATTTCGGATTTCGCGATCACCGCGCCCAGCGGCATGCCGCTGGCGATGCCCTTGGCGCAGGCGATGATGTCGGCCTCAACGCCCCAGTGGTCGTGGGCGAAAAATCTGCCCGTGCGGCCTATGCCGCTCTGGATTTCGTCCGCCACCAGCATGATGCCGTGTTTGGTGCACAACTCGCGCAGGCCGGGCAACCAGTTGTCGGGCGGCACCACGTAGCCGCCTTCGCCCTGGATGGGCTCGACGAAAATCGCCGCCACTTCGTCCGGGTTGACCAGGCGCTTGAACACCGTGTCGGTCAGGTACTTCAGGCAGTCGTCAGCTACCTTCTCGGGCGTGTCCAGGTGCGGCGCCGCGCGGTACGGGTACGGGTAGTTGGCGTGCAGGACGTTCGACAGGTGCGGCGCGAAACGCGTGCGGTGCACGGCCTTGCTGGCGGACAGGCTCATACTGCCGTACGTGCGGCCGTGGAAGCTGCCGATGAAGCTGATCAGCCACGGGCGGCCGGTCTTCCAGCGCGCGAGCTTGATGCAGGCCTCAATCGCCTCGGTGCCGCTGTTGCAGAAGAACACCTTGCGGTCGGGCCCGCCCGGGGTGTGCTCGGCCAGCATTTTCGCCAGCTGGCTCTGGACGGGATAATAGAAGTCGGTGCCGGACATGTGCTGGAAGTTGGCGGCCGCATCCTGGATCGCCTTCACGACGCGCGGGTGGCTGTGGCCGGTGGCGTTGACCGCGATGCCGGCCGTCATGTCGAGGAACACGTTGCCGTCAACGTCCTCGGCGGCGAGGCCCTGGCCGCGCACGATCACCATGGGGTAGCCGCGCGTGTAGCTGGGCGAGATGAACTTGTCGTCAGCCTCGATCACGGCTTTGGCCTTGGGACCGGGCAGGGGCATCTTGATGTCGGGTACTTTGCTGTACATGTTGTCTCCGGGCATTTAGCTGCGGCCGAAAGGGGTCAGGCACGTTTTCGGCAACTGCGCCGAAAACGAGCCAGGCCTCGGGCCGGAATAATGCCAACAAGGAGGGGCGCGCGCCATGACAACCACGCTGTGGCAACGCAAAATCAAGGGTTGCGCACTGACGGTGGTGCAGGGCGATATCACGCAGGAGGCCGTGGACGCCATCGTGAACGCCGCCAACGAGCAGTTGCAGCACGGCGGCGGCGTGGCGGGCGCGATCGTGCGCGCGGGCGGCGCGATCATTCAAACCGAAAGCGACGCCTGGGTGGCGGCACATGGGCGCGTGCCCACCGGCGGCGCGGCCATCACCGGCGCGGGCAAGCTGGCCGCCAAACACGTGATCCACGCCGTGGGGCCGATCTGGGGCACGGGTGGCGAGGTCAACAAGCTGGCGTCAGCGGTGCGCAGCGCGCTGGAACTGGCCGAGCAGCATAAACTGCAAAGCATCAGCCTGCCGGCGATCAGCAGCGGCATTTACGGCTTTCCTAAAGAGCTGTGCGCGAAGACGTTTTTCGACACCATCGAAAACTGGCTGGATGAAAGGCCGCAACGCAGCCTGGCCGACATCCGCCTGTGCAACTTCGACCAGCCCACGGCCACAGTGTTCGAGCGCGAAGCCCGCCGCCGCTTCGGATAACTCACACCTGCAGAGCCCATCGTGTCAACGATGGGCTTCCGCGCGCATCCGCGACTCGCAGCCGAGACCGCGTGGCAACCGCAAAGTGCCGCCAAGGGCCGCGAAGAACGGCAACTGCAGACTCACGCCTTGGCGTGAGACCCTGTTGTTCTTCGCGACCTTCGCGATCTTCGCGTCAAGTGGGCCACAAAAACACGAAAGCACGAAAGGCACTGCCACAAAAACTACTGCCCGTTTTTTTTGTGTGTAGTTGTTTTGTGCTTTGGTGTTTTCGTGGCCTATCCTGCCACGCGTGCGGAGGCCCCATCGTTTACACGATGGGCTCTGTGGCGAATGCTAACCGAGGCGGTACTCGGAATGCGGGCGCAGCTTCTTCAGCATGGCCTTCACTTGCGCGGGCTTTACGTTGCGGATGTCTTTCAACTGCTGCTCGGGCATCTGCTTGAAGCCCAGTACGTGCTGGAACACCAGGTCGCCGGCCCTTGCCCCCTGCGAGTCCCAGGCCGAGCGCCGAGCTTCAATCAGGCTTTCCCGCACGGCCGCGAACTCCTGCTCGCTGAACCCCTTCTGCAGCCGCTTGAACTCGCTGCGGATCAGCTTGATCGCCAGCTCCGCGCGGCCGGGGTCCACGGCCGCCTGGGCCACGATGCTGCCGCGCGCGCGGTGGTACTGGCTGTGGACGGCGTAGGCCAAACCATGCTCTTCGCGCACGACTTTGAACAGGCGGCTCATGCCGTAACCGCCCAGCAGGGCGTCGGCGTACAGCATGGGCGCGAAGCCCCTTTCACCGTAGACGGCGCCGCCCGACCAGGTGAACAGCAGGTGGGTCTGCTCGGTCTCGGCCTTCTCGACATCGCGACGCACGGCCTTGCGGTTGGCAAGGCGCAGCGCACCGGGCAGGGTCACGCGGCGGGCGCGCGGCAGGCTCAACTTGCGCGACAGAGTTGCCAGTGCGTGTAAAGGAGTAACGGGGCCTGTAACGAAAGCGAGCACCTGCGCGTTACCGACCAGTGACCGTTGACGGGTCAACAGGCCCTGCGGCGTGATGGCGGGCAGGTCCTCGATGGCCCCCATTTCGTGGATCGCGCCGGGCGTGCCGGCGTAAGTCCTTTGCGTGGCGCGCAATGCGGCCCAGGCCGGCTTGTCGTCCTGCATCGCGCGCAGCTCGTTCTCGAGCTGGTAACGTTCCTGCTCGACCTGATCGGCACGCAATGCGCTTCCATCAGGGCTGAGGGCCGGCCGCGTCAAGACTTCAACAAGAAGCGACAGCGCCCCCTCGAGCTCTTTGGAACCTTTGGGCAAGTAGCGCTCGGCCGGGAACTCCACTGTGGCCGTGAGGGCCTGCACGTCGGCAAGGCGTGTGACACCAACACCGAGCGTAGCGCCGTAAAGTTCTTCGCAGGCGCGGGCCAGCTCGCGGCGCGAGGGGTGGTCGGCGCTGGCGTTGCGCATCACGCGGGCAAGCAGGGAATTTTCCGTGGCCACGCGCGGTTGTATGGGCTCAAGCAGGTAGACGCGCGCCCGGATGGTCTTGAAGCGCTCGCTCTCGTAGGCCAGCAAACGCACGCCAGGTTGCGGGCGGAACGACTGGAATTCGCGGTAACGGGTCAGCTTCATGGCCTGTATCGCTGGAGGGTACAAAGCGTGCGGCGAAGTGTAGCAGACGCAGGGCCGGAAACAGCCGTTAATAGAAGCGTGAAACGGAAGCGTGAAATCGGACGTCAGGAACAGGCAACTACAGGCACCCATGATTTACGACAGGACGATGCGAGCTTGATGAAGAACTAACCGGATTTCCCGAAACTTCTGCCGCAACGAGTCGTTTAAAGCGCAGCAGACCCCGAGGGGCCGGATTCAGGCCCCGACAGCGCGCAGGCAAAGTGCCCGCGCTGACCCCGGAAAGAACAGACGGCCTTGAGGAGGCCGAAAAAGGCGCGTGTACGCGCGCGAGGAGATGATTTGCCATGACAAAAATGATGACACGAACGATGGCGCGAGAAACGGTGCTGGACGCCTACTCCAACCGCGTCTACCTGGGCGACCGCGCCGTCGACCTGAACTCCGGCATGGTGTGTGTCGTGGTTGACCACTGCCCGGAACTGGGCCCGGAAAGCCTGTATGTGCAACTGGTTGAGAACGAAGGCCCGGCCATGAGCTACTGGGTCAAGCCCAGCGCGCTGGTCAAGCTGCCGCGCCGCGCGGCCTGAACGGAGTGGGCAGCCCCCCCGCCCACTCTGGAATAGGCCTTGCGGGCTGGTCGTTACATCTGGTGTTCGTGCGCCGGCTTCTGTCCCCCCGACCAGCCGGCGCGCGCAGAGACAGGCGGCAGGCCCCCCCAGCCGCCTGCTCTCTTTTAATGCCCAAACCAAAGCCCGGGATGCCAATCCCGGGCGATTCAGGTGAACTCGCGGACTCAGTCTTATTCGCCCGGCATTCGCATGCCGGGCTTTGGTTTCATGGCCCGGCCGTCGACGCAAGCGTCGCCCCTACTCGGATTGCTCGGTGGCCTTGTTGTCTTCGAGACCCGTGCTGCGCTTGACCCACACGTAGGCGAAGCTGACCGCCGCCATCAGCAGCACGAAGGCCAGCGTCCAGAGCATGGCGCGCAGGCGCATCTTGAGCTCGGCCTGCAGGCGCTTTTCCAGCATCTGCTCGATCTCGACCAGTTTCTCGTCGATGCGCGCTTCCGTCAGGTCGAGCAGCTGCATGGCCTGGTCGTGCACTTCCTTCAGCGTCTCCTGCCGGAACTGCTCCGCGCGGCGGGTGGCGTCATCCAGCAGTTCGTCAGCCTTGTTGTCGACGTAGCTGTCAACCTTGCGCCGCACCTTGCTTTCGAACTTATCGAGCAGGCTCTTCTTCGCGGCCCTGGTCTCGGGAGGCTTGACCTCGGGGGGCTTGGCGGCGGACGGCACCAGGCCGTTGGCCATGGCGGCTGCCTCCGGGTCCGTCTTGCTGACGGGCTCGGCGGGCGAGGCCTGTTCTTTGTCCGCCTCGGCCACGGCCGATTCCTTTTTGAAGATGCGGTTCCAGAACGCCAAGGCGCTGCTCCCTTTCCGGCGGGGATTCTATGAAAATTCGGATTCAGGACGCAGGGGTTTCAAGGAAAGGCCGGAGGCCTATTCCTGCGCGACGGTGGCGTCGGTCTTGGGCGCTTCCACCACGGGCAGCTGCTTCTTTTCGTGGCGCAGCTCCTGCACGCTCTGCTCGGCGGCGTTGTAGAAGCTCTGGGGGAAGATGCCCAGGAACACTGTGCCGAACACGGTCAGGCTCAGCGCGAACTTCAGGCCCCAGTCTTCCTTGCCCGCCACCGGCCTGTCGTCCGGGTCACGGAAGTAGGTGTAGGCCACCACGCGCAGATAGTAGTAGGCGCCGATGATGCTCATCACGATGCCGATGATGCCCAATACGGTGTACCTGCCGCCGGCCGCAATCGTGTTCGCGAATATAAAATACTTGCCCATGAAGCCCGCCGTCAGCGGGATGCCGGCCATGCTGAACATGAAGATCGCCATGCCGATGCCCACGGCCGGCTTCTTCCAGGCCAGGCCGCGCAGGTCATCGAGGCTTTCGACGTCTTTACCGCCGCTGGAGGCGTACACCAGCATGGCGAACGCGCCGCTGGTCATCAGGGTGTAGGCCAGCAGGTAGTACAGGATGCCGGCGTAGGCCTCACTGTTGCCGCCGGCGCTGGACAGGCCCATCAGCAGGTAGCCCGAGTGGGCGATGCTGGAGTAGGCCAGCATGCGCTTGATGTTGCGCTGGGCGATCGCGAACCAGTTGCCCAGGATCATGCTGAGCGCACTCAGCAGCCACAGCGCGTAGCCGGCGAAACCAAGATCGCCGAAGAAGCCCGAAGGCGCAGCACCCAGCGGGAAGGCAACGACGGCGACTCTGATCAGCGCGCCGAACGCGGCCGCCTTGACCGCCACGGCCATGAAGCCGGTAACGGTGGTGGGCGCGCCCTCATAGGCGTCGGGCACCCAGCTGTGGAACGGCACGGCGCCGACCTTGAAGGCAAACGCGATCAGGATCGCGCCCATGCCGAAGGTGGCCATGTATTCGCTGCCGTCGCGGGCCTGGAACACGTCAATCAGCTTCTCGCCAATGGGGCGCAGCTGCAGTTCGCCGGTCACGCCGTACAGGCAGGCCATGCCCAGCACCAGGATGCCGGTGGCGAAGGCGCCCATGATGAAGTACTTCATGGCGCCCTCGGCGCTGCGGCTGGATTTGCCGTGCATGCCGGTCAGCACGTACACCGAGAAGCTCAGCAGCTCGATGCTGAGGAAGATCATGATCAGGTCGTTGGCGACCGTGAGCAGCACCATGCCGGACGCGGCCAGCAGCAGGGTGATCAGGAAATCGGCCAGGTTGACGCCGATGCGCCTGATGTAGCTGATACTGGCGAACATGCTGATCGCGGTGCCCGCCAGGATGGCAATCATAAGGTAGGCGCTGAACTGATCGATCAGCAGCGCCCCGCGCATCACCTGCTGGGCCGGGGCGTCCCAGTACGGGTTGAGGCTGACGAAGGCCAGCATCACGCCGCCCAGGGCGGTGAAGAAATTGAACATGCGGGCCTGCTCAGGGTGCGAGCTGAACAGGTCGATCAGCATGATGATGCCGGCACTGACCAGCAGCCACACCACGGGCAGGAAGATATCGAATTCACCGATCATGCGGTTCTTCTGAGGACCAACGGCGCGGAATCATGCCTTCCGCCGCCGCGCAACGCAACCGCTTAAGAACTGGCAGACCAGCGCCTTTCAGCACAGCCGGCACACCAGCGACCGGGGCCAGTCACCCGGGTGACTGGCCCCTGCAAACCCGCCTGGCGCCGGACGTTTCGAACTACTGCTTCTTGCGGTACACGTCGTGGCAGCTCTTGCAGCCCGCGCCGATCTTGCTTTCCGCAGCGTCGGCCTTTTCCCAGTCACCGGCCTTCACCTGCGCGGCGTAGTCGGCGGCGGCCTTCTGGAAGTCCTCAACGAACTTCTTGAAGTCTTCCTGCTCGCGCACCTTCTTGCCCTTGTTCTCGCCGTCTTTCACGTCGCCATCGTAGCCGGGCAGCTTGGCGGCGAGCTCGACGATCTTGTCGATTTCGGCCTGGGTCTTGGCCTGGTCGCGGGCCTTAGCCTGCGCGCGTGTGTTCTTCCAGCCGTCCTTGAAGCCGTCCATCACCTCTTCGAATTCGTCCGAATCCAGGATTTTCAGTTCCGGCTCGGCTTCCGCTTTCAGGCTGCGCACGTAGGCCGTCACCTGCCAGACCTGGTCCCGCGTCAGTACGTCCTTGAATGGCGTCATGCCGACATAGCCCAAGGCAAAGCCGCCCTCCATGATGCGCCAGTAGATGTAGGCGTCGCTCATGGCGTCCTGCAGTTCGGCGATCGACAGGTCCTCAACGGCCGGCTGCAGCGCCTTGCCCGCCGGCGAATCACCGTCACCGGCCTTGCCGTGGCACAATTCGCACTGCGCCTCAAACACCTTCTTGCCCTCGGCGATGCGCGTTGCGTCCTTGAGGTCCGGCACTTCAAGCTTGCTGTACTTCTCAGGCGGCTCGGGCCGTTCGTACTTCGAATTCTTCGGCGCCTCCTTCGGCGGCTGCTCCGGACTGGCTTCCTCTGCCAGGATCGAAAATCCGCCCGCCGCCAGGCACAGCAGCAGCGCGGTCGCGCACAACACCAGTGGTTTCATGACGTGTCCTTTTTGAAGCCCGCAGATGAGTGGTCGCAGTCCGCGGCGGCTTACCCCCGCAACAGCACCGGGCCGGGGCAGTTACCCCGGCCCGCGGATTCCGGACAACTCCGGTCAGCTATTCGTCTTCTTCCGGCTGGTAGACGTCGTGGCAGGCGCCGCAGGTCTCGTTGATCTTGTCTTTCTGGGCGTCAGCCTTGTCCCACTTGCTCTTCTTGGCCTGGGCGGCGTACTCCCTGGCGGCGTCTTCCATGGCCTTGCACCAGTCCTGGAAGTCCTTCTGGTCGCGGGCTTTCTTGCCCTTGTTCTCGCCGGTCAGCACTTCGCCGTCGTAGCGCCTGGCCTTGGCGGCCAATGCTGCCAGCTCGTCGGCGGCCTCGGCGGCCTTGTCGCCCATCTTGTTGCGGGCGTGTATTTTCAGGCGGTTCCAGGCCTTCTTCATGTCCTCCATCAGGTCGTGGAACTCCTTGGAGGTCAGGGGGGGGTCTTCGGCCTTTTCGGCTTCCTTGTTGGCCTCGTCTTTCTTGGCCTCGTCCTTTTTGGTCTCTTCCTTCTTCACTTCCTTCTTCTCTGCCGTGGGCTTGTCGGACTGGCCCTGGACCAGGCCTGCTCCTGCAAACACGATGGTCAGCGCCAGCAGCACCGCCGTGGCAATCCGGTAACTCATTTCACATTCTCCTGTAAGCCCCGCCTGCTTTCCCCACTGGCGACGTGGAGAGCTTTGCATGATACGCTTCAGGTTATACCGGGGTAAATGAAATGTCTCGCACAACACGCCCCGAGTGTCGTACACTGTCAACTTCGCGTAGGACATGAAAATGGGCGCCAGGTCCAAGACGGACAACCAGCAGGATTCACCTCCCACACCGGGGATGGTCACCAAGCTCTTTGACCGCGTGCGCGTCATCAAGCGCAACCATCCCGAGCTGTCGCGCCGGGTGGACGCAATGGAAGCCGAGATTCGGGACCGCCTGATGTCCATCCGGGACTGCATCGACGAGTTCCCGCCCATGGAACGCGAACTGATCACCGTGCTGGTGATCAACGGCGTCCACAAGATGTGCGACGAAATCCTTATCGACGACGTGACGGACAACGCCTAGATGGCCAACCGCCAGGAAATGCTTCTCATGGCCCTGGCCGTCAAGCAGGGCATGCTCCAGAAGGAGCAGGTCCAGGAATGCATGGACCTGCAGGCCGCGCTCCAGGAGCAGAAGGGCGTCGAGCTGCCCCTGGTGCAGATCGCCCTCAAGAAGAAGTACCTCACCGAAGAACAGGCCAGCAACCTCGCCGGCGGCGGCGACATCCCCGGCGTCGGCGACCACGTCAGCATCGAGGACGCCCGCCGCATCCCGATCTTCGATGTACACAAAGAGATCGGCCAGGGCGGCATGGCCACCGTGTTCCTGGCCACCCACAAGGCCACCAACCGCAAGTGCGCCCTGAAGGTGCTGTTCCCCAAGCACCTGAAGAACCCGAAATTCGTCGAGCGCTTCATCCGTGAGGGCAAGCTGCTCAAGGAATTCGAGTGCGACTCCATCGCCAAGGGCTATGACTACGGCAAGGCCGGCAAGGAAAACCCGCTCTACTTCATGAGCATGGAGTTCATCGACGGCCCCAGCATCCAGGACCTGCTGGACCGCGACGGCCCCTTCGATGAGCAGAAGGCCATCTACGTCATCACCGAGGCCGCCCGCGGCCTGGCATACATGCAGGAGCGCGGCGTGGTGCACCGCGACGTCAAGCCCGACAACATCATGTGGGCCAGCGACGGCCGCGTGATGCTGGTGGACCTGGGTTTCGCGACGCCGATTCGCAAGGACCTCGCGGGCCAGTACGAGGACGAAACCTGCGGCACGGTGCAGTACATCAGCCCCGAGCAGGCCAAGGGCATGGCGGACCTGGACATCCGCGCCGACATCTACAGCCTTGGCGCCACGCTGTACCACATGGTGGTCGGCGAGCTGCCCTTCACCGGCAAGGACAGCATGGAGGTGATGGCCAAGCAGGTGATGGAAGGCCTGAACCAGCACAGCCTGAAGGGCGGCAAGATCAGCGTTCACATGCACTACTTCATCGAGAAGATGATGAGCAAGGAACGCGACTTCCGCTACCAGACCGCGCGCGAGGTGGTGGACGACATCACCGAGGTGCTCGAGGGCGCCGCGGACCTGCAGTACAACCCGGCCGCCGATGCCAGCAGCCCGTTCCAGCTGGCGCTCGGGCGCGACCCGCACGCCAGCCAGCGCATCACCAAGGTGGGCCACAGCACCGGCAAGTTCCAGCCCGTCAACCAGGGCTCGTCAGGGCGCATGAAGCCCAACGGCACCAGCGTAAGGCTGCCGGGGCAGGGCACGCAGAGCGGCGGCAGCAATTCCACAGGCATGCGCAAGCCGCTGCCCTCGGGCAACAGCAACTCAACCAGCATCCGCAAGCCGGTGACCACGCCGGGCAGCAACACCAGCAGCGTGCGCAAGCCGATCGCCAAGCCCGGCACCAGCGTGCGCCTGCCCGGCAAGTCCGTAAAGCTGCCCCCACCCAAAAAACCCGGCGACAGCCAGCGCGGTTGAAAAGGGGTCAGGCTCGCGCCGTAGCCTCGGCGAAGGCGCGTGCCTGACCCCTTTTCAGCCCAACCTACGGCAGGGACACAATTAATTCGTAGGGTTCTTCACCGTTCCAGACGGCGGCGTCAACGTCAGCATCCACGTAGATCGGGGATTGCCTGGCTGCATACCTGACGTTGCGAAGCCCCCAGGGAAACCAGGGGCACTCGAAGGTTCCGTCATCTCCCACTTGGATGGCATCGCGTCCGATCACGAATCCCGGTGGCCACGCTTCAAGGCCAATGTCCAGTTTCCCGCCATTGACTGGCGAACTGTCAGTGCGCATCACGCGGCCGGTAACCGCCACAAACGGACGCAGGCTGACCGTCCACACCCCTTCAAAGCCGTTGGTCGGCCGATCCCCCGCAACAATGTCACCCGCCGGCGTTTCGAGTCTATCGAGGGCCCATGCAATTCCCCGATAACCCGGATGGGAGAACACAAGCGCGTTGCCACCGTTGTTGACGTCGGTTACGGGATCGACCCATAGTTCGAACGCGCCCCGGTCGTCGGAGAACGTCACCTCGCTCTGGTCGCTATAGGTGCAGACCTTGACGCCGGCCAGCACCGCGCCGCTGCGCATGTCATACACTACGCCGCGAACGAGCTTGTTCTCGGCAGGTTTGAGCGTGATCTCGACGGTGCGCACGCCGTCGTACCAACCAAGGTCGTTCCAGCTCGCATTGTGGCAACGCCAGCCTGGGCCGTAGGCCCCGAACGACCCGAATGTCAGCGGCGGGACGGAAATCAGTAACTCGCCGTTCGCATCGGCCTTACCGGAGACGTAATAGTTTACATCGTAGTTGAAGGTGCTAGCTCCGGTACCAAAACCACCGGCCCACAGTGTTATGTCCGTGACGTTGGTGGGAGGGTTCGTCAAGCGCAAGCGAATCGGCGCATTTTCAACGCGCCGCAGGTACAACCGGACGCCTTCTGGCGAGTTCAACTCGTCGGCTGAGAACCAGGTCGGTGGCGATACTGCTTCAACGTACCCCGCGGCCCACGCGGTTAGGTGGCACTCGTCATTGGAAACATCATTGTCCAAGGCAACGGAATCCCTGCCCGATTCAGCACAATAAGCCCGAAAGCGGAACCGCCCGTCATTGTCGGTGAACGTACGTACCTCGTCGTAGTCGTACACCATGACGCCTGACAGAGGTATCAATTCAGCGCCTTGGACTTCGAGGACGCGCCCCCACACCTCCCGCCTCGGCTGACGTATCCGTCCACCCGGAGGTACGCCGTCGAGGCCGCTGGGCGGTGTCACATTCGCAATCAGCGACGCTCCAACTCCGCTGTCCTCGCCCAGCCAGACATTGGCGTTCTGGGCCTGCCCAATTGCGCCACTGTTCGCCACCGCACGAATTTCTCTCGATTTGGCAATGGATAGCGTCCACGGAGGGTAATGGCGGCGCATCTCTTCGGCACGCTGCTTCCTCTCGGCTAGTTCGTCGTTTGGTTCGACTTCGTCGTCGCTCTCGAGTTGCGCTTCGCCGTGCGATTCATTCGCAGATGTTCCGCCCGGCGCAGTGGTGTCCCCGGATCGGTTAGGGACGCACGCAGCCGGTAGCGGGTACTCCGCCCCGTCAGCTTCAGATGGGCCGAGGCCTTCACCACGGCCCTCTTCCTGACCTGTGTCACTGGCTATCGAAAAGAGCGCATACGCGCATAGCACCAACGCCACGAATGCACCCACTATGATGAAATCCAATCTATGCTTCACGATTTCTCATTTTTTTTTGTAGACGATATATTCATCACATTAGCAAGATGCCACACACTTACCCGCCTATCAAGGAGATCGCTCATGAACTCGTGTAACTGCCTCCTGTACATCGCGGTTCTTTTGTTTGCACCGTTGGCCTTCGGGGCTGCTCTGCCGCAAAAACCCGCCCCCGCTGAGCCGGACTTTCTCGGCGCCAACGGCGCTCAGATCACGATCGGCGGCAAGCAGTATACTATCAAGGTCGGCGCGCCCGACGCCAACGGCAAGCGGGACGTCACCGTAACATCACCTGCCAACGGCCAGAAGACGTACAAAAGCAACCCGAACCAAACGAATCGACCCGTGAATCACCAGAAGGACGGAATTCAAGTTTTCATAGGAACCGATCAACGCGACGTCATGGTTCCAGCCGGTCAGGCTCAATGGAACGGCCTTTCCGTCGTCATGATCGGACTTGGCGGCGACGACATTCTTGTCGGGTCCACAACCGGCTCCGGAGATCTCATTCTTGGCGGAGCAGGCAATGACCTGATCATCGGACGAGAAGGGACAGATCAACTCTGGGGCGGAGCTGACAGCGATGCGATCGCGGGCGGCGCCCACAACGACAGCATCGTGGGCGGATCGGGCAATGACAACGGCACCTTCAACGTTCTGCTTGAGGGAGATGACGTGGATTTCGTTGATGACGACACCGTGATCATCGGAGACAAATCTCCGCAACACCGAGTCACGCTTACATTAGGCGTTGACCTACCGTTCGGCGATAACGACAGGGGGCTGCATGGACAAGCCGGCATGGACGACATCTGGGGTCTGGATGGAAACGATGAACTTGTAGGCGGTGCACCGGCCGCAACCGATGGCAATTACCTTGATGGTGGCGACGATTCGGACAGGATCGATGGAGACAAAGGGGCGGACACCGTCTATGGCGGGGGAGCCCAGGACATCATCAAGGGTGGAATCGGCGAAAGCGATGCCGGTGATTTCATTTTTGGCGGTCCTGGAAACGATTCAATAACGGGTGCGGGCGGTTCTGATGAACTCTTCGGTGAAGGCGGCGAAGACACAGTGAGAGGCTTTTCAACCGGCACCGTTCTGGACCCCAATCGCGACGATGGTGGCAATCTCATTGACGGTGGCGACGGCGAGGACGTTCTGCTTGGCTCATTTGGCGGCGACACGATGCTGGGACGGAATAGCCGCGACAAAATACAGGGTGCAGCCGGCAGTAACGTGATCTGCGGTGGTGGCCACATCGACGAGATTCTGGGCGGCACCGGCTCGGACCGGATTAACGGCGAAGGCGAAGAGGACGTGATCCGTGGCGGGATCGGCAACGACTACATTTGGGGTGGCGAGGGCGCCGACGAGATTTACGGAGAAGACGGCGACGACTTCATTGACGGTGAGCAAGGAGCTGATGGGCTCTACGGTGAAGGCGGCAATGACAGAATCGTCGATGTCGATGTGTCGAACACTGGCATTGAAGGCGGCGATGGCAACGACGAAATCAATTGCTTCGACGGCAACAACCTGCTCAGCTTCGACGGCGCAGTCGGCGGACTCGGACTAGACACCTTTTGGGCGGATGAGTTTTCTGCTGACGGCACATCCATCGGCGACATCCTGCCGGACATCGAGCTGGCTGAAACATGGAACGTGATGCCAGGGCCAACCCAACCGGCGGACGGTACGGCAAAGCCCGTTTGTCCTTAGGTGCTGGGAACCTGAGCATTCGCGTCAAATTCTCCCTGAACGCATGTCTCTCTAGAATTGGAAGCTCAAACGGACCAACCCGGCAGTTACTGCTGGGTTGGCTCGTTTAAGCAGGCATGACATCGGCGAAGCGGAAGCCGTCGCGCTGTACCAGCTCGCCTTGCTTCACCTTGATCGGCCGCTGGAACATGGGGCCCGCGTGGACGAAGGTGTGGAACTCGCCCTTCTCGCCGCAGGGGTCGGCCGTGGGCGGCAGGTCGCTCAGCAACTCGTGGTTGAACTCGCGGCCTACGAAACTGCTGTCTAACTGCTTCGGGTCAACACAGGTCAGAATCGCGCGCAGGCCGCCATCGATCATCTCGCGCGCGAGCTCGGCCGTGTTGCGCCCCCACAGCGGGAACAAGGCTTGCAGGCCCGTGGGCCTAAGCTTCGCGATGCGATTGTCGCGCACGTCCTCCAGAAACAGGTCGCCGAAGGCCACGTGCGTGATGCCGTCCGCCACGGCCTGCTTGCACGCGGCCGTCATCAGGCGCTCGTAGTCTTCGTTGCTGCAGGGCCAGGGCAGCTCGATCTCGCGCAGGGGCTGGCCGGCGGCCGCGGCCTGGGCGCGCAGCAGTTCGCGCCGCACGGCGTGCATGGCGACGCGGTCGAATGCGGAGTTCAGGGTGCACAGCAGGCCGACGACTTCGACGTCCGGCATCTGCCGCAAGGTGTGCAGCGACCAGGCGGAGTCTTTGCCCGATGACCAGCTCAGCAGCACTCGTTTCATGGCTCATCTCATAGCACCGCGGGACACACGAAGCCACGGAGACACGAAGAACTGCTTTTCTTTGTGCCTCCGTGGCTTCGTGTGAGCCCGCGAATCCTCCAAAACTCGCCCGGCTGTGTAATCACAGACGGCCGGCTTTGAAGTACCATATTGGACGGAGGTGCCCCATGTGGGACCGCTCATACCGATGGCAGCGCCTGGCCCGCGTCTCGGCCGGCGGCGCC
>JAANMX010002078.1_pt1 | contig 20845 bp, 13 predicted proteins | sample 7279681 | NCBI WGS metagenome assembly JAANMX01 (sample SAMN14094542, study PRJNA606508) | bioreactor metagenome | isolation source: A lab-scale SPAN reactor treating ammonium-rich wastewater day 351 | place: Ireland: Galway | collected 2018-01-01
CGCAGCAGGTCGCGCTCCACGCGCTCGATCAGCTCGCGCACGCGCACCTGGCGCTCGCCCAGGGTCAGCGTCGCGTCCTCGTCGAGCCACTGCCGCACCTTCTTCTCGGCCGCGACCGCCGTGCTGTGGTTGCGGCCGCCGAAATGCTGCCCCACCTCGCCGTAGGTCGCCGCCGTGTGCTTGCGCGCCAGGTAGACCGCCAGCATGCGCGGGTGGGCGTGCTGCCAGGTGCGCTTCTTCGACTGCAGCGCGCCGGCCTCCAGCCGGAGCGCCGCGCAAACGGTCCGGTCCACGTCCGCGAGCTGGACCACGCGCATCGAGTGCCGGAGCAGCTCGCCCAGCGCCTCGCGGGCCAGCGCCACATCGACGCGCCGGCCCGCCACCTTGCCGTAGTGGCGGACCGCGTTGAGCGCCCCCTCCAGTTCGCGCACGTTGCCGCGCAGTTCGGCTGCGAGGTGTTGCAGTACCACGTCCGGCAACGGCTCCCCGCCGCCCAGCGACCGCGACCGCAGGATCGCCAGCCGCGTCTCCGCGTCCGGCGGCGCCAGCCCCCAGACGGCCCCGCCGAGCAGCCGGTCGGCGAGTTCGGGCATGAAGTCGTCCGATAGCCGCGGATGGCAGTCGCACGTCAGCACGATTGGTCGCTCGTCGGCGAGCAGGGCGTCGAACGTGTGCAGGAACTCCTCCTGCGTCGCCCGCTTGCTGGCGAGGAAGTGCAGGTCGTCGAGCAGCAGGGCGTCGGCCTCGCGGAAGTGCTTGCGGAACGCGCCCAGCTTGCCGAGGCGCATCGCCTGGACGAATCGGTTGGTGAAGTCCTCCGCGGTGACGAACACCACGCGCCAGTCAGCATGGGCCTTGCGCAGCCCGGCGTAGACGCCTTCCAGCAGGTGCGTCTTGCCGGTCCCGACCGGGCCGTGCAGCACGAGCGGGTTGGCGGCCTGGCCGGGCTCCTCGATCACGCTCAGGGCCGACGCATAGGCAACGCGGTTGCAGCTGCCGACCGTGAAATCGCGCAGCTGATGCCAGCGGCGTGCGCGGGTCTTCGACAGCCGCGCCGCCGACCGCTGCGGCGTGGCCTCGGGCGCCGGCACCGGCTGTCCCGCGGGCGGACCGCCGGCAGACCCCGGCGGCGCGAGAGGCTCACGTCCCCGGGGCGGTTCCGCCGCCGCAGATGGTGCGGCGTCGTCGCGGCACGCGGCCGCAGGCGGCTCCGCGTCGATGGCGAAGCGGACCTGCACCTGCCGGCCGATCACCTCGCGGGCCGCGGCGCAAACGTCGTCCGCGAACGTCGTCTGCAGCCACTGCTGGTGGAACGGGTTCGGCACCCGAACCACCAGGCGATCGCCTTCCCAGCCGAACTTCGTCTTGTTCACAAACCAGAGGTTGTAGCGTGGCTCCCCGATGCGCCGAGAGATTTCGGCCTCCAGCGCCGCCACGACTTCGCGCTCACTGGTCGTCAAGGGCACCCCCTCGGCGCGCAGTCGCCCCGCTCGTTGGACAGTCATCGGTGGTCAGTGAAGACAGAACTGGATTCGCTTTACGGCTCACTGGCCACTGTTCACTGACCACTGTCCACTGCTTCGGCCTGGTGGCAAGAGAGAAGAATGTCCCGGTCAGGTGGGAAGCCCGTCCGGGATGTCTGCCTCGGAGAATGGTAATCTAAACCGCCCGGTGCCGGGCCACAACACTCTTTCCCATCGTTTGCGGGAAGTGATGGCGTCGGGCGCCGCCACCGCCGCTACCGCTCGCGCGGGTAGAACGCCAGGTACACGTCGCGCTCGTCGTAGAACTCGAAGCCCAGACGAGTGTACAGGTGCCGCGCCGGCAGATTCCGCGCGTCCACCGCGAGCATCAGCTGCGACGTTCCCGCGGCACGCGCCTCCGCCAGAACCCGCGTCGTTAGCGCCAGGCCGATGCCGCAGCCACGCGCTTCCGGCACGACTCCGAGGTAAGCGAGATCCCACCCGTCGAGTTCCGGCATCGGGTTGACGATCAGCACCCCCACCGGACGTCCGTCCAGCAGCGCGACGCACCAGCGGTCCGGGTCGAACGCCCCCTGCGCCTTGTGCCCCTCGACGATCTCCTCGACGGTGCGGACGCCGTTCAACTCGGGGCAGTCGAGCGTCTGTTCGTACGACCGCAGCAGGGTGCGCCTGAAGAGGGCCGAATCGGCTTCGCGGTAGGTCTGGCAGGTGAGTTTGGTCCGGGTGTCAGCGGGGCTCGTGTCGTCCGCCGGACGACGCAGATAGAGGAGGCGCGTCACCCGGTGAAAGCCGTTGCGCAGCAGCGGTTCCCCGAGCGGGGCCTCGTCGGGATAGAGGAACGCCTGCGCCAGCTTCGCACCGCGCTGGCGGAGCCAGATCAGGCCGGCGCGAACGAGCGCGTCCTCGATGGGGCCGGACTCTGTCCAGTCGGCGGCCTGCGGCGCCCAGACCAGCCCGCTGCTCCCAGGGAGTGGAATGCACACGATCGCGCCGGCGACGACGTTCCCGCCGCGCACGACGAGGATGCCGTCGGCCGGTAGTTCGCCGTCGGCAACGAGCGCGAGGGCGCGGCGTACCCGACCCTCGACGTTCTCCGCGTCGAAGCGGCGGAGAACCAGTCGCAAGGCCGGTGCGAGTTCGCCCGGGTGGGCCGATTCGACCTGCAGGGAGGGCATTACTTCTTCAGTCGCTTCTTCGCCTTGTGCTTCTTCGTTCCGTTCGCCCCCTTCGCGCCGTTGTCCGCGGTGGACGGCTCCGGGGCGAACGGCCGCTGGCCCCACGGGATGGGCATGGTCGGCGGGGTACGGTGCCGGTCGCGGCGACGATCCTTCGGCCGGTCCTTGAACCAGGTGACGAACCGGGCCAACTGTTTGACCGCCTCCTCGTAGGCGCGTTTACCCTTCTCGGCGGTGGCCAGTTCCGCCTCGCCCAGGACGCCCGACTTGGAATAGCTGCTCGTCCACGAGATCCCCGTCGCCGGGCCGGCGCCGAACAGATCCACCCAGCAGAAGGGGCTCTCCTCCTCGTTGAAACTGATCACGCCATTCTTGATCTGGTCCGTGCGCACGTTGTCGCCGTCGAGGTAGAGGTAGAGCGACGTCTCCAGCTCGCAGGCGTGGGCGCAGCCGCCGGGGAACTTGCTCTCACGCCAGCGCGGCAGGAACTCCTTGTCAACGGTGAGCAGCCGCCACCAGCAGACCGGGACGCACTCGGCGTCGGTTTCGAGGTTGGTGCGGCGGCCGACGAGATCGAGGTTGGGCCAGTTGGAGCCGTGGCCGTTGAGGAGGACGATCTTCTTGAAGCCGTGGTAGGCGAGCGACTTGGTGATGTCGAGCACATGATGCATGAAGTGCTCGAAGTCGTTGTTGATGGTCCCGGGGAAGTCCATGACGTGGCCGGTGTAGCCGTAGCAGACAGTCGGCAGGACGAGGAGCTTGTCGGGCACCTGACGGCCGACGCCGCGGGCGATCTCGGTGGGGCAGATGAGATCGACGTCGAGCGGCAGATGTGGCCCGTGCTGTTCGACGGCCCCACAGGGCACGATGCACACCTTGCCGAGTTCGACGGCGTCGTTGATCTCGGGCCAGGTTAGTTTCTCGTAACGGTACTCGGTTGCAGCGCGGCTGGTCATGTTTGTCTCCTTGAACGAACCACAGAGACACAGCGACAAGACCCACCGAGAGAAAACCCAGTGCAGAATGCATGATAAGGCAGCCTGGCGCGCCTGCCTGCCCTTTTTCATTCTTCATTTCTCTGGGTGTTTTCCCTCTGTGTTCTCTGTGTCTCTGTGGGTCGTTTCTATGCAATGATCGCGCGGATCGGCGTGCCGTGATCGATGTCGAGGCGGCGCCGGCCCGGTATCTCCAGGCGGCGCGAGTCGAGCCCCAGTTGGTGCATCACCGTCGCGTGGATGTCGGTGACGTAGTGCCGGTTCTCGACCGCGTGGAAGCCGATTTCGTCGGTCGCGCCGTGGACGACGCCGCCCTTGATCCCGCCGCCGGCAAGCCACGCGCAGAACCCGAACGGGTGATGGTCGCGGCCGTCGCCCTGGGCGCCGGGGGTGCGGCCGAACTCGGTGCCCCAGACCACGAGCGTATCGCGTAACAGACCGCGCTGCTTCAGATCCTTCAGCAAACCGGCGATCGGCTTATCGACCTGCGCCGACAGGTTACCGTGGTTGGCGCGGATGCCCGAGTGGGCGTCCCACGCGCCGCCGCCGCCCCCGCCGTGGAAGATCTGCACGAAGCGCACGCCGCGCTCCACCATCCGCCGCGCCGCCAGGCACAGCTGTCCGAACGGGCGCGTGCCGTTCTGATCGATACCGTACAACCGCTGCGTGGCCGGCGTCTCGCGCTCCAGCTGCAGCGTTTCCGGCACGGCGGTCTGCATGCCGAACGCCGTCTCGTAGGCGTGGATGCGGGCGCGCAGGCCCGGATCGTCGGGGTAGTCGATACCCGAGAGGCGGTTGAGGCGGCCGAGCAGGCTGAACTCCGCCTCCTGTTCGGCGCGCGCGACGCCGCCCGCGGGCGTGACGAACGGCAGCGGTTCGCGCCCGCCGACGTTGAGACGCACGCCCGCGTACTCCGGGCCGAGGTACGAGGCGCCGTGCGTCCACGACCCGCCGCAGCAGTCGCCGGTCGGCGTGCCGAGGACGACGTACTCCGGCAGGTTGCGGTTGAGCGTGCCCAGGCCGTAGGACACCCACGAGCCGATGGTCGGGAACGGGCCTTCACGCGGGTGGCGGCCGGTGTGCCAGGTAAGCTGGGCGCCGTGGTCGTTGTGGACCGTCCACAGCGAACGCACCACCGCCAGATCGTCGGCGCACGCGCCGACGTGCCGCCACCAGTCCGCGACGGCGAGGCCGCTCTGCCCGTGGCGGCGGTGGCCCGTGTTGAGCCCCATCAGCAGGCGCCGTCCGCCGTGCGACGGGTTACCGGCGATCACGTCGCGCAGTCGCTCCGGGTTGAGGACGTCGCGATAGGGCGTGGCGTCGATCGTCTTGCCGGCGTAGCGGTTCAGCTCCGGCTTGGGGTCGAAGCTCTCCACGTGGCTGACCCCGCCGCAGAGGAAGATCCAGATGACGCTCTTCGCCTTCGGCTCGAAGTGCGGGCGACCGTCCGGGGCAGCGGGGTCGCCGTCGGCGCGGAGACGCCCGTCGCGGAACAGCATGGCGCCGAGGGCCAGGCCGGTGAAGCCCATGCCAGTATCGAGCAGGAACGAGCGCCGCGTCACGCCGCGGCAACCGTGGTGTTCAACAGACGCAGTCATGATCCCTCCTCGACAAGGAGCCTCGGACGGGTTGATGGACAAACGCTAACCCGCCTCTCCCAGCAACTGCTTGAGAATATCGTACTTGGTCGGCCGCGGCTCCTGCCACAACCAAGCGGACCGGAGCCAGAAGTCGGTCAGCACCTGACTGTGCAGCGCGCCACCCTTCGGGCGGACCGCACGGTACTTCCCTTTCCTGTCAAGCCGGTACAGGCTCACCTTCTGCTCCAGTTCGTCCACGATCCAGTATTCATGGACGCCCGCCTTCTGGTACTGGGCGAACTTCTGCTCGTAGTCGCGCTCGACACTGTCGGGGGATACGATCTCCACGGCCAGATCGGGAGGATCCTCGACGCGGCCCCGCTTGATCAGGTGAACGCGGTCTCCCCGCACGAAGGCGATGTCCGGTTCCGGCCCATTCGCGTCATCCAGGCGAAACGCCACACGCGATCCAAACACGGCTCCCAGCTTTTTGACCTCGGCAAAGTCATACATGAGCCCGCCCAGCCACATGAAGAGGCTGTTCGCGTCGGTGTTCTCGGGCGAGGCCATGTAGATCACTCCGTCGATGAGATCCCCCTTCTGTCCCTCCTTCACCAGTTCGCAGAACTCCTCGAACGTCGTGCGCTGAGACGTTGTCGCCGAGACCATGCCCGCCTCCTCCCTACCGAATCGTCACGAACTCGTGATGATTCAGCAACACGTGGACCAGGCTCTCGCGCGCCCGGATCGCCGGATCACTCGAGGGCGCCCGTCCGTCGGGGTTGTTGCCGGCCGCAGGCAACTTCGTCTGCCGGTACTGGTCGGTCCGCTGGCGCAGGAACGTCGCGCACTCCGTCAACTCCACGGCGGTCGGCGGACGGGACAGTACCTGCTCGAACGCCGCGGTGACGAATGCCGCCGGGTCGGCGCCGGCCTGGCGCGCCAGGTCGCGCGCCAGGATTCGGCCGTGCGTGCGGGCCAGCTCGCTGTTCGCCAGCGCCAGCGCCTGCTGTGGCACGATGCTGTGCTTGCGCTCGTAGCACTCGCTCACCGACGCGGCGTCGAACAGTTGCAGGAACTCCATCTGCTTCTCGGCCGCGTGCTGGAAGTAGAGGCTGCGCCGCGGGACCGTCAGCCCCTGAGCGTGTGCGAGGTCCGGCCCGCCCATCGCCGCATCGAGCCGCCCGGCGACGTAAAACACCATGTCGCGCACCACCTCCGCCTCGACACGCCGCGGCACCATCCGCCACAGATACTTGTTGTCGCGATCGAGCGTGAGATCCCCCGGGTCGGGCGTCGAGCCCAGGCGATACGCGCTGCTGGTGACGATGAGCCGGTGCAGCTGTTTCATGCTCCAGCCGCGCGCCATGAACTCGCGCGCCAGCCAGTCGAGCAGCGCCGGGTGCGACGGCGGCTGGCCGTTGCGCCCAAAGTCGAAGACGGTCGGCACCAGCGCCTGGCCGAAGTGGCGCAGCCAGATGTGGTTGACCGCCACCCGCGCGGTTAGCGGGTTCTCCTTGCTGGCCAACCAGCGGGCGAGGGCGAGGCGCCGACCCGTGCTCGTCGCGGGGTAGGTCGCCACCTGCCGCTTGCTGAACGCAGTCGAGGGCGGCAGTTTCAGGTCCGCCGCGGCCTTCGCGAACGCCCTGCGTGCGTCAGCGAGGCGCTGCGACAGCGGAACCTTCGTCTTCGGGGCGGTGGGGTCCGGATCGTGTTCGAGCGTGAACAGGTCGTTGCGTCGCTTGAGGTAGGCGAAGCGGCGTTCGGCGGCCGTCAACGCCGTGGCTACCTTGCGCCACTCCGGGGTGTCGGCTCTGCCAGTGTCCTCCAGGCGCTCGACGTCGGCCCGGAGCCGAGCCAGCCGAACCGCCTCCACCCCCACCTCGCGCGCCATGATCGCCCCTCGCCGGTGGGCCTCCAGCCGCGCTTGCATCCCCAGCCGTGCAGCCGCCGCGAGCGGACCGTTCGTCGGCTGGAACACCAACTGCCCAAGCCGGACATTTTGCTCCGCCGCCGAGATATCCAGATCGTGGAAGTCGAGGTTCTTCTCCGCGATCGCGATCAACTCCCGCAGCACGAACGGACGCCGGCCGGGGGCGGAGGCGGCCAGCGGCAACTTGACCGGCTCGACCCGGAACGCGCCGCCCAGCGCCTCCGGCACGCCGGGGACGATCTTGCGGTTCCTGTCGGGGGTGCGGTCGTCGCCGCGGAGGAAGAACAGCGTCGGCGCGTTCAGGTCGGCGTCGTAGGCCCGCGCGAGGCCGACCTTCTTCGTGTCTGGCTCGCCGGGCAGCCGGTCGGTGCGGATCTTGTGCGGCTCGAAAATGGCCCGGACCTGGTAGTAATCGGTCTGCAGGATTGGGTCGAACATGTGGTCGTGACAGCGGGCACAGCCGATCGTCGCGCCCTGGAACGCCATGAACGTGTGCTCGACCACGTCCTGCATCCACTTCTCGCGACTGAGCAGTTTGAAGTTGCGCACCAGGTAGCCGGTGGCGCGCAGGGCGTCCGTGTCCTCGGGAGCGAGTTCGTCGCCCGCGAGCATCTCGACGATCATGCGGTCGTAGCCCTTGTCGGCGTTCAGCGACTCGATGATCCAGTCGCGCCAGCGCCAGATGTGCGGCTGGCTGTCACGCACCTGTGCCCCGTAGCCGGCCCAGTCGCTGTAGCGCCAGACGTCCATCCAGTGCCGCCCCCAGCGCTCGCCGTACCGGGGATCACTCAGCAGCCGATCGACCACCTTCTCGTAGGCGCGCGGCGAGGCGTCCGCGCGGAAGGCGTGCAACTCGGCCCGCGTCGGCGGCAGGCCGATCAGGTCGAGGTAGACGCGGCGCAGCAGGACCGCTGGCGGCGCCGCGGGGCGCGGCTTCAGGCCGAGTCGCTCGTGCTCGGCGGCGAGGAAGGCGTCAATCGGGTTGCGCACCCAGCTGGCGTTCTTGACCTTTGGCACAGCCGGGCGCTGGACGGCTGCGAACGGGCGCCACGGGTAGCCACCCTGTTCGCGGCGGAAGGCGGCGAGGAGTTCCTTCCCCCTGGCGAGTTGATCGGCCGTCGGGCGGTCGGCGGCGTCGCCGGGGTTGCGCCCGAGGAGCAACTCGACGAGGTTCGGGGTGCCGTCGCCGTCGCTGTCCTCACCGGCGACGGCTTCGAGGCGGTCGGCGAGGTCGGCGCTCTTGCCGGCCCTGCGCAGTTCCGAGCGGACCGCCCCGAGGCGCGCGCCGAAAGAGTTGTGCAGCTTCTCGTCCTCCGCCTTCGCGCCGGGCGGGTCGGGCAGGTGACAGGTGCGGCAGTCGTTGACCCGCTTCGACAGACGCGGGCCGAGGTAGTCGCCCAGAGCCCGCTTGTGGGCCGGCCGCCCGAGGGCGGAGGGGACGGCGAGGAGAACGGACGCAACGGCCAGGGCGGCCGCAGACCACGGCGCTCGAGTCATGGACTTACCCCCCTCCGGCTGGAAACCAGATCCCGTGTCGGTGCGCAAGACGGTATCGGGCAGGCGCAATGGCAGAATAAGAAGTATCGTACCCGTCCGGTTCCGCGTGCGGCAAGGAGATTCCACGGAACTGGGCAGATGACGGCGCCGATGCTGGCCTTGCGGACCCCGGGCGGGCCTGGTACTACTATTAAGGAAGTTGATGAAGCACTCTCTTGCTATTAGAGAAGGCGATGGTACACTAGGGCCATGCAGATCGAAGCGCTCAAGGTGTTTTGCGACGTCGCTCGGCTGCGGAGCTTCTCCCAGGCGGCCCAGACGCAGTCCCGGCCGATCACCCAGTCGGCCGCCAGCCAGGTCGTGTCCCAGCTGGAGGAGCGCCTCGGCGTGCAGCTGATCGACCGCTCGACACGGCCGCTGCAGCTTACCCCACTGGGGCAGACGTACTACGAGGGGTGCCGGCAGATCCTCGATCAGTACGCCGAACTGGAGGCGAGCATCCGCACGGCCAACGCCCATCTGGCGGGGACGGTTCGCGTCGCGGCCATCTACTCGGTCGGACTGGGGGACATCAGCCAGTACGTCCAGCGCTTCAAGGCCGACTACCCGGACGTGGCCGTCCACCTGGAGTACCTGCACCCGGACCGGGTGTACGAGAAGGTGCGCGACGGGGCCGCCGACCTGGGGTTGGTGTCGTTCCCGCGCCGCTCGCCCAGGCTCGCCAGCCAGCCGTGGCGCGAAGAGGAGATGGTGCTTACCTGCTCCCCGGTACATCCGCTGGCAGCGGGCCGCGACATCCGCCCCGCCCAGTTCGGCGGCGAGGCGTACATCCACTTCGACCGCGGGCTGACGATCCGCCGGGAGGTGGATCGGTTCCTGCGCGAGCAGGGGGTGGCGGTCGAGGTTGTCCTCGAATTCGACAACATCGAGAACATCAAAAAAGCCGTCGAACTCGGCGCTGGCGTGGCCCTCTTGCCCGAGCCGACGGTCCGGCGCGAGGTTGAGGACGGGACGCTGCTGGCCCGGCCACTTCAGGGTTGCCGGCTGGTGCGGCCATTAGGTATTATTCATCGCCGCCACCACAAGCTCAGCGCCAGTGCTCGCCGCTTCATGGAGTTGCTGCGCCAGTACCCCACGGGGGGACTGCTCGACACCACGTCGTCCGGGGCCATGCCGACAGGGGCCGCAGCCGAGACGGCTGGCAAATCCCGCACCGACGCGAACCACAGGGTCCGCCACGACCCGCCCGCAACCCGCACCACCGCGAACGGCACAGCGGCCGCCCCGGTGGGGGCGGCCGCGACCGCTAACGGGGCCGCCGTGCATGCGCCCCGCGACGGCGCCCCCTCGCCCCACCCGCGCCGCGCCCGGCCGCCGCACCGAACCACTGGCTCCCCGAGGAAGGACACGCAGCGATGACCCCGATCGGTATTCCGGACAAGCAGGGCCTGTACGACCCGCAGTACGAACACGATGCCTGCGGAGTCGGGTTCGTGGTCGATATCCAGGGGCGCCGGTCGCACGACCTGGTTGCCAAGGGCATCCAGATCCTCCTCAACCTGGAGCACCGCGGCGCGTGCGGGTGCGAGAAGAACACCGGGGATGGCGCCGGCATCCTCCTTCAGATGCCGCACAGATTCCTCGCCCAGGCCGCCGACCGCCTCGAAGTCGAACTCCCGGCCCCCGGCGAGTATGCGGCTGGCCTGGTGTTCCTGCCGCAGGACCGCGACGACCGGGTCGCGTGCGAGGGTCTGTTCGAGCGGGTGGTGCGCGAGGAGGGGCAATTCGTCCTCGGCTGGCGCGACGTGCCTACCGACAACGCCCCGCTCGGGCTGACCGCCCGCGCCGTCGAGCCGGTCGTGCGGCAGATCTTCATCGGTCGCGTCCCCCTCACCCCCCCGGCCCCCCTCGTGGGAGAGGGGGACCGGGGGGGTGAGGGGGACGCGGCCGCGTTCGAGCGCAAGCTGTACGTCATCCGCAAGCGCGTCGAGAATGCGGTGCGCGGGTCCGGCCTGCGCCAGCGAAAGATGTTCTACGTCCTGAGTCTGTCCCACAAGACGATCATCTACAAGGGCATGCTCAACTCGGACCAGCTGGCCGTCTACTATCCGGACCTGACCGACCCGGCACTGGAGTCGGCGCTGGCGATGGTCCACTCGCGCTTCAGCACGAACACGTTCCCCAGCTGGAGCCGGGCCCACCCGTACCGCTACCTGTCCCACAACGGCGAGATCAACACGCTCCGCGGGAACGTCAACTGGATGCACGCCCGGGAAAACCTGTTCGCGTCCGAGCTGTTCGGCGACGACATCAAAAAGGTGCTCCCGATCATCGACCAGTCGGGCAGCGACTCGGCGATGTTCGACAACGCCCTGGAGTTGCTGGTCCTCGCCGGCCGGTCGCTGCCGCACGCCGTCATGATGATGATCCCCGAGCCGTGGTCCGGCGACCCGCACATGCCGGCCGACAAGAAGGCGTTCTACGAATATCACGCGAGCCTGATGGAGCCGTGGGACGGCCCGGCGTCAATCGCCTTCACGGACGGGGTTCGCGTCGGGGCGGTACTCGACCGGAACGGCCTGCGCCCGTCGCGCTACTACGTGACCAAAGACGGGCTGGTGATCATGGCGTCCGAGGTCGGCGTGCTCGACGTCGCGCCGGAGAACGTGCTGAGCAAGGGCCGGCTCCAGCCCGGCCGGATGTTCCTGGTCGATACCGAGCAGGGCCGCATCATCGGCGACGAGGAGATCAAGCACACGATCGCGCGCGAGAAGCCTTACGCGGAGTGGCTCGGCGCCAACCTCGTGCCGCTGGAGGATCTGGCCGACGCTCCGCCCGCCCACGAGCCGAACCACCGCAAGGTGCTCCAGCGCCAGCAGGCGTTCGGGTACACGACCGAGGATCTGAAGATCCTGCTGGCGCCGATGGCGGCCGACGGCGTCGAGGCACTCGGGTCGATGGGCAACGACGCGGCCCTGGCCGTCCTCTCGGAGCGCCCGCAGCTGCTCTACAACTACTTCAAGCAGCTGTTCGCCCAGGTCACCAACCCGCCGGTCGATTGCATTCGCGAAGAGATCATCATGTCGATGGCGACGACGGTTGGGCCGGAGCGCAACCTGCTCGCCCCGACAGCCGACTCGGCGCGCCAGATCAAGCTCAAGTCGCCGGTCCTGCGCAACGAGGAACTCGACAAGCTGCGCCAGCTGGAGGCGACCACCGGCGGCCGATTCAAGTCGATCACCCTGCCGATTCTGTTCGATCCCAAAGGCGGGGCGAAGGCGCTCGAGAAGGCGATGGCGGCGCTGTGCCGGCAGGCGAGCAGCGCCATCGCGACCGGCCACGAGATCCTCATCCTGTCGGACCGGGCGATGGACCGCAACAGCGCCCCGATTCCGGCGCTGCTGGCGGTCGCTGGCGTCCACCATCACCTGATCCGCGAGGGGACGCGCACCCGCGTCGGCCTGATCCTGGAGAGCGGCGAGCCGCGCGAGATCCACCACTTCGCGCTGCTGATCGGCTACGGGGCCGGCGCCATCAATCCCTACGTCGCATTCGAGACCCTGGAGGACATGATCAACCAGGGACAGGTGACCGGCGTGTCGCCCGACAAGGCGGTCAAGAACTTCATCAAGGCGGTCGATAAGGGCGTCCTCAAGGTGATGTCCAAGATGGGCATCTCGACAGCGCAAAGTTACTGCGGGGCGCAGATCTTCGAGGCGGTCGGCCTGAACCAGGACGTGATCGACCGCTATTTCACATGGACCGCGTCGCGCGTCTCCGGCATCGGCCTGGACGTGATCGCGGCCGAGGCGAAGGCGCGTCACGACCGGGCGTTCCCGGATCGATCGGTCAACGGTCACGTCCTCGACGCTGGCGGCCAGTACCAGTGGCGGCGCGCGGGAGAGAACCACCTCTTCAACCCGGAGACGGTCCACAAGCTGCAGTACGCCTGCCGCGCCAATAGCTACCCACTGTTCAAGCAGTACAGCGAGCTGGTGAACGACCAGTCCAGGCGCCTCTGCACGCTGCGCGGCCTGTTCGACCTCAGGTTCGCCGACAGCCCAATCCCGCTCGACGAGGTCGAGCCGGTCGAGGCGATCATGAAGCGCTTCAAGTCGGGCGCCATGTCCTACGGGTCGATCAGCCAGGAGGCGCATGAGACGCTCGCCATTGCCATGAACCGGATCGGCGGCAAGAGCAACACCGGCGAGGGCGGCGAGGATCCGGAGCGTTACGTCGCCGAGTCGAATGGCGACTCGAAGAACAGCGCGATCAAGCAGGTCGCGTCGGGGCGCTTCGGGGTGACAAGCCGCTACCTCGTCAGCGCGAAGGAGTTGCAGATCAAGATGGCGCAGGGCGCCAAGCCCGGCGAGGGCGGCCAGCTCCCGGGCCACAAGGTCTACCCGTGGATCGCCAGGGTCCGGCACTCGACCCCCGGCGTCGGCCTGATCTCGCCTCCGCCGCACCACGATATCTACTCGATCGAGGATCTCGCGGAGCTGATCCACGATCTGAAGAACGCCAACAAGGACGCCCGCGTCAGCGTCAAGCTGGTCGCCGAGGTCGGCGTCGGCACGGTCGCAGCCGGCGTCGCCAAGGCGCACGCCGACGTGGTGCTGATCAGCGGCCACGACGGCGGCACCGGCGCCTCGCCGCTGACGAGCATCAAGCACGCCGGCGCGCCGTGGGAGCTGGGCCTTGCCGAGACGCAGCAGACGCTTCTGCTCAACGACCTGCGCAGCCGCATCGTGGTCGAGGTGGACGGCCAGCTGAAGACCGGCCGGGACGTGGTGATCGGGGCGCTGCTGGGGGCCGAGGAGTTCGGGTTCGCGACAGCGCCGCTGGTGGCGATGGGATGCATCATGATGCGCGTCTGCCACCTGAACACCTGCCCGGTCGGGGTGGCGACGCAGGATCCGCGGCTGCGGGAGAAGTTCGCCGGCAAGCCGGAGCACGTCGTCAACTTCATGCGCTTCATCGCCCAGGAGGTACGCGAGCTGATGGCCCAGCTCGGCTTCCGCACGGTCAACGAGATGATCGGTCGGGCCGAGCGGCTGGAGGTCCGCAAGGCGATCGATCACTACAAGGCAAAGGGGCTCGATTTCTCGAACATCCTCTACCAGCCGCCGGTCGGGCCACAGGTCGGCCGGTACTGCTCGATCCCGCAGGACCACGGGCTGGAGAAGGCGCTCGACACGACGACGCTGCTGCCACTGTGCCGGCCAGCGCTGGAGAACGGCGAGCGGGTGGAGGCGACGCTGCCGATCCGCAACGTCAACCGCGTGGTCGGCACGATGGTCGGCAGCGAGGTGACGCGCCGGTACGGGGCCGCGGGCCTTCCCGACGACACGATCCACCTGAGGTTCGTCGGGTCGGCGGGCCAGAGTTTCGGGGCGTTCGTGCCGCGCGGCATGACGCTGGAGCTGGAGGGCGACGCGAACGACTACCTCGGCAAGGGGTTGTCGGGCGGACGGCTCATCGTCTACCCGCCGAGAGCCTCGACGTTCACGGCCTGGGATAACGTCATCGTCGGCAACGTGGCGCTGTACGGCGCGACCGGCGGCGAGGCGTTTATCCGCGGGATGGCAGGCGAGCGCTTCGCGGTGCGCAACAGTGGCGTGAGCGCGGTTGTGCTGTCGGTCGGCGATCACGGGTGCGAGTACATGACGGGCGGCCGGGTGGTGGTGCTCGGGCTGACAGGCAGGAACTTCGCGGCCGGCATGTCGGGCGGGATCGCGTACATCTACGACGAGGACGGGACGTTCCCGCGCAACTGCAATCAGGAGATGGTGAAGCTCTACAAACTCGAAGATCCGGAGGAGATGGAGGAGGTGCGCGAGCTGATCCGCCGGTTCGGGCAGTACACCGGGAGCGAGCGGGCGTGGCGGATCCTGGCGCTATGGGAGGAGAACGTGCCGAAGTTCGTCAAGGTGTACCCGAACGACTACCGGCGCGTGATCGAGACGCAGAAGCGCTACAAGCGCGAGGGGCTGTCCGACGAGGAGGCGGTCATGGCCGCGTTCGAGGAGAACGCCCATGACCTGGCGCGCGTCGGCGGGAAGTAACCGATAGTAACGAGCTGGAAGCGTAAGCGACGGCACAAGGCCCGTCGCTTACGCTTCCAGCTCGTATGCCAGAATTCACCGGGCCGACAGCGAGTGACGGCCGCGTAACAGGTAGGGTAGACCGATGGGCAAGCCGACTGGTTTTCTGGAGTACCCGCGCGAGCTGCCGCTGGCGGCAGCGCCGGCCGAGCGCGTCCGCCACTGGCACGAGTTCCACGACCACGCCGACGAGAACCTGCTGCGCAAACAGGGGGCGCGCTGCATGGACTGCGGCGTACCGTTCTGCCACACTGGTGCGCTCATCGAGGGGATGGCGTCCGGGTGCCCCATCAACAACCTTATCCCGGAGTGGAACGACCTCGTCTACCGCGGGCTGTGGCGCGACGCGCTCGAGCGGCTGCACAAGACGAACAACTTCCCCGAGTTCACCGGCCGCGTCTGCCCCGCCCCGTGCGAGGGGTCGTGCGTCCTCGGCATCAACGAGGAGCCGGTGACGATCAAGAACATCGAGTGCGCCATCATCGACCGGGGGTTCGAGGAAGGGTGGGTCACGCCCGAGAAACCGGCGAAGCGCACCGGCAAGAAGGTCGCGGTCGTCGGGTCCGGCCCGGCTGGACTCGCGGCCGCCGCCCAGCTGAACCGGGCCGGCCACTGGGTCACCGTCTTCGAGCGCGCCGACCGGATCGGCGGACTGCTCATGTACGGCATTCCGAACATGAAGCTCGACAAGGCGCTCGTCCAGCGCCGCATCGACGTGCTGGCTGCCGAGGGCGTCCGGTTCGTGACCAGCTGCGAGGTCGGCAAGGACTTCCCGGCCGACCGGCTGCTCAAGGAGTTCAACGCCGTCACCCTCTGCGGCGGGGCGACGAAGCCGCGCGACCTGCCGATCGAGGGGCGCAACCTCCCCGGCGTTCACTTCGCGATGGAGTTCCTGCACGCGAACACGAAGAGTCTGCTCGACTCTGGCCACGGCGACGGCCACTACATCTCGGCGAAGGGCAAGGACGTCATCGTCATCGGCGGCGGCGACACCGGGACGGACTGCGTCGGCACGTCGCTGCGGCACGGGTGCCGGAGCCTGGTCCAGTTCGAGATCCTGCCGAAGCCGCCGCTGGCGCGCGCCGCCGACAACCCGTGGCCGCAGTGGCCGAAGGTGTACAAACTCGACTACGGCCAGGAGGAGGCGGCCGTGCGCTTCGGGGACGACCCGCGCGAGTACCTGATCCAGACGAAGAAGTTCGTCGGCGATGAGCGCGGCCACGTCAAGGAGCTGCACACGGTCCGGATCGAGTGGGTCAGGGACAACGGCCGGTTCGCGCCGCACGAGATCCCCGGCTCGGAGCGCGTCTGGCCGGCCCATCTGGTGCTCCTGGCGATGGGCTTCCTCGGGCCGGAGAACCAGCTGCTCGATCAGCTCGGGGTCGAGAAGGATCCGCGGACGAACGCGAAGGCGGAATATGGGAAGTTCGCGACGAGCGTCCCGGGCGTGTTCGCGGCCGGCGACATGCGGCGCGGCCAGAGCCTCGTCGTGTGGGCGATCAACGAGGGGCGCGGCGCCGCCCGCGAGTGCGACCGCTACCTGATGGGCGAGACCGTCCTGCCCTGACGAGGCGCTTTCACCCTCGTACCAGCCCGCAGCGCCAGCGACGGACGCGAGCGCGCGTCCGTGAAGATGCTCTGTCCGCAACGAGCCGAGGAGAAAGTAATGCCGCCGGTGCTGGTGGTGGGAACCCGGAACGCGAAGAAGCGTCAGGAAATCCTCGACATCCTGGGCGATCTGGAGATCGAGTTGCGCGACCTGACGGCGTACCCGCAGGCGCCCGAGGTGGTCGAGGACGGCGACACGTTCGAGGCCAACGCCCGCAAGAAGGCGGTCGAGCTGGCGCGGGCGCTGGGCGAGTGGGTGCTCGGCGAGGATAGCGGGCTGGCGGTCCCGGCCCTGAACGGGCGGCCCGGCGTGTACTCGGCGCGCTATGCCGGCAAACAGGGGGACGACGCCGCCAACAACGCGCGCCTCCTGGCCGAACTCGCCCCGCTGCCGGACGACCGCCGCGCCGCTTACTACGTCTGCACGGCGGCCCTCGCGGACCCGAAGGGCGAGGTCCAGGCGGTGAGCGAGGGGCGCTGCCACGGTGTCATCGTCCGGGAGTACCGCGGCAGCGGCGGGTTCGGCTACGATCCGCTGTTCCTCATCCCCGAGTACCACCGCACCTTCGGCGAGCTGAGCCCCACCGTCAAGCACGCCCTCAGCCACCGCGCCCGGGCGCTGGAGCGGCTGCGCCCTGCCCTGCGGCGCCTGCTGCACTGAGAGGAAGAGAAAGCCCACGGGTGGCGGCCCGTGGGCGCAGCGTCAGCGACTTGACCCACAGGGCGCCACCCGTGGGCTTTGCGGGCACAAGTTCCCCCCTCCGGCTGCCGACAAGGGATAAGGGAAGCTGCGCTCCACCTGGGAAGGAGTCCATCATGCCCTCCGAAGCGGCCGGCCGGTTCGCCGCCCTGTCCGACGACGTCAAGGCGTTCCGCCACTACCTCCAGGGCGAGCGCGGGCTCGCCCGCAACACCGTCCTCGCCTACGGCCGCGACCTGGACCACTTCACGAACTGGGTCGCGGGCGAAGCGCTGATCGACTACCTGCGGCCGACGGTGCGCGAGCTGACCGGCTACCTGAGCCACCTGCGCGACGCCAACCTGGCCCCACCGAGCGTCGCCCGCAATCTCGTCGCGCTGAAGATGTTCTACCGCTTCCTCCGGCTGGAGGAGCGCGTCGAGCAGAACGCCGTCGATCTGCTCAGCTCCCCCGCCCTGTGGGAACGCATCCCCCAGGTGCTCAGCCCGGACAGCGTCGATCGGCTCCTCGGCGCCCCCCAGCCGACCGACCGCTACTACCTGCGTGACCGTGCCCTGCTGGAAACACTGTACGCGACCGGCAGCCGCGCCTCGGAGGTGGTCGGCCTGACCATGCAGGACATGCATCTCGATTCGAGCTTCTGCAAGTGCATCGGCAAGGGGAGCAAGCACCGCATCGTCCCGCTCGGACGCCCGGCGGTGGCCGCGCTGCACGCTTACCTGGAGGGTCTGCGGCCGAGATTGGTGCGCGCTGCCGACGCTTCGTGGGTCTTCGTCAGCCGCGGCGGCCGCGCCCTGACGCGCGAGATGCTCTGGGTGCTGGTCAAGAAGTATGCGCTGCGCGCCGGACTCAGTCCGCGCGTCAGCCCGCACACGCTCCGGCACAGTTTCGCCACCCACCTGCTCGCCGGCGGCGCCGACCTGCGCGCGGTTCAGGAGCTGCTCGGCCACGCCAACATTCGCACAACGCAGCACTACACGCACGTCGATCGGGATCGGCTCAGGGCCATCCACCGGAAATTCCACCCGCGCGGGTGACAGAGCGCTGTCACGGTCTGGCCTCCCGGATCCCCTCCGGGTGCGGCGGGCGCAGGCCGTGGGCCGCCGACGGCCTCTCTGCGCCCAGCCCGTCCCTCTCGCCCGCGAGCGCATCGAGTCGCCGCCGCAGCGCGGCGAGTTCCCGGCCCTGGCGCAGGATGAGCAGGAAGGCGCCCAGTGCCAGCAGAAGCGCCACGCCCGCCGCCAGACCCTGGACGGGGAACTCGTAGCTGCGCTCGCGCGGGGGCGCGTCCCTGGCTGCCAGGTCGGCCGTGGCGATCGTCAGTTCCTTGCGGTGCCCCTGCCCCGCCGCGATCACCACGCGCAGCGGTTCCGCCTTCTTGTAAGTGAAGACGTAGATGCCCCTGTCGTCCAGTTCGCCCGGTGCGGCGAGCAGTGGCGAGCCGTCCGCGCGGTAGACGGTCACCTTCGCCCCTTTCGGCGCATCGCCCGTCTCGAACCAGCTCTCGATCTGGACCTTGCCGCCGGGCAGGACGCGGTACTCACCGTCGAGCCGGTGTGCTCGCGCCGCCGGTGTCAGGGACAGCACCGCCGCCAGCGCCAGCGGCAGGGAGCGAAGAAGGGTCGGGGCACAGCCCGGTCGCATGGGAACCTCCGGCACCGTTGGATTGGGTGGTAATCGCGGCCCGCGCAGGGTGTACCTCGGCCGCCGGCAGTCCGAGCAGGTCTGGCTTCACCTTCGCCAGGAACCCGACCGTGAAACCGACAACGATTCCCTCGATGACGGCGATCGGCAGGTGGGCGACCAGCAGCAGCAGAGCCGTGGTGGTCAGGATCGCTTCACCGCCCGCCACCAGCACCAGGCAGTTCAGGACGACGGTCAGGAGTACCGCCAGCTCGCCCACGAGCAGGCCCAGCGCGAACTCCGGGGCGTTCGCCAGCCGCTGCTCCGCCCACGCCGCCAGCCCGGCGAGGACCAGGGCGGGGACGAGGACGAGCGGCTGGAAGGTGAACGCGGCAGCCGCGGCGGCATCGTCCGGCGTCAGCTGGCGCAGCGGCGTGGTGACCAGCAGGGCGACGCTGCAGACGAGGCCGAGTACCCAGGCCAGGGCACAGAGCGCGACCAGCAGGGACCGGAACCACGGTCGGCGCGACCACGGCAGGCGGTGCAGTCCGGCGAACACGGCCCACGCCACGAGGGCTGGCAGGCCCATGACGCAGCTGTTGACGCCCAGCGCCAGGTAGCCGCCGTGGCGGAGGAGCAGGGCCTGCAGCAGCAGCCCGATCGGAATGGCCAGGCCGGCCCGCAGACCGAGGAGAACACCGATCAGGCCGTTGAGGAGCAGGTGAGCGCTGCCGGGGCCGACGGGGACGTGGAACGACGAGGCGATGAAGAAGGCGGCGGTCAGCAGGGCGATGCGCGGGATCTCCTCATCGCGGACGCGCCAGGCGCCCAGCGTCGCCAGCACCGCCGCGGCTCCCAGCCCGCCGGCCCACCACGGGGCGGCAAGCACCCCGTCCGAAATGTGAACGGCCCACAGCGTCAGCATGATCGTTTGTCCGGTTCTCCCACCCATCGGCCGCGGCCCGTGGGCTTCGGCCTCTCATTTTCCCGTCAGCTTCTCATCGACCCACACCCAGAGGGTGGCGCGCTGCCGCAGCGGGTATGCCTTGCCCTGGTGCTCGCGCCTCCCGCCGTCGCGCTCGCCGGTGATCGACCACCAGCCCGACTCGGTCAGCGTGGTTGTCACCACCCCGTTAGGATCGGTCCTGGCGGTGCGGGTGACGTGCTCGTCGGGCGGGAGCTTTGCGGGCGGGGTGGGATTGAAGCGCTCGATCTCGACGGGGGCGCCGCCGACCGCCTTCGCCGGTCCAACCAGGCGGGCCTGAAACACCATCCCGGGCTGCAGCCCGTAGGGCCGAGTCAGCGGAACGATGTCCCACGATCCCCCGGGCACGGCCGCGTCCCAGCCCTTCTGCGCCTGGACGTGCAGGACCACCTTGACGGCGTCCTGCACGAACTCTCGGTCCTCCTCCATCCAGATCGGCGGGGTGTCCAGGACGAACACGTAATCGCCGCGCTGGTCGGGCGTGAAGCGGAGGCGGTGGGCGGTCACCGTCTTGCCGTCGGCGCCCGCGATCTTGATCGATTCCACCGCCTTCTCCAGATCGGTCCGCTTGCCGTCGGGCGCGACCACGAAAATGCGAGCTGGCGGCGGGGCGTCGAACAGCTGGTGCTCGAACGGGTGGCCGAAACGGTAGACCAGGGTGACTGTCTCGCCCTTGCGCACGCTGGCCTTCTCGGGGAGCAGGATGTTGAAGTGCGCCCATGTGGTCGGGGCAAGCAGGCCGACGGCTGCCAGGGTCAGGACAGAGCGGCACAACTGCGACACGGGTGGCTCTCCGCTCGTGAGGGCGCACATGGGACGGGCGGGTTGCGGTGTACCGCTATCCTACGAATTTCGGAATTGTAGGAAAAGGGGCCGTCTGATTCGTGGTCCGATTGGGGGGTGTCCGGTGGAACCGGCACGGAACTACATATAGGTGGTATCGTCGTTTTTCAATCTTTGGGATAAGGGCGTCTGCGCCAAGTTGTGCCTGATTAGTGCAGGCTGTAGGGATGATGACGATTGGGTGAGGGGCAGGTGGGGGAGAGTCTGATAAAGCTTAGAGCGTTTCGCATTCGGGTGTAGCATGGTAACCGCAGGACGCGAAGCAGCCTTGGCAGTCCTGAGCGGTCACGGCCCCCAGGGCCTGGCTCAGCGCCTCGT
>JAANMX010002081.1_pt1 | contig 20826 bp, 17 predicted proteins | sample 7279681 | NCBI WGS metagenome assembly JAANMX01 (sample SAMN14094542, study PRJNA606508) | bioreactor metagenome | isolation source: A lab-scale SPAN reactor treating ammonium-rich wastewater day 351 | place: Ireland: Galway | collected 2018-01-01
GCAAGGCGATCTCCGCCACCGGCATCACCCTGCCGGCCTACGTCGGCGCGATGCTGGTCGGGGCCGTGGTGCGCAACCTCGACGACCGCACCCGCCTGATCGGGCTGTCGGTACCGACCACCGAGCTGATCGGCAACGTCTGCCTGTCGCTGTTCCTGGCAGTGGCGCTGATGAACCTGAAGCTGTGGGAGCTGGCCGGGCTGGCGCTGCCGCTGCTGGTCAACCTGGGCCTGCAGGCGCTGCTGGTGACCGCGTTCTGCGCGCTGGTGTTTCGCGCGATGGGCCGCGACTACGACGCCGCGGTGATGAGCGGCGGCTTCATCGGCTTCATGCTCGGCACCACCGCCAACGCGATGGCGGTGATGCGCACCCTGGTCGAACGCTACGGCGTGGCCCCGCGCGCATTCCTGGTGGCACCGCTGGTGGGCGCGTTCTTCATCGATTTCACCAACGCGCTGATCATCACCGGCTTCATCAACCTGTGGCCGCACTGATGCACCCGGGCAACGATGCCGACGTGGCGGTGGTCGGTGCCGGCGTGGTCGGCCTGGCCACCGCCTGGGCACTGGCCCGCCGCGGCCTGCGGGTGCTGCTGCTGGATCGCGCCGACGGCCCCGCGCTGGGGGCCTCGTTTGCCAACGGCGCCCAGCTCAGCTACGCCTACACCGATGCGATGGCCGGCCCGGCGCTGTGGATGCAGCTGCCCGGCATGCTGGCCGGCAGCGACGCCGCGTTCCGCGTGCGCACCTCGCTGGATCCGCACTTCTGGGGCTGGGGCCTGGCCTTCCTGCGCAACGCCACCACCGCGCGCCTGCAGCGCAACACACTGGCGACATTGGCACTGGCGCTGGAATCGAAGGCGGCAATGGACGCGCTGCTGCTGCGCCACCCGCTCGATTTCCAGCATCGCGTAGCCGGCAAGCTGCATGTGTACTACGACGCCGCTGCGCTGCCCAAGGCGCGGGCGATGATCGAGACCAAGCGGCCGTTCGGCGTGCGCCAGCAGTTGCTCTCGCCGGCCGAGGCCATCGCCGTCGAACCCGCGCTGGCTGGCGCGCAGGGCATGGCCGGCGCGGTGCATTCGCCCGACGAGGAGGCCGGCGATCCGTGGCGGTTCTGCACCGCTCTGCTGGACATCCTGCAGCGGCAGTACGGCATGCAGGCGCGCTTCGGCTTCGACCTGCAGCGCGTGCAGCGCGACGGCGGGCATTGGCGCCTGTACGCGGCCGGCGGCGACAGCGTGCGGGTCGCGAAGATCGCGGTCTGCACCGGCATCGACAGCCACGCGCTGCTGCGCACGCTGGGCCTGGCCTCGCCGCTGATGGCGATCAAGGGCTATTCCTTCACCGCATCCTGCGGTGCCAATGCACCGGCCGCCAGCATCACCGACACCGCGCGCAAGCTGGTGTTCTGCCGGCTGGGCGAACGCATCCGGGTGGCCGGCCTGGCCGACCTCAACCACTGGGATCCGACCCCCGATCCCGCGCGCATGGCGCAGCTGGTTGCGCTGGCCCGCGCCTCGCTGCCCGAAGCCGCCGACTACGAGCGCATCGAGCACCGCTGGGCCGGGCTGCGTCCGGCCACGCCCGCGTCCAGTCCAGTCATCCGCCTGGCCGGCGACGGTCTTGTGCTGAACATCGGCCACGGCATGCTGGGCTGGACGCTGGCGATGGGCAGCGGCGAACGCGCTGCGCGGCGGCTGCTCGACGCCTGACGGTGCAAGGCACGCGGCCGCGCGGCAGGTTCACGTCCAGCCAGGGAAGCTCTGAACAACTTCCTTTTGATCGTCATTCCCGCGAAGGCGGGAATGACGGCAGTTGTTCGAACCACCCCTAGAAATCGTCGAGGTTCTCCGCCGACACCACCTGCTCCAGCCGGATCCGGTTGGCGAACAGCGAGAATGCCAGCATCCCGGCCAGCCCGTTCGCGCGCGCCACCCACGCCGGCAGCCAACGCGGCTCCTGCAACACGCCGCTGTCGAACAGCGGCTCGAAGCGCTGCACGTCGGCCAGGGTCATCTTGCCGGCGAACAACAGCCGGCACAGCCGCAGCTTGCGGTGCTTGAGCGCCCAACGGAAGAAGGTGTGCACGCCAAGCAGGCCGCGCAAATAGACTGTGTCCTTGGTGAAAGCCTGGCCGCCGCTGGTCGGCACGCCGCGGAACACGCGCTGCGCCGAGGTGAAGCTCTCCACTTCGTTCTGGCCGGATTCGAGGAAGTAGCGGAACACCTGCAGGAAATCGGCACCTTCCAGCGCCATCGCCACCGCTTCGATGCGCAGACTGACCCGCTTCATCCGCTCGATGTCGATGCTGCCGGTGATCTGTTCGGCGAACACCGCCAGCCCTTCCTGCACCGCGGTGACCCGTGGCGAGGACAGCGCCAGGCTGGGCAGGTTGTCCTGCTGGCGGCCGTTGAGCGCGGTCAGCGAATGCACGAAGGCTTCATGCTGCAGCAGCTGCTGCAGGTCGTAATCGGAAAACGCCGCGCCCGCGCGCAGGCGGATGCGGGTGGCACCGGCGGCGGCCTTGGCGATCAGCTCGGGATCGAGCTCGACGGCGATGACGCGGCCGTCGAAGAAGTCGTCCAGCTGCGCCTGCAGGCGCAGCGACAGCGCGGTGGCGGAAATCTCCACCTGCTCCGCGGGCGCGATCAGCTCGCGATCGAAATCGTCCGCCACGCGCAGGAAATGGTTGGCCGCCTCGCGGGTGGTGATGCCGCCCGGCAGCGCCTGATCGGGGGTACCGAACAGCGCGATCGACAGGTCGGTCACCTGCGCGCTGCCCAGATGCTCCAGCAGCTCCGCCGCCAACACCCAGCCCTGCGCGGATTCGACCAGGTACTGGCCGAACGGATGCGCCGGATCAGCGACGGAAGCGATGGCGGCCAACTCGCGCCGCGCCTCGGAGAAATCGTGCTTCGGGTACTGATAATCCGGCAGCTTCGGATTGCCGCGCGCCCAGCCGTCGAGGAACACTTGCTGCACGCTGGCCGGCCAGCTGGCCAGGCTGAGCAGGCGGATCGGCTTGGCCGCACGCGCCATCCGCGCATCGAGTGCGGCGTGATGGGCGATGGCGGCATCGGCCTTCATGCGCTTGCTCCCTCCCCTGCGTGCAGGGGAGGGTTGGGGAGGGGTGGCTTGTCGAACGCACGCCCGGCGTTGCGTGCCCCGTACCCCCTCCCGACCTCCCCCTGCACGCAGGGGGAGGAGACAAGCTCAATGCTTCCCATGTTTCTCGTCCAGCCGCCGGTATTGCGCCTTGGTCTTGCCCAGCGCCTTGGCATCGGCCTTCTGCGCCAGCCGCGTGGCGAGCTGGTTGGCCGCGCCTGCCACCTCGTCCGACAGCTTCAGGAAGTTGGCGACGCGATCAAAATCCAGCGCGCCGCGCTCCACCGCCGCGCGCACCGCGCAGCCGGGCTCCCGCGCATGCCGGCAGTCACGAAACCGGCACTGCTCGGCCAGCGCCTCGACGTCGGCAAAGCTTTCGGCCACGTCTTCCTCGCCGGTGGGCTTGAGCTCGCGCATGCCGGGCGTATCGATGATGCAGGCACCCGACGGCAGTGCGATCAGCGCGCGATGAGTGGTGGTGTGGCGACCGCGCGCATCGCTCTCGCGCACCGCGCCGGTCTTCATCTTCTCGATCCCGAGCAGGGTATTGGTCAGCGTGGATTTGCCCGCGCCGGAGCTGCCCACCAGCACGATGCTGCGGCCTGCATCCAGCCACGGCCCAAGCTGGGTCACGCTTTCGCGGTCTTTCGCATTCACCGCGAAGACCGGCGCGTCGAGCGCCCGCAATTCGTGCAAGGCGGTCTCGACATCCGCCTCATCCCTGTCCGATTTCGTCAGCACCACGATGGGCTGCACGCCGCTGCCGCCGACCAGCAGCAGATAGCGTTCGATGCGGCGCGGGTTGAAATCCGCGTCCAGCCCGCAAACCACGAACACGCTGTCGATGTTCGCGGCGATCACCTGCTGCTTGTAATGCTCGCCGGCCGCGCCGCGCTTGATTGCGGAAAACCGCGGCAGCAGCGCGACGATCCGCAGCGACTTCGGCGCGTCGCCCTCCACCAGCACCCAGTCGCCCACCGCCGGCCGCGCCTCGGGACTGATCTCGCCCCTGCGATAGCTGCCGGCGCGCTGCCACTCCGGCAGGGATTCGGCGGAAATGGCTTGGTCGATCGCCTCGGCCACCCGGTAACCGCTGCGGTGCTGCTCGACGATCCGCGCCGGCCGCGCGGCAGGATGCGCCGCCAGCAGCGCGACCCACGCGGGCGGAAGCGCCTGCGGCGTCCAGCGCCAGCCGATGGCGGAGAGCGCGGAAATCGGCGTCATACCGGGTGGAATGCAGTCATGTCGCGGATTCTAGCCTGCGGAACCACACGGCGTCGGCGGAGCTGCCGGGTGTTCGCGCAGCGGCATTTCGAGCCGCGAAGCGAGTGCCCGGCAGTCCCGCCGACGCCTCCCGATGCCCCGCCCCCGCTGGCTTTCCGCTAGGCTTTGCTTCCCCCTTCCCCGCGTCCACACCGATGTCATCGTTCAACCCCCGCAACAAGATCGCCACCCGCACCCGCCTGACCGAAGTCCGCTACGAAATCCGCGGCGAGCTGGCGCGGCGAGCGCGGGAGCTGGAGGGCCAGGGCCGCAAGCTGATCAAACTCAACATCGGCAATCCCGGCGCGTTCGGCTTCCGCGCGCCGGAGCACCTGCAGGACGCGATCGCCGGCGGCATTGCCCGCACCGACCCTTACACCCACCAGCAGGGCCTGCCGGAAGCACGCGAAGCCATCGCCGCCTTTCACAAGCAGCGCGGCACCCCCAACGCCGCACCGGAACGGGTGTTCATCGGCAACGGCGTGTCCGAGCTGATCGACATCTCGCTGCGCGCCCTGCTCAACCCCGGCGAGGAAGTGCTGGTGCCCTCGCCCGACTACCCACTGTGGAGCGCGGCCACCATCCTCAACGACGGCCGCCCGGTCTACTACAAGTGCGATCGCGAGAACGGCTTCCTGCCCGATCCCGAACAGATCGAATCGCTGGTGTCCTCGCGCACCCGCGCGATCGTGCTGATCAATCCCAACAATCCCACCGGTGCCAACTACCCGCGCGCGCTGCTGGAGCGGATCGTCGAAATCGCGCGCCGCTACCGCCTGCTGCTGCTGGTCGATGAAATCTACGACGGCATCCTGTACGACGACGCGGTGTTCCAGCCGGTCGCGCCGCTGGCCGGCGACCTGCCCTGCATGAGCTTCGGCGGACTGTCGAAGGTGCACCGCGCCTGCGGCTGGCGAGTCGGCTGGGCGGTGCTGTCCGGCGATCCGCTGGCCTGCGGCGACTTCCACCACGCGCTGGACCTGCTCGGCGCGCTGCGCCTGTGCGCCAACGTGCCGGGGCAGTTCGCCATCGAGCAGGCGCTGCACGGCACCGACACCATCGGCGAACTGGTGCGCCCCGGCGGCCGCCTGTACGAAACCCGCCGCGCGCTGATCGAGGCCTGCGCCACCAGCGAGCACCTGTCGCTGGTACCACCGTCCGGCGCGCTGTACGGCTTTCCGCGCATCGTCGGTGCCGCCGCGCAGGGCTTCGACGACCACGACTTCGCGCTGGAGATGCTGGAGCAGGAAGACGTGCTGATCGTGCCCGGCACCAGCTTCAACGTGCCCTACCGCGACCACTTCCGGGTCACCCTGCTGCCGGAAGCACCGATGCTGCGCGAAGTCTTCACCCGCATCGACCGCGTGCTGACTCGCCGCGCCGAGCGGGCGCAGCGGCAGAGCGCAGTGGCGTAAGCGCCGCTTGCTGCGCTACCTTGCCCTCGGCGATTCCTACACCATCGGCGAGGGCGTGGCCGACGCCGGGCGCTGGCCGGTGCAGCTGGCCGCGCGGTTGCGCGAGGCAGGGATCGCCATCGCCGATCCTCGCATTCTTGCCAGAACCGGCTGGACCACCGACGAACTGGCGGCGGCGATGAACGAAGCCGAACCGCTGGGCGACTGGGATTTCGTCTCGCTGCTGATCGGCGTCAACAACCAATACCGCGGCCGCAGCCTCGACAACTATCGCGACGAATTCGCGGCATTGCTGCAGCGTGCCAATGCATTAACGCAGCAACGCACTGACGCATTCATGCGCGAGCACACTGGCCGCCTGCTGGTGCTGTCGATCCCCGACTGGGGCGTAACCCCGTTCGCCCGCACCGATCCGCGCGGCCCGCAGCGAATCGCGCAGGAACTGGACGACTACAACGCCGCAGCTAAGGAGATTTGCGACGGGCGAGGCGCGGCCTTCGTCGACATCACCGGCATCAGCCGCGATGGCGACGCCGCCGCAATGCTGGCCGCCGACGGCCTGCATCCTTCCGCAGCACAGTACGCACGCTGGGCCGACGCCGCGCTGCCGGTGGCGCAGGGGCTGTTGGCGACCAACGCTTGACCCGCATCAGCAGCTGCTCACCTGCGGCGGCGTAGAATCACGGCTCTCCCTCTCCACTGAAGTGCCTGCCATGTCGCTTGATCCCGCCCTGCGCGCCCGCATCGAATCCGTGCTGGCCGCCAACCCCGTCGTCCTGTTCCTGAAGGGCACGCCGGAGGCGCCGCAGTGCGGCTTCTCGGCCAAGACCGCCGCGGCGATGGACGCCACCGGCGCGGACTACGCCCACATCAACGTGCTGGCCGACCCGGACATCCGCGAGGGCATCAAGCTGTTCGGCGACTGGCCGACCATCCCGCAGCTGTACATCCGTGGCGAGCTGGTCGGCGGTTGCGACATCGTCACCCAGATGGCCGCCAGCGGCGAGCTGCACGCCGCGCTGGGCGTGCCGGCACCGGATCGCACGCCGCCGCAGATCACGATCACCGATGCCGCCGCGGACATGCTGAAGTCCGCGCTGGCCAACGCCGGCGAAGGCTACGCCCTGCAGGTCGAAGTGGACAAGGGCTACAACGCGCGCCTGCAGCTGGCACCGGTGGACGAGGCTGCCATCGCCAGCGAATCCGCCGGCATCCGCGTCCAGTTCGACCTGGTCAGTGCGCAGCGCGCGCGCGGCATGACCATCGACTGGGCCGACGACGCCCGCGGCAAGGGCCTGGTGATCGACAATCCCAACGCCCCGCCGAAGGTGAAGACGCTGACGCCTGCGCAGGTGCGCGAGCGCGTGCAGGCCGGCACGCTGGTGCTGGTGGACGTGCGCCCGGCGGACGAGCGCGCGCTTTCGGAAGCGCCGGTGGCCTATCGCCATTTCGACGACGGCGTGGAGGAAATCGAGGCGCTGCCCAAGGACACTGCGCTGGCGTTTCTGTGCCAGGTCGGTGGCCGCAGCGCACAGGTGGCGGAACATTTCCGCGCGCTGGGCTTCAAGGAGCTCTACAACGTGGCCGGCGGCACCGTGGCGTGGGCCGACCTGGATCCGGCGGTGGCGCGCTACTGAGGCGCGCCCTCATCCGCCCTTCGGGCACCTTCTCCCGCAAGCGGGAGAAGGAAATTCAAAACCCGCCGCCCGCATCCAGCCACGCCTGTTCCTCGGGCGTGTTGATCCGCCCCAGCGCGGCGTTGCGATGCGGGAAGCGGCCGAACTGCGCAATCACGTCGCGGTGCGCCACCGCGTAGTCCAGCAGGCCGGCATCGTCCAGCGCGGTGAACAGCGCCACCGCGCGCTGCTGGTCGGCCATCGCCTCGGAATGCTCGAACGGCAGGTAGAAGAAGAACCGCAGCGCCGGCTCGACCCGCGTATCGAACCCCGCTGCGATAGCCCGGTCGGCGAAGTGCAGCGCCAGCGGGTCGGTGGCGAAGGCGTGGCCGCTGCCGCGGAAGATGTTGCGCGGGATCTGGTCGAGCAGCAGCACCAGCGCCAGCGCGCCGTCGGCATCCGCCATCCAGCCATCGCACTCGCGGCGGGCAGCGGCAAAATGCGTATCCTGCCAGCGCGCGCGGCATTCGGCGTCGAACGCTGCACCGCCGCGAAACCATTTGCCCATGCCGGCCTCGCGCCAGAACGCGAGCAGTTCATCCCGAATAGTCATCGCCGCCCTCCATGGCGCAACAATAGCGCCTTCCGGAAACACTGGCCCGGCTCATTCGTCGAACCTCAGGTGCCGCACCGACTTGCCGTTGCGGCGGATCAGCTTCAGCGATTCGATGCCAACCTTGATGTGGTTGCGCACGAACTCGGCCGACACCTTGGCATCGCTGGCCTCGGTCTTCACGCCTTCGGGAATCATCGGCTGGTCGGACACCAGCAGCAGCGCGCCGCAGGGAATGCGGTTGGCGAAGCCGGCGGCGAAGATGGTCGCGGTCTCCATGTCGATGGCCATGCAGCGCATCGTGCGCAGGCGCTCCTTGAAGGCGTCGTCGTGCTCCCAGACCCGGCGGTTGGTGGTGAACACGGTGCCGGTCCAGTAGTCCAGCTCCATGTCGCGGATGCTGGTGGAAATCACCCGCTGCATTGCAAATGCCGGCAGCGCCGGTACTTGCGGTGGCAGGTAATCATCGCTGGTGCCCTCGCCACGGATCGCGGCGATCGGCAGCACCAGGTCGCCGAGCTGGTTCTTCTTCTTCAGCCCGCCGCACTTGCCCAGGAACAGCACCGCCTTCGGGCAGATCGCCGAGAGCAGGTCCATCACGGTGGCGGCATTGGGGCTGCCCATGCCGAAATTGATCAGGGTGATGCCGTCGGCGGTGGCGCTGGGCATCGGCCGATCCAGCCCGACCACGGGTGCGCCGGTCATCTCGGAAAAATGCGCCAGATAGCCGCCGAAATTGGTCAGCAGGATGTGCTGGCCGAAGCCGTCCAGCGGCACCCCGGTGTAGCGCGGCAGCCAGTTGTCGACGATCTCCTGTTTGCTTTTCATCGCAGTCCTTGTTCGTTTCCCGGATTCTAAGCCGGCCCCATGACCTCGGTCATGTGGCGGCCCGCGCGCGATGACGCTAGGGTGCGTGCATCGTTTTTACGCACCCGGGGAACCACCATGAAACCGTTGACCGCCGCCGTGCTGGCGGCGCTGCTGGCCGGCTGCGCCAGCACGCCGCAGAAACCGGCATCGCCCGCCAAGCCCTACGATTTCGCTGCCGACCCCTACCCCAGCACCTACCAGCGGATCGCCTCGCCGCCGGTGCTGCTGCAGCACGCCACCGTGCTGACCGGTACCGGCACGCGGCTGGAGAACGCCGACGTGCTGATGCGCGACGGCCGCATCGTCGCGGTCGGCAACGGCCTGGAAACCGGCGCCGAGGCGATCCGCGTGGACGCCACCGGCAAATGGATCACGCCCGGCATCATCGACATCCATTCGCACCTCGGCGTGTACGCCAGCCCGGGTGCCAGCGCGCACAGCGACGGCAACGAGGCCACCGCGCCGGTCACCGCCAACGTCTGGGCCGAGCATTCCATCTGGCCGCAGGATCCCGGCTTCCACGCCGCGCTGGCCGGCGGCGTGACCGCGCTGCAGATCCTGCCCGGCAGCGCCAACCTGATCGGCGGCCGCGGGGTGACGTTGAAGAACGTCTCGGCCACCAGCTACCAGGGCATGAAGTTCCCGGGCGCGCCCTGGGGCCTGAAGATGGCCTGCGGCGAGAATCCCAAGCGCGTCTACGGCCAGCGCGGCGGCCCCGCCACGCGCATGGGCAACGTCGCCGGCTATCGCGCGGCGTTCACCGACGCCGCCGACTACATGAAGAAGCGCAAGGCCGGCGGCAAGGACGCCGAAGCCAAGCGCGACCTGAAGCTGGACACGCTGGCCGGCGTGATCAACGGCGACATCCGCGTCAACATCCACTGCTACCGCGCCGACGAGATGGCGATCATGCTCGATCTGGCGAAGGAATACGGCTTCAAGATCGCCGCCTTCCACCACGGCGTGGAGGCCTACAAGATCGCCGACCGGCTCGCCGCCGAAGGCGTCTGCGGCGCGCTCTGGGCGGACTGGTGGGGCTTCAAGATGGAGAGCTTCGACGGCATCCAGGAGAACATCGCGCTGGTGGATCGCGTGCCCGGCGGCTGCGCGATCGTGCATTCGGATTCGGCAGAAGGCATCCAGCGGCTCAATCAGGAAGCGGCCAAAGTGATCGCCAACGCCGGCCGCGTCGGCATCCGCATCACCCCCGAGCATGCGATCCGGTGGCTGACCGCGAACCCCGCCAAGGCCATGGGCATCGAAGCACAGACCGGCACGCTGGAGGCCGGCAAGATGGCCGACGTGGTGGTCTGGAACGGCAACCCGTTCAGCAGCTACGCACAGGCCGAACAGGTCTATGTCGATGGCACGCGGCTGTACGACCGCCGCGATCCAGCGCGACAGCCAACATCGGATTTCCTGCTCGGACAGGACCTGGTGCGCGGAGGTGTGCGATGAGCGGCGCTATCGCTCGTCGTTCCCGCGAAAGCGGGAACCCAAGGACGTTCGCCGTTCTTGCCAAAAAACAACGCCCATGGATGCCCGCCTGCGCGGGCATGACGATCAGCTTGTTGCTGTTCTTCGCCTGCGGCATCGCCTCCGCGCAGGACCTGCTGATCCGCAACGCCACCGTCCACACCGCCGGCGCGCGCGGCACGCTGCAGCACACCGACGTGCTGGTGAAACACGGCCGCATCGCCGCGGTCGGCAGCGGCCTGTCCGCCGGCAATGCGGCCGTGGTCGATGCGCAGGGCCAGCCGCTGACGCCGGCGCTGTTCGGCGGCATCACCGACATCGGCGTGGAGGAAGTCTCCGGCGAATCGTCCACCGTGGACGCCACCCTGGCACTGGGTGCCAACGCCGCCGACATGCAGGTGCGGCCGGAGTTCGACGTCACCCAGGCCTACAACCCGGACTCGGTGCTGGTGCCGGTGGCGCGGGTGGAAGGCATCGGTTGGACGCTGCTGGCGGCCGGCACCCGTCCCGGCGGCTCGCTGATCGGCGGCCAGGGCGGCCTGGTGCGGCTGGACGGCAGCCTGGACGCGGTGGGCCCGCGCGCGCTGTTCATCACCCTCGGCGGTGCCGGTGCCAACCTCAGCGGCAGCTCGCGCGCGGCGCAGTGGATGCTGCTCGACCAGCTGGTCGACGAGGCGCGCGGGCGCATCCCGGCCGACTCGCAGTTCGCCCTGCTCACCCCCGCCGGCCGCAGCACGCTGGCGAAATATCTCGGCGGCGGCGGCCCGGTGCTGGCGCGGGTGCAGCGTGCGGCCGACATCGTCCGCCTGCTGCGCTGGGCGAAGGCGCGCGGCGTGCGGGTGGCGTTGGTGGGCGCGGCGGAAGGCTGGAAGGTGGCACCGCAGATCGCGGCAGCGGGCGTGCCGGTGTTCGTCGACGTGCTGGCCAACCTGCCCGGCGATTTCGACGAGCTTGGTGCCACCCTCGAAAACGCCGCGCGCCTGCACGCCGCCGGGGTGAAGGTGTCGTTCTTCCAGGGCAGCGACGCCTCGCACAACGCGCGCAAACTGCGCCAGCTGGCCGGCAACGCGGTGGCCAACGGCCTGCCGTGGCAGGCGGGTCTGGCGGGGCTGACCTCGGTGCCGGCAGCGGCGCTGGGCGCGGGCGGCGACATCGGGGCGACCATCGAGGTCGGCCAGCGCGCCGACCTGGTGCTGTGGAGCGGCGATCCGCTGGACATCGCCAATATCGCCCGGCAGGTGTGGCTGGGCGGCCAGGCGATCCCGATGCGCAGCCGCCAGACCGAACTGCGCGACCGCTACCTGCACGCGGACGACGGCCTGCCGCGGGCCTACCCGGGCAGCGCGCGCTGAACCGATCGCGGCTGCATGCGAGCGTGTCGCATGCAGCCGCTCGGGGGGGCGGTGTACGCTTGAGGCATCGAAACGGCACAGGGGCAGCCAATGCGCATCGGGATCATCGCGGACTCGGCCTGCGACCTGCCAAGCGACCTCATCGAACGCGAAAACATCACCATCCTGCCGGTGACGGTGCAGATCGGGCAGGCGGTGCTGGCCGACGTGCGCAACGAGGAAGCGACGATGAGCTTCCTCAGCGGCGAAACCGCCGCGCGCGCGTTCGAAGCGGAGACTACCCCGTTCACCGTGCAGCAGGTGCACGACCTGTTCCTGACCAAGCTGGTGCACGACTACGACTACGTGTTCTGCATCACCACCACCCGCACCCGCAGCGGCATCCACGACAACGCCCAGCAGGCCAGCTACACCATCCTCAACGACTACAAGCAGGTGCGGGCCGCCTCCGGCAACAACACCCCGTTCGCGCTGCGGGTGATCGACAGCCAGAACGTGTTCGCCGGCGTCGGCGTGCCGGTGATCGAGGCGGTACGCATGCGCGCAGCGGGCGAGTCGCCGCCGCGGATCCGCGCGCATCTGGAGAACATCGCCAGCAAAACCCACGCCTACATGGTGCCGCCGGACCTGAACTACCTGCGCAACCGCATCAGGAAGCGCGGTGACAAGAGCGTCAGCTTCCTCAGCGCGGCGCTGGGCACGGCGCTGGACATCAAGCCGATCCTGCACTGCAACCAGGGCGAAACCGGCCCGGTGGGCAAGGTCAAGGGCTTCGATGCGGCCAGCCGCAAGCTGTTCGACTTCACCGCCGAGCGGGTGGCCTCCGGCCTGCTGACCCCCACCGTCAACCTCTGCTACGGCGGCGCGCTCGACGAGATGCGCGCCCTGCCGGGTTACCAGCACCTGCGCGATGTGTGCAAGGACCGCGGCGTCGAGGTGTTCGAGAGTTTCATGGGCCTGTCCGGGCTGGTGAACGTGGGCCGCGGCGCGCTGGTAGTGGCGTTCGCGGCACCGCCGCATCGATTCACCTGAGCGGCACGATCACGGGAAAACGGATAGCCTGCTCCCATCCCACCCGCGAACCGCCCATGACCACGCGCTACTACATCCGCTTGCCCGATCCCGCCAAGGCCCGCGGCAGTGACCCGGATCTCAGCTTCCGTTCGCAGGGCGCAGAGGGTTTCGCCGAGGAACTCCAGCAGGCGTTGCGCGGCGACGCATTGTTCCTGCGCTGGCAGGCCAGGCAGGACGAGCCCGACGACGTCGATCCTGCGCTGTCCGCGACCGACCCGGACACCCGTGTCAGCGGTCAGCAGGATGACCTGCACATCGACCTGGTCGTGGATACCCGGCTGCCTTCGGCGTTGCTGCGCCAGCGAATGGCGCTGCTGGCCGGCGGCCACTGGCAGCTGCTCGACGTGACCGCGACCTGAGTTTCCCGGCTCCGCATCTCCGATGATCCCCGCCCTGCTGTCCTGGAGCGGCGGCAAGGACGCCGCGTGGGCCCTGCATGCGCTGCGCACGCGCGGCGACGTCGAGGTGGTCGGCCTGCTCACCACGCTGACCGAAGGGTTCAACCGCGTTTCGATGCAGGGCATCCGCCGCGACGTGCTGCACGCGCAGGCCCGCGCCGCCGGCCTGCCGCTGGTCGAAGCATGGATTCCGCAGGCCGCCGACAACGCGACCTATGTCGCCAGCTTCACCGATGCGCTCACCCGCGCGCAGGCGCGCTGGCCCGGGCTTGCCCATATCGCCTACGGTGATTTGCTGCTCGAAGACATCCGCGTCTGGCGCGAGACGCTGTGCGCGCAGCTGGGCTGGACGCCGCTGTTCCCGCTGTTCGGCAGCAACACCGCGCAGCTGGCGCGGGAGATGATCGAAGGCGGTCTGCGCGCGCAGCTGTGCTGCGTGGATACCACCCAGCTCGACGCGGCGTTTGCCGGCCGCACCTTCGACGCCACGCTGCTGGCCGAGTTGCCGCCCACCCTCGACCCCTGCGGCGAGCGCGGCGAGTTCCACACCTGCGTCTCCGCCGGGCCGATGTTCGCCGCGCCGCTGGCGCTGGAACGCGGCGACACCGTCCTGCGCGACGGCCGCTTCGCCTATACCGATTTCAGCCGCCACGGGCCGGAAACCTCCCAGACCCTCCTGTAGGAGCGGCTTCAGCCGCGACCTGCCGCGAATGCGCATCGGGGCGGCAGGTCGCGGCTGAAGCCGCTCCTACAGTAATCCCGAGGCAGCCCTACGCCTTCATCGCCGCCGCATGGTGGGCGATGTGCTCGCCGATGAAACTGGCGATGAAGTAGTAGCTGTGGTCGTAGCCCGCGCGCATTCGCAGCTGCAGCGGATGGCCGGCGGCGGTGCAGGCAGCGCGCAGGATCTCCGGCTTCAGCTGCGCAGCAAGGAACTCGTCGGCCTCGCCCTGGTCGATCAGCAGCGGCAACTTCTCGCTCGCCGACGCCACCAGCGCCGTGGCGTCGTACTGCATCCACGCCTCTCGATCCTCGCCGAGGTAGGCAGTGAACGCCTTCTCGCCCCACGGCACCTGTGACGGCACCACGATCGGCGAAAACGCCGACACGCTGCGGTAGCGTCCGGGGTTGCGCAGCGCCAGCACCAGCGCGCCGTGGCCGCCCATCGAATGGCCGCTGATCGCGCGCGCCGCGGTCACCGGGAAATGCGCCTCGACCAATGCCGGCAACTCGTCCGCCACGTAGTCGAACATGCGGTAATGCGCCGCCCACGGCACCTGCGTGGCGTTGACGTAGAAGCCCGCGCCCTGGCCGAGGTCATAGCCGTCGGCGTCAGCCACGCCGCCGCCGCGCGGGCTGGTGTCCGGGCAGACAATCGCGATGCCGTGCTCCGCCGCGTAGCGCTGCGCGCCGGCCTTCTGGATGAAATTCTGCTCGCTGCAGGTCAGCCCCGACAGCCAGTACAGCACCGGCACCGGCGCATGCCGCGCTTGCGGCGGCAGGTAGATGGCGAAGCGCATCGTGCAACCGAGCGTCGCCGATGCGTGTTCGTACACATCCTGCCAGCCGCCGAAACAGGCACGATGTTCGATGCGTTCAAGCGTCATGTGTCTCTCCCTGTTCTTCCTTCTCCCTCCGGGAGAAGGTGCCCGAAGGGCGGATGAGGGCTCGACGCAGGCTCAAGCTTTGGACTTGCCCCGAACCCCCACCCCTCTCCCGAGGGGAGAGGGGCTTTCAATCAGTAGTGCACCACCGAGCGGATCGACTTTCCTGCGTGCATCAGCTCGAAGGCCTCGTTGATCTTCTCCAGTCCCATCGTGTGGGTGACGAACGGCGCAAGCTTGATGTCGCCGGCCATCGCCTCCTCCACCATCCCCGGCAGTTGCGAACGCCCCTTCACCCCGCCGAACGCGGTGCCGAGCCATTTGCGGCCGGTGACGAGCTGGAACGGGCGGGTGGAAATCTCCTGCCCCGCGCCGGCCACACCGATGATCACGCTCTGGCCCCAGCCGCGGTGCGCGCATTCCAGCGCCGCGCGCATCACGTTGACATTGCCGATGCATTCGAAGGAATGGTCCACGCCCCAGCCGGTCATCTCCACGATCACCTGCTGGATCGGCTTGTCGAAGTCCTTCGGGTTCACGCAGTCGGTCGCGCCCATGTCGCGCGCCATGTCGAACTTGGAGGGATTGGTGTCGATGGCGATGATCCGCCCCGCCTTCGCCCGCTGCGCGCCCTGGATCACCGCGAGGCCAATCCCGCCGAGGCCGAACACCGCGACCGAATCCCCCTCCTGCACCTTCGCCGTGTTCTTCACCGCGCCCAAGCCCGTGGTGACACCGCAGCCGAGCAGACAGACCTGCTCGTGATTGGCTTCGGGGTTGATCTTGGCCAGCGAAACCTCGGCCACCACCGTGTACTCGCTGAAGGTGGAGCAGCCCATGTAGTGGTACAGCGGCTGGCCGTTGTAGGAGAAGCGGGTGGTGCCGTCCGGCATCACGCCCTTGCCCTGCGTCGCGCGCACCGACGTGCACAGATTGGTCTTGCCGGATTGGCAGAACAGGCACTCGCCGCACTCCGCGGTGTACAGCGGGATCACGTGGTCACCCGGCTTGACGCTGGTCACGCCCTCTCCCACTTCGATCACGACGCCCGCGCCCTCATGCCCCAGCACCACCGGAAACAAACCCTCCGGGTCGTCGCCCGACAGCGTGAACGCATCGGTATGGCAGACGCCGGTATGGCTGATCTTCACCAGTACCTCGCCGGCCCTGGGCGGGGCAACGTCGATCTCGACGATCTGCAGCGGCTGGCCAGCGGCGAAGGCAACGGCGGCGCGGGATTTCATGGACAGACTCCGGAACACGTGGGCCTTGCATGATAGCCCGCGCGCCGGTTTCAGCCGGTGTTCTGGATCCCCGCCGAAATCCCGTTGACGGTGGACACCAGCGCCCGCAGCAGGGCCTCGTCCTCGCGCCCGCCCTCGCGCCAGCGCCGCAGCAGTTCGACCTGCAGCAGGCTGATCGGGTCGACGTAGGGGTTGCGCAGGCGGATCGACAGGCGCAGCCGGTAGTCGTCGGCCAGCAGCGCGTCGCGCTGCTTGAGCATCAGGATGGTGTCGCGGGTGCGCGCGAACTCCTGCGCGATACGCGGGAAGAACTCGGCATGCAGCTCCCCGGCCAGCACGGAATAGCGCTCGAAGATGTCGATGTCGGACTTGGCCAGCAGCATCTCGACGTCGTCCAGCATCGCCGCGAAGAACGGCCAGTCGCGCGCCATCGCCGCCATCGCCTCCCGCCCATGGGTTTCGATGCCGTGCGCCAGCGCGCTGCCCAAGCCGTACCAGCCGGTCAGGCCGCTGCGGTTCTGCGACCAGGCAAACACCCACGGGATCGCGCGCAGGTTGGCGATCCCGCCGTCGCGCCGGCGCGAGGGCCGCGAGCTGATGTGCAGGCGTTCGATCACGTCCACCGGCGTCGCCGCGCGGAAGTAGGCGGGGAAGTCCGGGTGTTCGTGCACCAACGCGCGGTAATGCGTGCGCGATACGTCGGCCAGTTCGGCGGCCAGCGCGCGCCACGCTTCTTCGCGCGGTTCCGGCGGGCGCGGCCGCAGCGAGGCGCGCAGCACTGCGGCGGTGGTCTGTTCCAGGTTGCGCAGGGCCAGCGCGCGGATGCCGTAGCGGCGGTGGATCACCTCGCCCTGCTCGGTCACGCGCATGCGCCCGGCCACGCTGCCGCGCGGCGCGGCGATGATCGCGCGCTCGGTCTTGCCGCCGCCGCGGCTGACCGAACCGCCGCGACCGTGGAAGAACACGATCTGCACCCCCGCCGCGCGGCCGACCTCCAGCAGTTCCACCTGCGCCCGCTGCAGCGCCCAGCGCGAGGCCAGCACGCCGCCGTCCTTGGCGCTGTCGCTGTAGCCCAGCATCACCACCTGGCGGTCGCCGCGCGCGCCGATGTGGCGGCGGTAGAGCGGATCTTCGAACAGCGCCCGCATGGTGGCCGGTGCCGCATCCAGATCGTCCACGGTCTCGAACAGCGGGGCCACGTCCAGCGGCACTTCGCCCGCATCAACGCAGCCGGCGATCCGCGCCAGCGCCAGCACCGCCAGCGCGTCGGCGGCGTTGCGCGCCATGCTGATGATGTAGGGGCCGAAGGCGTGCGTACCCAGCCGCGCACGCAGCTCGCGCACGCTGGCGAACACCGCCAGGGTGGACGCCGCCGCCTCGGCCTGCGCCAGCTGCGGCGCGGTGCCATCGATCAGCGCGTGCAGGCGTTCGATCCGCGCCGGCAGCGGCCGCGCCGCCCAGTCCGGGTCGGCCTCCAGCGCCGCCAGCGCCTGGTCGTGCACCGCCGAATCCTGGCGCAGATCCAGCGCCGCCATGTGGAAGCCGAAGCTGCGCGCGCGCCAGAGGATGCGCTGCAGGGCGAAGCGCCCGGCGTGGTCGCCGCGGTGCGCGGCGAGGCTGGCGTCGATCAGTTCCAGATCGTCGATGAAGGCCACCGCGTCCGGGTAGGCACCGATCCCGCCGTCGCCGGTGGCGATCAGCCGCGCGCGCATCGCCCACAGCAACTGCCGGTAGGGCATGTCGGCCAGCCGCGGCCGGCTCTTGACCGCGCCCTTGGGCAGCAGCGCGCGGTGCGCGGCGGCGCGCGCCTCGATCGCCGCATCCACCTCGGCGTGGCCGTGGCTCTGGGTCAGGATGTCGCCCAGCGCGCGCAAGTCGGCCTGGTAGCAGGCCAGCGCCTGCGCCCGCTGCGCGCCCAGCGCGACGCGCACGGTGTCGGCACCGACGCTGGGATTGCCGTCCATGTCGCCGCCGACCCAGCTGCCGAAGCGCAGCACCGGCGGCAGCGCGATGCGCGCGCCGTAGACCGCCTCCACCGCGTCGGCAAAAGCCTCGTAGAACACCGGCAGCACCCGGTACAGCACCTTGCCGAGATAGAAGCCGATGTGCTCGACCTCGTCGGTGACGCTGGGCCGCAGCGGCGGTGCCTCGTTGGTCTGCCAGGCGGTGGTCAGCGACTGGCGGATGCGGGCGTCGTCGGCGCGCCGCTCCGGCGGGGTGCGGGTGCGGTCGATGTCGGCGATCAACCGTTCGACCACGGTCGCCTCCTTCAGCAGCAGCGCGCGCCGCACCGCCTCGGTCGGGTGCGCGGTGAACACCGGTTCCACGCACAGGTCCTGCAGCTGCTGCCGCACTTCGTCCAGGGTCACGCCCTCGGCATGCAGCTCGCGCAGCGCCGCCTCCAGCCCGCCCGGCTGCGGTGCGGCATCCAGCCGCTGGTAGTCGCGGCGGCGGCGGATCCGGTGCACCCGTTCGGCCAGGTTGGTGGTGCTGAAATAAGCGGCGAAGGCGCGCACCAGCGGCTCGGCCGCGGCCAGCGGCAGCTGCGCCAGCGGCTCGGCCAGCGCCGCGATCGGCGCACCCTGCTCGCGTCGCGCGATCGCGCTGCGGCGCAGCGCTTCCACCTGCGCCAGGAAGTCCGGCGAGACCTGTTCGGCCAGCATCGCGCCGACCATCGCGCCCAGCCGGCGCACGTCATCGCGCAGCAGGGAATCGGTGGCGGCGAATTCGAGCTGCTCGCGCAGCGGCGTGTCGGGAGTGGCCATGTCCGCAGGCTAGCGCGTTTCTTGCTGCAGCGCAGCAAACGTCATGGTGCGACCATCGGCGAAGCACGGCCACGCCACAGGCGCAGCAGGCTGCTACGGACAGCCGTCGTCTTCGACCATGGAGCGCAGCCTGCTGCGCTGCGCCCACCCGCTCAATACGAAAACTCGCAGAACACCGGATCCACGCTGCCGCGCCATTCGCCGTGGAACAGCGCCAGCTTGCGTTCGGCCGGGGTTTTGCCCGATTCCACGATCTCCACCAGCGGGTCGAGGAAGCCGGTTTCGTCGGCACCGCAGCGATCCTGCACCGCGCGTCGGCGCAGGCCGGCGGCGGAAATCTCCAGCGCGCGACGGGCCAGCTCGCGCACCGTGCCGCCGCGGAACGGCAGCCCCAGCGCCTGCTTCGGCACGCCATCACGCAGCGCGTGGCGCTCGGCCATCGAAAAATCCTTCACCAGATCCCAGGCCGCATCCAGCGCCGCATCGTCGTACAGCAGTCCCACCCAGAACGCCGGCAGCGCGCACAGCCGGCCCCAGGGGCCGCCGTCGGCACCGCGCATTTCCAGGAACTTCTTCAGCCGCACTTCCGGGAAGGCGGTGGTCATGTGGTCATTCCAGTCGCGCAGGGTCGGCAGCGCACCGGGCAGCACGTCCAGCCGGCCCTGCAGGAAATCGCGGAACGACTTGCCGCTGGCGTCATGGTAGATGCCGTCGCGGTAACTGAAGTACATCGGCACGTCGAGCAGGTAGTCGACGTAGCGCTCGTAGCCGAAGCCGTCCTCGAACACGAAGTCGAGCATGCCGGTGCGGTCGGCGTCGGTATCGGTCCAGATGTGCGAGCGATAGCTGAGATAGCCGTTGGGCTGGCCTTCGGTGAACGGCGAGTCGGCGAACAGCGCGGTCGCTATCGGCTGCAGCGCCAGCGAGACGCGGAACTTCTTCACCATGTCTGCTTCGGATGCGTAGTCCAGGTTGACCTGCACCGTGCAGGTGCGGGTCATCATGTCCAGACCCAGGCTGCCGACCTTGGGCATGTAGTCGCGCATGATCCGGTAGCGGCCTTTCGGCATCCACGGCATCTCGTCGCGTCGCCACTTGGGCTGGAAGCCCATGCCGAGGAAGCCGAGCTTGAGCGCGTCGGCCACTTCGCGCACTTCGCGCAGATGGCTGCCGACTTCCTTGCAGGTCTGGTGGATGGATTCCAGCGGCGCGCCCGACAGCTCCAACTGGCCCGCGGGCTCCAGCGTCACCGACGCGCCATCGCGCGACAACGCGATCACCCGGCCGTTCTCTTCATAGGGTGCCCAGCCGAACCGGACCAACCCCTTCAGCAGTGCCTCGATGCCGCGCTCGCCGTCAAAGGTGGGCGGGCGCAGGTCGTCGAGGCGGAAACCGAATTTTTCGTGCTCGGTGCCGATCCGCCACGCCGCGCGCGGCTTTTCGCCCGAGGCCAGCACTGCCGCCAGCTGGCGGTGGTCGGTGATCGGCGTGTCGCTGGCAGTGCTGGGTCCGGACATCGGCGCGGCCTGTCGTATCGGGGAGGCAGGATAGCCGGGCACGCAGGCGCAACGCACCACCGCGACTGCGCTTTCAGCGTTCCGCGTTTGCGCGCAATGCGGTTACAGGGCCAGCCAGCCGGCCAGCACGGCGCGCAGCTCGTCCACGCCCTGCTTGGACTCGCCGGAGAACAGCTGCACGCTGACGCTGTCGGCAAACGATCGCGACAGCTCCATCCGCACCGCCTGCAGGGTATTGCCGGCGGCACCGCGACCGAGCTTGTCGGCCTTGGTCAGGATCACGTGCGCCGGCAGCCCGCGGCGCATGGCGTAGCCGAGCATCTGGCGGTCGTACTCTTTCAGCGGATGGCGCACGTCCATCACCACCACCAGCCCGCGCAGGGCGTCGCGGCTGCCGAAGTAGCCCTCGAGGAAGGCCTGCCAGTGCGCCTGCAGATCCTGCGGCACCTTGGCATAGCCATAGCCCGGCAGGTCGACCAGGTATTTGTTTTCGTGCGGTGGCAGCCCGAAGA